>Ga0310345_10003530_pt1 | contig 14821 bp, 10 predicted proteins | sample HC15DNA20500_MG_FD_204667 | JGI IMG/M metagenome (GOLD analysis project Ga0310345, IMG submission 204667) | Marine microbial communities from station ALOHA, North Pacific Subtropical Gyre - HC15-DNA-20-500_MG | ecosystem: Environmental > Aquatic > Marine > Oceanic | place: Pacific Ocean: North... | reverse complement strand
GCGCCGGGTGTGGCTGATGGTGGTGCGGTAGAGCGCTGGCGTCTCGACCCGCGCCGCTGCATCGCCGGGCGCGGGCCAGGTGAGCCCCAGTCGCTCGACGGCGGCCAGGCCCGAGCGCGCACCGTCCTCGTGGAACCCCCAGCCGTGGTAGGCCCCGGCGAAGGCGACCCGGTCGGTGTCGAGCTCGGGGAGCCGACGCTGCGCGGCGACCGACTCGGGGGTGTAGAGCGGGTGCTCGTACTCCATCCGGTCGATGACCGTGCTCGGGTCGACGAGGTGCTCGCCGCCGAGGGTCACGAGGTAGTGGGTGTCGGTGGGCAGCCGCTGGAGACGGGTCAGGTCGTAGGTGACGACCACGCCGTCGCCGCCGTCGGGCCGCTCCTGGGCCGCGCTGGGCCGCATGAAGTTCCAGCTGGCCCAGGTCTGGGTCAGCTGGGGCATCAGCGAGGTGTCGGTGTGCAGCAGAGCCGTGTTGGGGGCGTAGGGCATCGCGCCCAGCACCTCGCGGTGGGCCGAGGTGGGCTCGGCGAGCAGCGCCAGGGCCTGGTGGGGGTGCGTGGCGACCACGACGGCGTCGTACGTCGAGACCTCGCCGTTGCCGTCGGTGACCTCGACGCCGCCCGGCGTCTCGAGCAGCGAGGTGACCTTGGCACCCAGACGGATCGTGCCGCCGGAGGTCTCCAGCGCGGCGGCGACCTTCTCGACGTAGCGGTGCGATCCGCCGGAGACGGTGCGCCAGGTCGGTGACCCGAAGACGCTGAGCATGCCGTGGTGGGAGAGGAAGGAGAAGAGGTAGCGCGCGGGGTAGTCCAGCGCCACCTCGGGGTCGCACGACCACACGGCCGCCACGAGCGGCTCCATGAAGTGCCGCACGAAGTAGGGGGTGAAGCGGTGCTCGGCCAGGAAGTCGCGCAGCGTCTGTTCGGAGCCCACCCCGTCGGTCGAGCCTGTCGAGACCAGCACGGCCTTGGCACGGCGGTGGAACCGCGGGATCTCCGTCAGCATCCGCAGGTACGCCGGTCGGCGCAGGTGCCCGCGGGTCGGGATCACTCCCTGGCGACCCAGGGCGCCGGCCCACTCCAGGTCGGAGTCGTCGTCGCGGATCGACATCGACATCTCCGACTCCTGGGTGGCCACGCCGAGCTCGGCGAAGACCCGCAGCAGCGTCGGGTAGGTGCGTCGGTTGTGGACGATGAAGCCGGTGTCGATGCCCAGCCGGGTGCCGGTGGGGTCGACGACGTCGTGGGTGTCGGCGTGCCCGCCGAGGCGGTCGTCGGCCTCGTAGACCGTGACCGTCGCGGTGCGGGAGGCGACGTAGGCGGCCACCAGGCCGGCCACGCCGGAGCCCACGACCGCGACGGTGCGCGGCGGGTGCGGGGCACCCATCAGGCGTCGAAGACGAAGACGACGGCGGTGTCGAGGTTGGGCTCGTCGGAGCCGCCCTCGGGCTCGACGGTGATGCCGACGCCCTCGGCGGCCGCGGCGTCACCGGAGAGCAGCACGGTGTTGTCGGGGCCCTTGGGCATGAACCCGGCGGCGACCATCTCGCCGTCGTGGTCGAGCCAGAGCTCGTAGACCTTGCCCTCGCCGGGGTCGGCCATGCCCTCGGTCACCAGGACCGCCTGACCGAGCTCCTTGGAGCGGTAGACGGTGGCCTTGGAGCCGTCGTCGAACTTCTGGACGTAGCGCTCGGCGTCGTCGGCCCGGAGCACGGCCTCGGTGGCGCTGATGTTGACGCTCGGCTCGTCGGACCACGGCTGGGTGGCGACCAGGGTGCCGCCGGCACCGAGGGCTACCACGGCAGCTGCAGCGGCGACCAGGGCTGGAAATCGACGGCGCCTGGGGCGCACCTCCACCACCTGCGGCGGCAGCGGGCGCACGGTGGCGACCTCCGCCAGGATCCGGTCGCGCAGCGCCGGGGGCGGCGCGACAGGGGAGATGTCGGCGAGCATCGCGGCGCCGGCGCGCAGCGAGTCGACCTCGCCCCGGCACTCGGCGCACTCGACGAGGTGTCGTTCGAACTGAGCGCGCTCGATGTCGTCGAGCGCGTCGACCGCGTAGGCGCCACTCAGGGCGTGCACGTCGTTCACTGGCCTACCCCCATGGCGTCTCGGAGTCGGATGAGTCCGTCGCGGATGCGTGTCTTCGCAGTCCCGACGGGGAGTTCGAGCATGGTGGCGACCTCGGTGTGGGTGTAGCCCCCGAAGTACGCCAGCTCGACGGCCTCCCGCTGGACGGCGGTGAGGCTGGCGAGCGCCCCGCGGACCCGACGCGCCTCGAGCGAGGCGTTGGCCTGCTCGGCGGTGACGTCGTGGTCGACGGGCTGGTTCTGGTGGTGGTACGTGGTGTCGCGGCGCGAGGCCGCCTCGGCCGACCGGACCCGGTCGACCGCCTTGCGGTGGGTCAGCGTGAGCAGCCAGCTCAGCGCGCTGCCCCGGGAGGGGTCGAACCTCGCGGCGGTCCGCCAGATCTCGAGGTAGGCCTCCTGGGTGACCTCCTCGGCCTGGGCCGGGTCGCGCACGACCCGGAGGGCCAGCCCGTGCACCCGCGACGCGGTCGCGTCGTACAGCTGTGCGAAGGCGGCCTGGTCCCCGCGCGCACTGGCGCGGAGCAGCTCGGAGAGGTCCGGCCCGACCGGGGCCCCCGTGACGGGGGCCCCGGTGGGCAGGGACGTCGGGTCACTCATGGTGTCGATTGTCCCTGTCAGTCGTACTGGTCCGGAAGGGTGGGATCAGGACGGCATGAGCACGGTGTCAATGACGTACACCGTGGCGTTGGCGGTCGGGATGTTGCCGCACAGGACGTTGGCGCCGTTGACGGTCATGCCGTCGGTGTCGCCGTCGACCTCGACGGTGCCACCCTGCAGGGTCTCCTGCTCACCGGTCACGTCGTCCGGGCCCATCTGGCCGGGGAGGACGTGGTAGGTCAGGATCGAGGTGAGGGTGTCCTTGTCGGCGAGGACCGCGTTGAGGTCCTCCTCCGGGATGGCGCCGAAGGCGTCGTCGGTGGGCGCGAAGACCGTGAGGGCCTCGGCGTCGTTCAGGGTGTCGACCAGGCCGGCCTCGCCCACGGCGGTCACCAGGGTGCCGAGCAGCGGGTTGTTGGACGCGGCGGTGGCGACGGGGTCCTGGACCATGCCGTCGAAGGAGCCGGCACCCGAGGTCGGGACGGCGTCACAGGCGGGGCCGAAGACCTGGTCGCCCGCGGACGCCTCGGTCTCGGTCTCGGCGCTGGCGGAGGCCGAGGTCTCGGCGCCGGTGTCCTCGGCGGAGTCGTCCTCGGAGGAGCAGGCGGCCATGCCCACGGAGAGGGCGAGGGCGGCGAGACCGGCGCCGGTGCGACGGAGAGCAGTGCGCTTCATGAGAAGTGCCTTTCTGTTCGGTGTTGCTGGGGGCTTGGCTTACATGAGTCATTCGGGGCGATGGGGGGACCGGATTGGTCGATCTCGGTGAGCCGGGTCACATCGGTCCATCCGCAGCGCCCACGAGGGGGTCCTGAGCGCGGGACGAGCCCGGATCCAGGGCGGATCCGGGCTCGTCGCGGGGCACTGCTGTGGTGCAGGAGGCTGCCCAGGACTGCTCAGGAGCTCACTCGACGGTCACCATCAGCGACTGGATGCCCGAGGCGCCGTCGGGGAACGGCTGGGCGCGCACCGCGGTCTGGGTGGTCCCGTCGCCGCTGATCGCGCGGGCGGCGATCGCGTGGGAGCCGGGCTCGGCGTCCCAGCGGAAGAACCACTGGCGCCAGTAGTCGTTGTTCACGTCCGGGCCCATCTCGGCGTCGCGCCAGGGCCCCCCGTCCACCTGGACCTGGACCTGGTCGACGCCACCACGCTGCTGCGCCCACGCCACGCCACCGATCACGACCTCGCCCGCGGGCAGGCGGTCCAGCGCGTTGGGCGTGTCGATCCGGGTCGAGATCTTGATGGGGGCGTCGGTGGCCCAGTCACGGTCGGTCCAGTAGGCCGACGCCTCGTCGTACGTCGTGAGGGTGAGGCGGGTGACCCACTTGGTGGCGCTGACGAAGCCGTACAGGCCGGGGATGACCATGCGGGCCGGGAAGCCGTGCGCGCGGGGCAGCGCCTCGCCGTTCATGCCGATCGCGATCATCGCGTCGCGGCCGTCGGTGGCCAGGTCGAGCGGGGTCGAGATGGTCATCCCGTCGAAGTCGGTCGAGAGGATCTGGTCGGCCGTGCTGCCCACGCCGGCCATGTCCAGGACGTCGGTGAGCCGCACGCCGAGCCAGCGGGCGCCGCCGACGAACTCGCCGCCCACCGAGTTGGAGACGCAGGTCAGCGTGATGTCGCGCTCGATGATCTCCATCTCGAGCAGGTCGTCGAAGGTCAGCGTGACCTCCCGGTCGACATCGCCGTCGATGGTCAGCGTCCAGCTCTCCAGGTCCACGACCGGCGTGTCCAGGCGGGTGTCGACGCGGTAGAAGTCCTCGTTGGGCACGCGCAGCGGGCTGATGCCGTCGACCTGGCCGTCCAGGCCGTCGGGGAAGGCGCCGGCCGGGTCATCGGGGGTGGGGAGCGTGACGTCCTCGGGCCGGGCGCGCAGGTTGCGGATCAGCTGCCCGGCGCCGGCCATCACCGTGGCGGCCAGGGCGACGACGCCGGCGGCGACCAGCACGCCGCGGCGGCTGCTGCCGGAGCCCTTCCCGTCCGTCCCGGCGCCCTCTCCGTCGGCGGTGCCGCGAGCCTGCCGGGAGGCCGTGCGGGCGAGCAGCACCAGCGTGCCCAGGCCCACCACGGCCGTCGCGATGCTGGGGACGGCGTCACCCGCGGTCGCGCCGGAGTTGGTCAGGGCGGCAGCGGTGGCCACGGCCACCAGCAGCCCCTCCAGGGCCAGGCCCAGGGCCAGGCGGCGACGGGCCAGCAGGCCCGCGACCGCGGCGAGCACGAGGACGCCCGCCATCACGCTGCCGATGAGGATCGGCTTGTCGGCGGTGCCGAAGCTCCGGATCGCCCACTCCTTCACGGGGGTGGGGGTGGCGTCGATGACGGTCGACCCCACCGCGAGCACCGGGGAGGAGTCGATCCGGTCCAGGCTGGCCACCAGGTGACCGGCGGCGGTGCCCGCGAGGGTGGAGAGCAGGCCGAAGCCCGCCCAGGTCAGTCGTCCGCGCATGGGGGTGCTCATGGGGGTGGTTCGGAGCCGCCCCCATTTCCGGCTGGTGTGACGTCGAACCGGCGTGTCCTTCCGGAAGGATGCGCCGGCTCGACGTCAGCGCTTGCGGGAGAGGAAGGCGGTCATCGCCTCCTTGGCCTCCTCGCTGCCGAAGAGCCGGGCCGACAGGGCGGCGACGTCGCGGCCGTGGGCGTCGAGGTGCTCCACCAGCGGGGCGTTGAGCAGCTTCTTGGTCTCGCGCAGGCCCTGGAGGGCGCCGGTGGCGAGCGAGGAGGTGACCCGGCCGACGGCCTCGTCGAGCTCCTCGGCGGGCACGACCTCGGTCACCAGGCCGTCGGCCTGCGCCTGGGCCGCGGTGAAGACCTCACCCCCGAGCGCCCGCAGCGCCGCGGCGCGCGAGGTCATCCGGGGGAACACCGTCAGCGAGATGGCCGCGGGAGCGAGGCCCAGCTTCACCTCGGTCAGCGCGAAGGTCGCACCCTCCGCAGCGACCACGACGTCGGCGGCGGCCACGATGCCGGTGCCGCCTGCCCGCACCGGGCCCTGGAGACGGCACACGACCGGCTTGGGGTGCAGCAGGATCACCCGCTGCAGCCGCACGATCTCCAGCGCCCCCTGCTCCATGGAGCCCGAGGCCGCCTCGGACAGGTCCGCGCCCGAGCAGAAGACCGAGCCGGTCGCGGCGACCACCACGACGCGGGCGGAGTCGTCCTCGGCCGCCCGCTCGAGGGCCTCGAACAGCCCGCCGACCAGCGCCCGGGACAGCGCGTTGCGGTTGTGCGGGGAGTCAAGGGTGATCGTGGCGACACCGTCGCTGACGGCGTACGTGACCTGGACCTGGGGCTGCTCGCTCATGCGGGCATCCTGCCGGATCACCGACGTACGCCGGCGGCACCCCGTCCCGGGGTCAGCGACCCAGGTGCGGCAGCGGCCCGAACGTGCGGTTGCAGGGCTTGGGCCCGGCGCAGTCCTGCAGCAGGCGGGTGCGACGGGCCAGCTCGGCCTGGAGCGCGCGGTAGCGGGGCTGGCCGGCGACCGAGCGCAGCTGGTCGGGGTCGTTGGCGCGGTCGTAGAGCTCGACGAAGCCGTCGTGGTAGCGGACGAAGGTGTAGCGGGCGGTCCGCACGCCGCGGTACAGCCAGCCCCGCGGCCCGGTCTCCGGCTTGTAGGCGCCGCCCTGGATCAGCACGCCGCCGGGGTGCAGGGCCTCGTCGGTCTCCCCGCGCCAGGTCGAGAGCAGCGAGACGCCGTCGAGGAGACGGCCGGGCTCGGCATCGGCGATCTCGAGGAAGGTGGGCACCAGGTCGACGATCGTGGCGATCGAGTCGGTAGTGGTGCCGGGCTCGATGCCGGGGCCGCGCACCAGCATGGGGGTGCGGAGGTTCTCCTCGTAGGGCAGCGTCTTGCCGAACCAGCGGTGCTCGCCGAGCTGGTAGCCGTTGTCGGTGATGAAGACGATGTAGGTGTTGTCGAGCTCGCCGTCCTCCTCGAGCTGCTCGACCAGCTGCGCGAGCGCGTCGTCCACCGAGGCCAGCGCGCCGGCCCGCGCCTGCTGCGTGCGCACGACCTTGCGGGCCGCGGCGGGCGACTGCCTGCGGATGAGGTGGGGCTTGTCGGAGACGTCCCGCTCGTTGAAGGACGGGCCCGAGATGATGTCGCGCGCCAGCGCCTGGGCCTCGGCCTCGTGCGGGCGCTGCCCGGTGAGACGGGTCATCGCGCGGTAGCCCGGCGACATCTTGGGCGGGCCGTTCTTGCAGGACTCGTCGTGGCACCCCTCGCGGCCCTTGGCCGGGTGGGGGCCGAAGTGGCTGACCCACATGAAGAACGGCGCGTCGTAGCTGCTGAGCTGGTGGGCGTACTCGACGGCCTTCTCCGACAGGTAGTCGGTGTAGTAGCCGGGCACCCGGGTCAGCTCGCCGTTGTCGTACTGCACGAACTTGTAGTAGTCGGCGAACCCGTGGCTGGTGGCGTTGAACAGCGTCCAGCCCGGGTCACGGCCGTAGCTGTGGTGGTAGCCGTTGAGCGGCTTGCCGAGGAACGCGGTGTTGTAGCCGGCGGCGGAGAGGTCGGTGCCGATCGTGGAGGTCGGGTCGAAGGCCTCGTAGCCGCCCTGGGGCGGGAAGTTCGTGCGCACGCCGTTGTTCTGGGCGAGCTGGCCGGTCATCAGCTCCGCGCGGGCCGGGCAGCACAGCGGGTGCGGGGTGAGCGCCTCGGTGAAGGTCAGGCCCTCGGCACCGATCAGCTCGTTGGTCTTCGGCAGGAAGACCATCTCGTCGAGGCGCTGGTCGTCGGTGGAGAACAAGATGATGTTGGGCCGCTCGTCCCCGGGGGTCTCCACCGGGGCCTGGGCGGTCGCGCTCACCGAGAGCGGGTCCTCCGCGGGGGCCGGGCTGCTCATCGTCGAGGCGGCCAGCGCCAACGTCGCGACGATCGCCAGCAGGACGGCCACCACGGGCAGGGTCCGGTGCAGGCGGGCGGGCGTGCTGGGCTGGCTCACGTCGGTCCTGGGTCCTCGCGGGGAAGCGTGTCGTGCGGGCTGTGCAGGGGGGCTCGGGCCCGACGCACGGAGGACGTCCTCGTCGACGTCGGCTCCGGGGGGCCGGTGGCCGATGGTAGCGAGGAGGACCACGGAGTACCGCTTCGTGGAGCCGCCCGACGGCGTCGCCGCGCGGGCGTGCCGGTGGGTGAGAAGCCCCACACCCGTGGAGGCCGTCCCAGGGCCCCCGTCCGGTCACGGTCCGGGCCCCGGGACCGGTAAAGTCGGGTGCTTGCTGCCCGCGCCCCCGCAGGCGTCGCAGCAGGAGGAGCAGCAGGCGTGCCGTCGCCCCCGTGGCGGCCCGGTGGACAGGGAGCAGGACGCGGTGACCGAGGACCTCGCAGCAGCCGAGATCGCGCGTGAGCAGGAGTACGTCGACGGCGTCTACGTCCAGCTCGCGGCCTCCTCCCAGGCGGCCCAGCGACTGGCCCGCGAGGGCCACGACCGCGGACGCCTGGGCCACGAGGGCGGGCTGGTCGAGCGCGACGCCATGGTCTTCCAGGCCGCCCGGCGCATCGCCCAGCTCGACGCCGCCCACGAGGGCCTGGTCTTCGGCCGCCTCGACATGGACCCCGACGTCGACCCCGAGCCGCGCTACGTCGGCCGCATCGGGCTGCGCAACGCCGAGCGCGACAGCCTGCTGATCGACTGGCGCGCCCCGGCCGCCGCGGTGTTCTACCAGGCGACCGCGGCGACGCCGCACGACGTCGTACGCCGCCGGGTGCTGCGCTGCGCGGGCGCGAAGGTCGTCGGGGTCGAGGACGAGCTGCTCGACGGCGAGGCGATGGAGGCCCACGGCCTCGACCTGCCGATCGTCGGCGAGGGTGCGCTGATGGCGCAGCTCTCCCGCGCCCGCGACCGCACCATGCACTCCATCGTCGCCACCATCCAGGCCGAGCAGGACCAGGCGATCCGCGCGCCCGCCAAGGGCGTCGTCGCGATCTCCGGCGGCCCCGGGGTCGGCAAGACGGTGGTGGCGCTGCACCGTGCGGCGTACCTGCTCTACACCGACCGCCGCCGCTACGAGACCGGCGGCGTGCTGGTCGTCGGACCCTCCGGGGTCTTCATGCGCTACATCGAGCGGGTGCTGCCCTCCCTGGGCGAGACCGCGGTGGCGCTCCGGTCGCTCGGCGAGGTCGTCGACGGCGTGCGCACCACGCGCCAGGACGAGCCGACCGTCGCCGAGGTCAAGGGCTCGGCCCGGATGGCCGAGGTGCTGCGCCGGGCCGCGCGCCAGCAGGCGCCCGGCAGCCCGACCGACTTCCGGATCTTCTGGTACGACGACGTCCTGACCCTGGACCGCGGCAGCCTCGGCCGGGTCCGCCGCAGCCTGATGTCGCAGGGCCGCCGCAACCGGCAGCTGCCGCGGGTGCCGCAGGCGCTGCTCGACGTGATGTGGCGGCAGGTCCGCAGCGAGCGTGGCCGCGAGCGCGGCAAGGAGAAGATGGTCGACGACCTGCTCGACGACCCGCGCTTCCTGCAGTTCGTGGCCGACTGGTGGCCGCCGCTGGACGCGCGCGACGTGCTCGGCTGGCTGCGCGAGCCCGACTTCCTGGCCCGGGTCTCCGACGGGCTGCTGAGCCCGGAGGAGCAGCGGGTCCTGGTGAAGTCGTGGGCGGGCGCGACCGACCTGTCGATCCAGGACGTCCCGCTGCTCGACGAGCTGCGCTACGCCGTCGGCGACGTCCCGCAGCGCACCGACGACGAGGCCACTCTCGACGACACCGGCCTGCTCGAGGGCGGGCACGACGTGGCCGAGCTGATGACGGCCGCCGACCGCGAGTTCGCCCCGTCGGGCCGGGCGTGGCAGCCGCCGACCCACAGGATCGAGGACGACCCCTACGCCCACGTGCTGGTCGACGAGGCCCAGGACCTCACGCCGATGCAGTGGCGGATGGTCGGTCGCCGCGGCCGCACGGCGACCTGGACGATCGTCGGCGACCCCGCCCAGTCGTCGTGGCCGGTGCCGGCGGAGTCCGCGCAGGCCCGGGCCGAGGCGCTGGAGGGCAAGCCGGTCCACGAGTTCCACCTCTCGACCAACTACCGCAACTCCTCGGAGATCTACGCCTTCGCCGCCGACTACGCCCGCCGGGTCGGCCTGGACGCCGACCTGCCCACGGCCGTGCGGTCCACCGGGGTCGAGCCGGTGGTCCGCGAGGGCGTCACCGACCTCGAGGCGGCCACCCGCGAGGCGGTCGGCGAGATCGTCGGTCAGGTCGCCGGCACGGTCGGCATCGTCGTACCCGCCGCTCGCCGCTCGGAGGTCAACGCCTGGCTGGCGTCGTGGCCCGAGCACGCCGAGCACGCCTCCGGCGCACGTGCCGCCGTCGACTCCTCGGTGACGCCGTCGGGCGACGACCGGGTGGTGGTGCTGACCGGTCTCGACACCAAGGGCCTGGAGTTCGACGGCATCGTCGTCGTGCGCCCCCAGGAGATCGAGGACGAGTCGGCCACCGGCCGCGCCACGCTCTACGTCGTGCTCACGCGTGCCACGCAGCTGCTGACCACGGTGAGCTGACCCCACGAGCGCCGACCCGCGTGGGTCGTGCCCCCCAGCGGGCGCCATGGCGCCCGCTCAGGGGCACGACCCTGGATCGGGGTCAGGAGAGCTCGGAGCAGTCGACCTCCTCGCCGTCGTAGCGGATCACGATCCGCGGGTCGTCGGTGAAGGCGCTCGCCGCACCCAGCACGACTTGGCAGTTGCTGATCGCCATCTGCGGGTCGCCGTCGACGTCGACGTAGAGCACGTCGCCGTCGACCTCGTAGCCCGTCGCGTCGTCGAGCACGCGGACGACAGCGTCCCCCACGGCGTCGAGGGCGGTGTCGGTGGACATCTCGTCGAGGGAGTCGAGGGCCTCGGCGATCTCGTCGTCGGTGGCGTCCACGACCCCGGCTGCCCCTGAGGTGTCGGCGGGGTCGGAGTCATCGCCGCAGGCGGTGAGCAGCAGCAGCGGCAGGGCGAGGGCCGCCAGCGCGTGGCGGTGACGGAGCGTGGAGGGAGTCATGCGCGCCATCGTGGCGAGGGGTGGCCGAGGGAGGGTACGAGCAAGAACTACTCAGCCACCGCGACCGGACCCGTCGACGGCGCCGGCACGACCACGGACCGGGCAGGGGGGACCGACCGGTCCGCCGGGTCCTCCGAGGTGCCCCCCACGACGTGCCCGCCCAGCGAGCCGCCCAGCGAGCCGCCCAGTGAGCCGCCCAGCGCGGCCAGGGCGTCGGGCAGGTCGTCGCGTCCGCTCACCCCGAGCTTGCGGTAGACCCGAGCCAGGTGGTTGTCGACGGTGCGCACCGACAGCCCGCACGTCTCTGCGATCTCCCGGCTGCGCAGCCGTGCGGCGGCCAGGCGGGCGACCTCCAGCTCCCGCGGTGACAGGAGGGCTGGGCGACTCCGCGGCGGCCAGCTGACGGCGTCGTGGTCGGCCAGGACGGTGAGCTGTCGCAGGTGCGCCCTGCGCCCGGCCTCCCCGCGCCCGGAAGCCTCGAACAGCTCCCGGGCGGTCCCCAGGCAGGACGCCGCCCGTCCCGGCAGTCCCACCCGCTCCAGCTCGGTGGCGACCTCGACGAGCCCCGGGGCGTCCCGCCGGGCGATGGCCTGGGTACGCCGGAGCAGCACCGCCCCGAGCGCTGCCTCGGGGTGCACGTGCTCGGCCAGGAGGGCCGAGCGGTCCGCCGCGGAGGCGGGGTCGGCCAGCACGGCGTCGTCGAGGGCCAGCAGCCCCAGGTGACGGTGCGACTGCTCCACGGCCTGCAGGGCGGCGTCGGCCAGGACGTCCCCCGCCGCAGCCGCGTCACCGGCGAGCAGGTGCCGCTGGGCGCGGACCCGGGCGAGGTGGAGGGCCACCTTCACGTCAGCGGTGTGCTCGGGCGGGAGGCTCGCGGCCAGCGACTCCGCAGCGTCCTGGGCGCCGCGTCGGGCCAGGACCGCGGCGCGCAGCGCCGTGGCGCTGGGTCGCAGCCCGGTGAAGTCGCGCCAGGCCAGGTGGCGCACGGCCCGCTCGACGAGCACCTCGGCGTCGGTCAGCCGCCCGGCGTGCAGCGCGAGCTCGCCAGTGGCGTACTCCCACATGCCCAGGCTGGGGTCGGCCACCTGTCCCGCACGGCGGCGGTGGGCGTGGGCGACCTCCTCCGCGTGGTCGAGACGGCCGTCGAAGGCGTCGGCGAGGTAGGCCGAGAGCCGCAGCAGGTGACCGACGTACGCCGGCACCGTGTCGGACCGCGCCAGCGACTCGGTGCCGGTCGCCACCAGCTCCCGAGCCTGCGCCGGCGCGCCGTCGAGGGAGGCGATCATCGCCCCGATGACCGCGCCGTTGACGACCGCGGCGTGGTCGGGCTCGTCGGCGTGGGGTCCGGTGGGGTCCGGTTCCCCAGGCGGCTCCACCGGCAGGCCGGCCATCAGCCGCCACTTGACCAGGTCGCCGGCCAGGACCCGGCGGCGGATCGGGTCGACCAGGGTGTCCAGCACGGCCTGCACCCGCGTCACCGCATCCGCCGGGCGCTGGGCGCGCACGGCCAGCAGCAGGCCGAGCTCGTGCCCGGCGGCCAGCCGGGTGCGTTCCTCCTCGGCCTCCAGCGCCGCGACGAGCTCGGTCTCGGCCGCCTCCAGCTGCTCCTCGCTCGACAGGGCGGCCCCGCGCAGCAGGCGGGCGGCGGGGCGGAGCGCGGCGTCGTGCGGGAGCCGGTCGAGCAGCTCCAGCGCCACCTCTGCCCGGCCGCGGGCCAGCGCGCGTCCGGCGACCTCGAGCAGGGGCTCGGCGGCCACGTCGTCGCCGGCACGGGCGCGCAGGCGCACCTCGACGTCGTGCCACTCCGGTCGCCGGGCCAGCAGTGCCGCCGCCCCGCGCAGCAGGTCGCGGCGACGATCGCCGGCCAGGCCTTGGCTCAGCACGGTCCGCAGCAGCGCGTCGGCGACCTCCACCGCGTCCGGCGGGGCGTCGTCGGCGGCGCGCAGCAGCGCGGCGTCCTGCAGCGCCCGGACCGTGTCACCGTCGAGCTCGGACGAGGGCAGGGGCCCGGTCACCGACAGCAGCTCCAGCAGCTGGTGGGCGTCCGGGTCGAGGGCGGCCAGGCGTCGGGTGACCAGCCCCGCCAGTCGCGGGGTGACCCGCAGACTTCCCAGGTCCATGCCTGCCGGCCCCGAGGTGCGCTCGCTCGCGGAGCTCGCGACGAGCTCGCGCACGGCGAACGGGTTGCCGCCGGCGAGGTGGAGCAGCGTGGCAGACGTGGGCGCCGCGAGCTGGTCGTCGACCAGCTCGGCAGCCATCGCGAGCACGGCGTCGTCGGAGAGCGGACCGAGCTGCTCGACCTGCCAGCCCCGCGGGCCGCCGATGTCGTCGAGGATCGCGCGGGGGACCGTGTCGAGGTCGTGCGTGGTCGCCACCACGGCCACGCCGGCCCGGGCCATCTGGGCCAGGAGCACCTGGGAGGCGCGCGTGAGCAGCGGCAGGTCGTCGACCAGCACCGCCAGCCCGGACGTCGCGACCCGTGGGGGAAGTCGGGTGTAGACCTCGAGCGCCGCCCGCTGGTCGTCGCCGTCCGACTGCACGTCGAACCGGGCGAGCAGCGGCGCGAAGGCCACCAGTGCGATGCCGGCCTCCCCGTCGGCACCCCGCAGCAGCAGGTGCTCGACCTCGGCGCCGGCGAGCTCGTCGCGCAGCCGCTGGAGCAGGTGGGTCGTGCCCGCGCCCGGGGCGCCGACCACGAGCACCGCCCGACGCTCGAGGACGTGCGCGGTCAGCCGCTGCAGCTCCTCGGCACGGCCGTGCGTCCCCATGGGCCAGAAGATAGACCGGCGTGGCCCGGTCCGCGCCCGAGTCCACGAGTGTGCGGCGGGCGGACCGGGCAGCCGGACCGGTGGTCCGGACCGCCCGCCCGGCCGGGTGGTGCGCCGCGAGGTGGCTGCGCGGCGTACGAGCAGGGTCAGGAGACCTTGAAGCCGGCTCGGGCGGCGCGTCCGCTGCTGGCGCCCTTCGCGGAGACCTTCCACTTCCCGGCGGCGGCCTTCTTGAGCTTCACTGCCTTGCTGAACGTGCCGTCGGGGCCGGCGACCGCGCTGGTGCCGAAGGACCTCTTGGTGCCCTTCGCCGCCTTGCCCTTCTTGGTCAGCTTCAGCGTCACCTTCTCGCCGGGCTTGAACAGCGAGCCGCTGAGGACCACCTTCTTGCCCACCTTGACCGCCTTGGTCGCCGCCAGCTGCGCCTTCTTGGCGATGACGGTCAGGAACGCCGCGGCGGTCTCGCCCTGGTAGCTGACACGGACCTCCTGCATGCCGGGGGGCGCGAACTCCGGGACGACGAGCTGGCCGTCGAAGAAGCCGATCTCGTCGATCGCCATCGCGTTGGCGGGCTCCCCACCGACGGTCGGGGTCGCCGACCCGACGAGGTTGCGGAAGTCCTCCCCACGCAGCCGGATCGACTCCCCCTGGGTGACCTGCTGGACCTCGAGGAAGATCTGCGCGGCCGCGTTGGCGTCGAAGACGCCGACGCTCACGAGCGGGGCCGCGTTGACGACCTGGTCGCAGCTGTACTCGTAGTACAGGCGCTCGTCGGAGGCCGTGTCGCCGAAGAAGCCGACGGTGATGTCCTTGACGGCGAGGTCGTAGTGGTCGGAGTCGCCGTAGGTCAGGTCGTCGACGTCCTGCTCGCCGAGGGACAGCGGGGTCCCGGGCGTCACGGTGGGGATCTGCACGGTGCGCGGCTGCAGGGTGAACTCGAACCCGCGGCCGTCCTCGACCAGCACGAAGACCGACACGTCGACGTTGGTCAGCTCCTGCGGCAGGTCGGAGGTGGGGATCGCGCCCAGCGTCAGGCTGGCGGTCTGCCCGCTGCCCACCGGCACCGGCGAGGGGTGCTCGAGAGTGACGGAGGCCGCCCAGGTGCCGTTGTCGCTGACACGGGTGTTGGCGAAGAACGGGTCCAGGATCATCTCGCAGTCGGTGAGCGAGAGGTCCTGCGTGCCCTGGGCTGCCTGCGACGGCAGCGTCGCGAGCGCGGGGGCGAGCAGTCCGACGCCGAGGGCGGCGGCGAGGGTCCGGGTGCTGTGGCGGGCCATGGGTGTCTCCTGAGGTCGTGCACGGGGTGGAGGGGCGACCGGAGGGTAGGGACGCACGGGTCCGGGAGGACATGAGTAGGGATTGCCTAGTCATGCCGGTGGGGGC
>Ga0310345_10003529_pt1 | contig 14822 bp, 12 predicted proteins | sample HC15DNA20500_MG_FD_204667 | JGI IMG/M metagenome (GOLD analysis project Ga0310345, IMG submission 204667) | Marine microbial communities from station ALOHA, North Pacific Subtropical Gyre - HC15-DNA-20-500_MG | ecosystem: Environmental > Aquatic > Marine > Oceanic | place: Pacific Ocean: North... | reverse complement strand
CGAGCTGGTCGAGGCCGGCGTGCCGTGGGTCTCGCTCCGCGACCACGAGGCCGATCCGCACTCGTTTGCCGAGGCGGCCCAAGCCCTCGCCGAGGCGGTGCGGGCCGCGCGGCCCGACGCCCTGCTCTCCGTACACGGCCGGCTCGACGTCGCCGAGTCCCTGGGCGCCGGGCTCCACGTCGGCCGCCTCGGGGCGTCGGTGGAGGAGGCCGTCGGCGCGGGGCTGGCGGGGCCCGTCGGCGTCTCGGCGCACTCGGCGAGCGCCGCGCTCGCGGCCCGGAAGTGCGGGGCGGACTATGCCACGTTCTCGCCTGTCTTCGCCACGCGGACGCACCCGGACGCCGTGCCGGCCGGCATCGACCCGCTCCGGCTCGCGGCCGACCGGTCGGGCCTCCCGGTCCTCGCCCTCGGCGGGATGACGCCGCCGCGCGCCCGCATCGCCCGGCTCGTCGGGGCCCACGGGGCCGCCGCGATCTCGTCGCTCCTGTTCGCCTGGGACGCCACCCGCACCGTCCGCCAGTTTCTCGACGCCCTCGAGGGATGACCCCTCAGGGGCAGCGTTGCCCACACGCCCGTCCGGTTCCATGTCCCGTCCGATCCCCACCGCGCTCACCATCGCCGGCTCCGACTCGGGCGGCGGCGCGGGCGTCCAGGCCGACCTCAAGGCGTTCGAGGCGCACGGCGTCTTCGGGATGTCGGTCCTCACCGCCATCACGGCGCAGAACACCCGGGCCGTCACGGCCGTGCACGCCGTGCCGACCGACGTCATCGCCGCCCAGCTCGACGCCGTCGCCGACGATCTGCCGGTTGGCGCGGTCAAGACGGGGATGCTCGCCTCGGTGGACGTCGTGGAGGCCGTCGCCGACGGGGTCGGGCGGCACGGGCTGGCGCCGGTCGTGGTGGACCCCGTGATGATCTCGAAAAGCGGACATCCGCTCCTGGAGCCTGACGCGGTCCAGGCCGTGGTCCGGCGGATGCTCCCGCTCGCGACGCTCGCCACGCCGAACGCCCACGAGGCATCGCGGCTGGTCGGCTTCGAGGTCCGCTCGCTCGCCGACGCCCGCCGCGCCGCCGACGCCATCCTCCGCCTCGGGCCCGCCGCGGTCCTCGTCAAGGGCGGCCACCTCGACGACGAGGCCGAGGCCGTCGACCTCCTGGTCTGGGCCGACGGCGAGGCCGTCTTCCGCGAGGAACGGGTCGACACGCCCCACACGCACGGGACGGGCTGCACCTACGCGAGCGCGATCGCGGCCAACCTGGCCCGGGGGCTTGGCCTCGAGGAGTCCGTCGAGCGGGCCCGCCGCTACGTTCAGCAGGCGATCCGGCACGCGCTTCCCCTCGGTCGCGGCCACGGCCCTACGGGGCACTTCTGGTTTCTGGACGGCCGGGAGGCGTGGGGGTGACCCGCGGCGCCACCGTGCCTGGTTTCGGCCGCGTTCCGCGGCTCTTCACTTGAGGGCGGTCCGGGGCGCGGTCTATCTTCGTCGCGCTGACGGGGTGACCCGTCCGCTGCGCCGGTAGCTCAGCTGGATAGAGCGCGACACTACGGATGTTGAGGTCGGGGGTTCGAATCCTCCCCGGCGCGCAGCGCCCTCCGCCACCCGCGGAGGGCGCTTTTCGTTTGAGGCCGCCCGTGACGTTCGACCCGCCCCCGTACCGTCCGCCGTTGGCCCTCCGCAGCGGCCACCTCCAGACCGTCCTCCCGTCGCTGTTCCGCCGCGTCGACGGCGTGACGTACCGCCGCGAGCGGCTCGAACTCGCCGACGGCGATTTCCTGGACCTCGACTGGGTCGGCCGGCCGGAGGGCGCGTCGGTCGCCGTCGTCGCGCACGGGCTGGAAGGGAGCAGCGACCGGGCGTACGTCCGGGGGATGGCGCGGGAACTGTCGCGGCGCGGCTGGGCCGTCTGCGCGTGGAACCTGCGCGGGTGCTCGGGCGAGCCGAACCGGCTCCCCAGTGCCTACCACAGCGGGATGACCACCGACCTCGGCGCGGTCGTGGACCACGTCCTGGCCGAGGACGCCGTCGAGGTAGCCGTGGTCGGGTTCAGCTTGGGTGGGAACCTCACGCTCAAGTGGCTCGGCGAACAGGGCGGCGCCCTGGACCCTCGCGTGGTCGCCGGGGCCGGCGTGTCGGTGCCCGTCGACCTCGCGGGGTCCTCGGAGACGATGGAGGCGTGGAGCCGGCGGATCTACATGCTTCGGTTCATGCGCTCGCTGACGGAGAAGGTGGTCGAGAAGGCCGGCCGGTTCGACGGGGTCCCCGACCCCGCGGCCGTCCGCCGGGCTCGGACGTTCCGCGAGTTCGACGGCCTGTTCACGGCGCCCGCCCACGGGTTCGACAGCGCCGAGGACTACTGGGCGCGGGCCTCGTCGCTCCCGGTTCTCCCCGCGATCCGTGTGCCGACGCTCCTCGTCAACGCCCTCGACGACCCGTTCCTCGCCCCGTCGTGCTTTCCCGTCGAGGCCGCCGCGGCCAACCCGGACCTTACGCTTCTCCTCCCGGAGTATGGCGGGCACGTCGGGTTCGTCCAGCGCCCAGGGCCCTACTGGTCGGAGGACGTCGTCGGGCAGTTTCTGGATGGGCGGAAGGGGCGGGGGAGCCGGCCCTCCTGACACAAGGCGCCAGCGGTCGCGGAGCACGGCAAGGTAGAGGTCCTTCAGGAGGACGCCGTAACGGCACGGGGACGAGTGCGCGTGTAAGCACTTATGGTCAAACAGCTTGCAGGGCGAGGGGCGTGACATGGACCGGCCCAGTTTCTCGTAGTCGAAGGAGAGGGTTGGCTCGGCTCAGGTCGGCCCTCGCCTCTCTCTGTCAGTACAGCGACCGATGGGAGAGGGAGGCCACGTCTTCCGGTCGCGCATCCCCACATGGCCATGCGCCCACTCTCACGAGCCGCCCCCCTGTTTGCCGGCGCGCTCCTCTCGTTCGCCGCCGCGGCCCAGACCAGCGACGCGACGGCGGTCCTCCTATCGGACATCGAGACTCACCGGGTCACGGTCCACGACGGATCCAGTGCGGTCCAAGTGGTCGGCCGCGTCTCCCCAGCGACCCCGGTCGTCTCAGGTGAGGTCCACGTCTGGGCCACCCTCTCGCCGGTCCAGGCTCTCGTCCCGCTGGCGGATCCCGCCGGCGGTCTGGACGTCGGCCCGGCCCTCGGGGGCGCCGTCGAGCCCGGCCTTCCCGCCGAGGTCGCGCTCCGATCGGTGTATCCGAACCCATTGACATCTCGCGCGCGGATCCCCTTCGAACTCCCCGAGGCCGCCCGCGCACGCGTCGCCGTCTATGACGCGCTCGGTCGCGAGGTCGCCGTCCTTGTTGACGGAGAGGCGCCGGCCGGGTGGCACGAGGCCCCGCTCGACGCGCTCCGCCTCGCCCCCGGGCTCTACCACGTCCGCCTTTCGGTCGGCACGTTCGTCGGCACGACCCGCTTCACGGTCGTCCGGTAACCCCTCGACGCCGGTCTTCGGGGCGCCCTACACGCCAGCGCCCTCGACCGACGCCCTCGACCGACGGCCTCCGGTGCAGTCCCGACCGAGCCGTCCCCCATTCGCTTTTGACATCCCCATCGCCATGACTTTCCGACACGCCCTGCCGCGCGCCGTCGCGCTCGCACTCGCGTTCCTCCTCCTGCCCGCGGCCCCCGCGCTCGCCCAGGACCTCACCTCTGCCGACACCCCAGACGACCAACTCGCCCGGATGACCTATTCCGGATTCCTCTCCAACGCACAGGGCGAGCCCGTCGCCGACGGCACCCACACGATTACGTTCCGCGGCTACTCGGCCGAGGACGACGCCCAGGACGGCGTCGCCGTCATGTGGGAGGAGACGCACGAGGCAGAGGTCGCCGCCGGCCGGTTCCTCGTTGTCCTCGGCTCCCAGGCCCCACTTACGCCTGACGCTGAGTGGCTGACCGTGACCGTCAACGACGAGCCGGCCAGCGCGCCGGTCCGTTTCGGCGGGAACCCATCGGCGTCACTCGCCCCGGGCAACACGCTCCAGGACTCGTACGACAACGGGCCCGTCGTCAACATCGTCCCCGGCAACCCGATCTCGTTCAAGGGCCCGAGCGGCGGCTCGGCCTCCGGCTTCCTCGTCCGAGACATCACGACGGTGTTCACGAACGACAACCTCACGCGGCTCCGCCTCCGCTCGATCTCGGGCGGCCGGACGTGGGAGTTTCGCGTCTACGGCTCGACGAGCGTGAACCCGGGCCCGGGCGCGTTCGCGTTCTCGGACGCAACGGGCTCCGGCGCCGACGCGCTGACGCTCCTGCCCGGCGTCGGGGAGGACCTCCTCATTCTCGATAACCAGACGGTCAACGTTGGCTCAGTCGACACGCAGTCGAACTTCCAAGCGTACACGACCGAGAACCCCGCCGACCCGAACGCCGGGTTCGTCAACGCATGGATCGACGACTGGCTCGGTGAGGGCGGCGCCATGCGCCTCCTCCGGGAGGACGGCGGGACCCACACCCGCCTCGAGCCCGACATCAACGGGACCGGAGGATTCGTGGAGGTCCAGGGCGGCAGCGGGGCCGCTTTCACTGTCGACGGCAACACCGGTGCGGGGGCGACCGTCACGATCTCAGGCGGCACCTCGCCCTCGCTCTTCAACACGGCCCTCACGGGGACCGGGTCGGTCCAACTCCCGACGAGCGCCATCGAGTCTGCGGAGATCCTCAACGAAGCAGGCGCGGCGAACAACAACAACTCGTCGCCCGTCTCGCTCTCGTCCGGGTTCAACACGACGCTGACTCGCTCGATCACGGCGCCGACGTCCGGCTACGTGATTGCGCTGTCGACGGCGGAGCTCGCGACGAGCCACACGACGGGGGCGAACTCACTGCTGCAGTACGCCGTATCGCGGAGCTGCGCCACGCCGAGCGCCCCGCCGGTGACGCAGCAGCAGAACACGCTGATCCCGGCGAGTGCCCCGACGGGCACCTACACCGACATCATGTCCGTCCACGGCCTGTTCCAGGTCAGCGCTGGGACGACCACGTTCTGCAACGTCGTCCAGCTGATCGGCGGGACGACCGCGAGCATCGACGACCAGAACCTGTCGTTGATCTTCGTCCCGTCGGCCTACGGGGGGATCTCGTCAAACCTGATCGACCCGCCGGGCGGCGACGAGTCGGGCGAGACGCCAAGTGCCCCGCTGACCGCAGGCGACGTCGACGCCGAGCGTGCCGCGTCGGAGCAGGCCAACGCGGACCGGGTCCGCGCGGAGCTCGAGGCGATGGAGGCCCGTCTCGCCGAGATCCAGGCGTTGCTGGAGAACGGCAACAGCCGCTAGGCTCGTCCGCTCCGCCTGCCTCGACGCCGAGGTGGGCCTAGCCATCCGCGACGGGGTCGGCCGCCAGTCGGTCGGCCCCGTCGCGCGTCGCGAAGAGGAGGAGGAACCGGCGGAGGAGGTCGTCGGCGTCGGGCGAGGGGCGGAGTCCGTCGATCACGGCCTGGAAGGTGGCCTCGTCCGCCATCTCAGCGTAGTGGTCTCGGTAGGCCAGGAGCCGCTGCCGCTCCGTCTCCTCGTCGAGCTCGGAGTGGAACTGGGTCCCGTAGATCGGCGCGTCGCCAAGGCGGAAGGCCTGGTGCGGGGCGCGGTCGTTCGTGGCCAGCTCGACGGCGCCAGGGGGCAACCGGGCCACCCGGTCCTGATGACCCATCTGCGTCGCGAACCGGTCTGGGAGGGGCCCGAACAATGGGTCCCGTCGGCCCGCTTCCGTGAGCGCCACGGCGTGCGTCCCCATCTCGGACCGGTCGGGGTCGTGCACCACCTCGCCGCCGAAGGCCCTCGCGATGAACTGGTGCCCCCAGCATGACCCGAAAAGCGGGACGCCTCGGTCGGCGCAGGCGTGGCACAGGTCGATGAGGTGCGGGGTCCAGTCGTAGGTCTCCGTGACCGAGTACGCCCCGGCCCCGCCGATCATGACGGCGTCGGCGCCCTCGAGGAGAGCGGGGGAGAGGGGGGCGCGGAGCGCGTTGGTCAGGAGAAATGCGTCGGGGCCGAGACCACAGCGCGCGCGGAAGCTCTCCTGCTCCTCGCGGAGCACGGCGGCGTTCGTCCGGATCTGGACGAGGCGGACGCGGACGGAGGAGAGGTCGGGAGCCATGTCGCGGACGGGGCGGCAGCGTGGGAAGATCGCCAGAGTACGGACCCCGCCCGGAGCCGCGCCGTGGCGGGCACGTTCGAGGTCCCGGTCCACACTCCGATACTCCATGGCACAATCCGACTCCATCGTCCTCGGCGGGGGCTGCTTCTGGTGCGTCGAGGCGGTGATGAAGCCGCTCCGCGGCGTCGAGCGCGTCGTCTCCGGCTACGCCAACGGCCACGTCAAGAACCCGACCTACCGCGAGGTCTGTTCGGGCCGGACGGGCCACGCCGAGGTCGTCGAGGTCACGTACAACCCCGACGTGATCTCGCTCCACGACCTCTTGACGGTCTTCCTCACGACGCACGACCCGACCACCCTCAACCGCCAGGGCGCCGACGTGGGGACGCAGTACCGCTCGGGCGTGTACACCACGAGCGACGCACAGCGCGAGCAAGCCGAGGCCGTCATCCGCGAGGTGTCCGACGCTGGGATTTACGACGCCCCGATCGTAACCGAAATCGAGCCACTCGACACGTTCTATCCGGCCGAGGCCTACCACCAGGACTACTTTGCTCGGAATCCTGCCCAACCGTACTGCCAGGCGGTCATCGCGCCGAAGGTGTCGAAGCTTCGGAAGCTCTACCTGGACAAGTTGGCGCCGGCGGCCTGACGGCTGGCCTGACGGCTGACGCTCTGCTCGGCCTCGGCGACCGATCCCCCGAGGCCGGCGAAGCGGGCGTGAAAGGGGACCGGGGGCGGCCGGCTCGATTGCGCGGCAGCCTACCGCGGTTCTACCTTCGTGCCGCCTCCCGCCCGACGGGACGCTCATCGGGTCAGTAGCTCAGTGGTAGAGCATCCGGCTGTTAACCGGACGGTCGTAGGTTCAAATCCTACCTGGCCCGCATCGCGCGCCCTTCCCGCATCGGGGAGGGCGTTTCGCGTGTTTCGAAGGTGCGGTGTGGGAGGAGCCATGACGGGTCGATAGGCCAACTCGTATTCCTCACCTCTGCAGGAACGTCTGATACGGGCCCCGATTCATGCGAAAGGGCACACTCCGATCCCTCATGTCGCACACTCCCACCACGCCGCCGACCGGTCGTCGCCATCCCGCGCCGTGGGTCCGGTCGGTCCTCGGAGATCAACTGTCGGCCCGCGGTGAGCTCCGGGGGATGCGTCTGACGGGGCACGTTAGCCTGATGTGGTGGGCGCTCGGGCTGACGCCGACTGCGCGGCGCCGGGCGGGCCTGTTCCGGGAGGCCATTCGCGACAGCCGAGGTGTGCGGTTCGCGTTCGCGAGGGCTCGGGAGTACGCAGCGATTTAGCGGCCTGAACTGGCGTCGTCCGCCCCGGTCGCTGGTTCCTCGGGCTCCCAGACGTCATTCGTCGGATCGGCGTCGAAGATGTACCCATCGGGGTCGAGTTCGACGCGGGCGACCTCTCCCGCTGGAAAGCTGAGGGTGGCCTCCACAGCGCCCCCGAGCCACGTCTCGACGGGCACCCGTTCGTCAACGGTGGCCCCGTCGGCGTACGTCACGCGCACCGGGACGGGCATCGGAGCCATCCCGACGTCGACGATCCGTACCGCGACCTCACCTCCGGGGCTCGAGGTAACCGTCGCGATGCCGTGATCGACTGTCCACGTGTCAAAGAACGTCGGTGTCCAGAACCAGTCGAGGTCCTCGCCGAGGCCGTCCTCCATGGAGTGGAAAAAGTCGTAGGGGTAGGGGTGGGCGCCACGCCAAGCGCGGCCATAGCTGCGGAGGGCCTCGAAAAACTCGGCGTCGCCGTACAGCCCCCGGAGCGCGTGGAGCGCGACCGCCGGGGTCGAGTACGAGGCCACACCCCGCGCGGTCCCCCCGACCGGGTCCACCTGCCGGGTCCCGCCCCCGACGGGGAACCGATCATTGTGCCGCATGGGGGGGACGGCGTACCCCGTCCCGGCAAGGAGGTAGTGCGACTGGCGGCGGCGGTCCCACGCGTCGATCCGCTCGCGTTCGGGGGCCGACCCGTCCCAGAAGGCGTCGACTCCCTCGTTCGTGAGGAAAGACGTGAGGCCCTCGTCCATCCAGGTGTACGCCTTCTCGTTCGAGCCGACCATCATCGGATACCACATGTGGGCGATCTCGTGATAGGTCACGGAAAACAGCGACGGGCCCGTCCGGTCGCCCCCGATGAGGGTCATCATGGGGTACTCCATGCCGCCGCCGATGACGCCCTCGACCGTCGTCATGTGGGGCCAGGGGTACGGCCAGAGGATCTCCGACAGGTGCTCGATGGAGAACGCCGCGAACTCGGCCGAGCGCGCCCATGCGGCGGTACCGGGTCGGTAGAAGCTGTTGATGAGGACGGCGTCGCCAGCGGTCCCGTCCCCGTCTCGGTCGACGAGCGCGCGCGCCGCGTCCCAAACGTAGGAGGCCGAGGCGGAGAGGGCCACGTCGCGGACATCTTCGGCCTCGAAACGCCACACCCGGCGGCCGTCGGACGCCGGGGCGAGGGCGGCCGCCCGGTCCGCCTCGGTCACAACGCGGACGACTCCGTCGCCAGCGAGCGCCGCGTCGAGCCGCTGTCGGGTCTGCGGGGTGAACACCTGATCGGCGTTGACGAGGTGGCCGGTGCCGTAGACGAGCATGTCGGCGGGGGCGTCGAGCTCGACCGAGAAGTCGCCGAACTCGAGGTAGTGCTCGCCCATGCCCAGGTACGGGTCGGTGTGCCACCCGTAGACGTCGTCGTAGACGGCGACGGTCGGATACCAGTAGCCGAGGTAGTAGACGTCGCCGTCGGTGCCCTGCCGGAACGTCCCGCCCGCGGGGGGGACGGTGTACTCCCAGTCGACGTCGATCGTCGCGGTCGCTCCTGACGCGAGCGGCTCCTGGAGGCCGACGGTCATGACGGTCCCAAAGATGGCGTACTGGCCCGGCTCGACGGCCCCCTGGTAGGCCCCGGGCGTGTCGGGGTCCGTCACGTCGCTGTACTTCGACCCGTTGACCGAAAAGGCGCTTAGAGCCATCCCTCCGGTCACGGCCACGGGCCGGTTTCTCTGGACCCCCGGCGCGTGGACGTTCTGGCGCAACTTCAGCACCAGGAAGGGGAGCTCGTCTGGCGACTCGTTCGTGTATGTGATCGTCCCGGACCCGGTGACCCGGTCGGTGTCGGTGTCGAGGCGGGCGGACAGGTCATAGTCCGCGCGGTTCTGCCAGTAGGACGGGCCGGGGCGTCCGCTGAGCGTCCGGGTCCCCTCAGCGATGGAGCGCTGGTACTGTGGCGGCGGGGTCACGGGGTAGGGGAGGACACGCTGTGCGCTGGGCGCGACCGACAGGTCGAGGGCGAGGAGGACCAGGATCAGGGAGCGGAACGGCATGGGGGCTGAGGTGAGGCGAGACGACCAACGGGGCCAGCGCGACCGTTCGCGCCGCCACCCCCACCGACGCGTGGGAGGAGCGGGTGGAGACGCGGTGGAGACGGGGCTGCCGCTGGTGGGAGGGCCCGCCTCGGGCTACCTTTCGCGTCCCTGAGCCCGAGTGGCGGAATTGGTAGACGCGCACGATTCAGGGTCGTGTTCCCTTACGGGAGTGCTGGTTCGATTCCAGTCTCGGGCACCTGCAGAGGGCCGTTGAGAGCGATCTCGGCGGCCCTTCGCACATCTAGCGAAGACGAAGGGACCCCACCGATTCGGGCGGGCGTCGGCAGGACGAGGGGCGGTCCATGAGCGCTGCGCGAATCCTACGCATCTCGACTTCACAGGACGCGATCTGACGGTCTTGCTAGGTTTCAAACCTCCGCAAACCTGCAGATGTCCGCCCCCTCCATCCTCCTCAGCGTCAGCGCCGCCGCCGAGCGGCTGGGCGTTCACGTGGCGACGATCCGGCGGTGGACCGACGAGGGGGTGCTCCCAGAGGCCCGGACCCCCGGAGGCCACCGGCGCATCCCCGCTGAGGCCGTCGAGCGGCTCCGGCGCGAGCGGGCGGGGGAGACCCGCCCTGGCCCTGTCCCCTCCTGCCTCGGGGGCGCCGCGGACCCAGCCGACGAGGCCTGGGCCGACCACGCCGTCGTCCACACACGCCATGAGGTCCGAGCGCACGGTGATGCCGTCTGGAACCAGGCCTTCGACGGGGCCCAGCGGTCCCACCGGCGGGAGACCGGGCGCCAGATGGTTGGCCTCCTGCTCCGGCACGTGGCGGGCCAGGGCGACGCGGTGGCGAGGAGCGCCGAGGTCCGGCGCCTCGCGTGGGGGTACGCCCTCGACATGAAGGACCGCGGCCTTCCTCTCTCCGAGGCCCTCCGCGCGACACTCTTTTTCCGCGACGTCCTGACCGAATCGACGGCCTATCACCCCCGCTTCGAGGAGAAACCGCCGACGGATCAAATCGCCCTCATGCGCCGCGTCAACGAGTTCATGAACGAAGTACAGATGACGATCGCCCGGGCCTACGAGACCGACGACCCCGCTGTGCTCCCGCCCGCCGACGCATGACCGACTCGCCGACCCTCGCTGGTCTCTGGCTCGACGGCGACGACTGCGCCGTCGACGTCCGAGAGGCGTGGGCCCTTTCGGCCGACGAGCGGGCGGACCTGCACCAGGCGGCCCGGGCGGAGGGGATCGGGATCTGCGTCGTCTCGACGTGCTTCCGCATCGAGGTCGCGCTCGCGGGACGCCGACCGGCGGCGGAACTCCTCGCGTGGGCGCGGCGCCGGCTGGCGTCACTCCGGCCGGACCTCGACCCGAGCGAGTTCCGGTCCGCACGGGGGACCGGGGCGGCCCGGCACCTCTTTAGGGTCGCGGCCGGGCTCGAGTCGGCGATCCTCGGCGAGGCGCAGATCCTCGGGCAAGTCCGCCGGGCGCGCGCCGAGGCGGAGGAGGCCGGGGCCCTCGCGCCGGAGCTCCGCGAGACGCTCGACGCTGCGATCCGAGTCGGCCAGTGGGCGCGGGGGGCGACGGACCTCGGCCGGGGCACGGCCTCGACCGCGTCGGCGGCCGTCCAATGGGCCGCCGACGCCATCGGCGGGTTGGCGGGCCGCCGCGTCGTCGTGGTGGGGGCGGGGCAGATCGGTCGGCTCCTCCTCACGCGTCTCGCGGCGGTCGAGGCGGCGTCGCTCACGCTCGTCTCCGCGCACGCTCCAGCGCACCTCGGCTTCGAGGTCGTCCGTCCCGCCGATCTGGCGGAGGTGCTCCCCCGTACCGACGTGGTGTTCGCCGCCTCCGACCGGTCCGTGCTCGACGCGGAGACCGCACGACAGGCGTGGGGGGAGGGCGCTCCACGCGCCGTCGTCGACCTCGGAGTTCCGCGCAACGTCGGCGCCGACGTCGGGGCGATCGAGGGCGTCGCGCTCGCCGACATCGACGCGCTCGGGGCCGTCGTCGACGCCGGCTTGGCGGCGCGCCAGGCTGCGATTCCAACCGTGGAGGCCCGCATCGAACAGGCCGTCCGGGAGCTGGACGACGCCCTGGTGGTCCTGGAGCGCGAGCGGCTCGTCGGGGACTTCCGGCGCCGCGCCGAAGCCATCCGCCAGGAGACGCTGTCGTACGTCTGCTCCCGCTGCGACGACCGGACGTGCGCGCCGAGCGCCTCCGATGCTGGGGTTCGCCCCGGGCCCGGCCCGTGCAGCGACCCCGACGGCCTGACGCGGACGCTCACGACGCGGCTCCTGCACGACGTGACCGCCGCCCTCCGCAACCGCCCCGAGCACGCCGACGACGACACGATCCGCGCGCTCCTCTCGCTCCCCGACGCCGGTGCCTGACGTTCTCCGCCTCGGCACCCGCACCTCGCGTCTGGCCACCTGGCAGGCCGAGCACGTCGCCGCCGCGCTCCGACAGGCGTGGCCAGGCCTCGACGTCGAACTCGTCCCGTTCGTGACGAAAGGCGACAAGACGCTCGACCAGCCGCTCCCGGAGATCGGGGGGAAGGGCCTGTTCACGGCCGAGCTCGAGGCCTCGCTCCTCGACGGGCGGATCGACCTCGCCGTCCACTCGCTCAAGGACCTCCCGACGGACGACCCCGCTGGCCTGACCGTCGGCGCGACGCCGGAGCGCGAGGACCCGCGCGACGCGTGGATCTCGCCTGGGGGGCACGGTCTTGGCGACCTTCCTGGCGGAGCCGTCGTCGGGACGAGCAGCCTCCGCCGTGGCGCGCAACTGCTTCGGCAGCGCCCGGATCTCGTGATCCGCTCGATCCGCGGCAACGTCGAAACCCGGATCCGAAAGGTCCACGAGGGGGCGTACGACGCCGGCGTCCTCGCCCTTGCGGGACTGATGCGGCTGGGGATTGAGGGCCGGGCGCACTCGACCCTCGACCTCGACACGATGCTGCCGGCCCCAGGCCAGGCCGCCCTCGGCGTGCAGGTCCGCGCCGATGGGGGAGAGGCGGCCCGCCTCGTCGCCGCGCTGGACCACCCTGCGACGCGTGCCGCCGTGACGGCCGAGCGCGCCTTTCTGGCGGGTCTCGGCGGCGGCTGCTCCGCCCCGATCGCCGCCCTCTCACGTTGCGACGGCGACCGGCTGACCCTCCGCGGGCGCGTCGTCTCTACCGACGGGGCCCGCGCGGTCGAGGTCGAGACGGACGGCCCGTTCGACGCCGACGACCCGAGGGGCTCGGGTTTCCGGGTCGGCCGGGAGGCCGCGGCGCGCGCGCTGTCCGACGGAGCCCGTGACCTTCTGCCATGACGCTCGCCGGCCGCCGCATCGTGGTCACCCGGACCGAAGAGCAGGCCGGGTCGCTCGTTGACGGGCTCCGCCAGCGGGGCGCGACGCCCGTTCTCGTCCCGTCGATCCACTTCGAGCCGCCGGAGGACGCGGCCCCTCTCGCCGAGGCCGTCCGCGATCTGGACGAGGCGGCCTGGGTCGTGTTCACGAGCGCGACCGGCGTGCTCTACGGCTGGGCGGAAATTCAGCAGGCGTGGCCGGACGGATTGCCCAAAGGCGTCCGCGCCGCGGCCGTCGGCTCGGGGACGGCCGACGCCCTCCGCACCGTCGGGGCGCCGGTCGACTTCGTCCCGCGCGAGGCGTTGGGCGACGTGCTCGTCGAAGAGCTCCCGATTGCAGACGGTGACCGGGTCGTCCTGCTCCGCTCGCACATCGGCCGCGAGGCACTCGCCACCGGCCTCACAGCCCGCGGTGCCGACGTCCGCGACGTGCCGGCCTACCGCACGCTGACCGAGGCGGACCCGGCCGCCGTCGCCGCCGCGCTCGACCCGGCTCCGGATGCCATCACGTTCACGTCGCCGTCGACCGTCCGCGGATTTCTCGCGGCCCTCTCGAACCCCGCCCGGGTCGCCGACGTGCCGCTCGTGGCCATCGGCCCGGTGACGGCCGCGGCGCTCGAGCCCGCCGGGCTCCGCGCCGCCGCCGTCGCCGACCCCCACACCGTCGCCGGCGTCCTCGACGTCCTCGACCAGCTTTTCGCCTGACCCCCTCGTGGACCTCCTCGCCCCTCCGACCCTCGGTTCCGACCGCCCGATGCGCCTCCGCACCTCGAAGGGCGTCCGGCGGCTCGTTCGCGAGACGCGACTCGACCCGGCCGCGTTCGTGCTTCCGCTTTTCGTCCGCGGTGGCGAGAGGGTCCGCGACGAGATCGCGTCGATGCCCGGCGTCTTCCAACTGTCCGTGGACGAGGCGGTCCGGGAGGCGACCGAGGCGGCCCGCCTCGGTGTAGGTGGCGTGCTCCTGTTCGGGATTCCGGGCCACAAAGACGCCGAGGGCTCGTCGGCCCACGACGATGGAGAGGCCGTCCAACGCGCGGTCCGCGCGATCAAGGAGGCGGTGCCGGACCTCGCGGTGGTCACCGACGTGTGCCTCTGCGAGTACACCGACCACGGCCACTGCGGCTTTATCGACGGGCACGGCGACCTCGACCTAGAGGGCTCGCTCCCGCAGCACGTCGCCGCGGCCGTCTCCCACGCCCGCGCCGGGGCCGACCTGGTCGCGCCGTCGTCGATGATCGACGGCGTCGTCGGGGCGATCCGCGACGGCCTCGACGCGGCCGGCTACGGGCACGTCGGCATCTTCTCGTACGCCGTCAAGTACGCCTCGGCGTTCTACGGCCCGTTCCGCGACGCGGCCGACAGCGCGCCCGTCTTCGGCGACCGCCGGACGCACCAGATGGACCCGGGCAACGCCCGTGAAGCGCTCCGCGAGGCTGCGCTCGACGTGGAGCAGGGGGCCGATCTCCTGATGGTCAAGCCTGCCGTGGCCTACCTCGACGTCGTCCGCCGGATCAAGGACGCGTTTCCGGACCGCCCGCTCGGGGCCTACCACGTCTCGGGGGAGTACGCCATGCTCAAGGCCGCCGCCGAGAAGGGCTGGCTCGACGAGCGCCGCGCGGTCCTCGAGACGCTGACGAGTCTCCGCCGCGCCGGCGCCGACCTCCTCATCACGTACTCCGCCCTCGACGCCGCCCGCTGGCTGGCGGACGAGGCGTAGGGAGCGGCGGGCTCCCTCGGACGATCTGACCCGCCATCCCAGTCCCCCCACCGATCCGATGGCTCTCGACCTTACCCGTCCTTCGACCGCGCCCGCAGACAGCGCTCCGGCGGAGCGCCGCGGCCTCGACCTCTCGGAGCGCGGCAAGACCGCCGAGGGGGCGCCCCAGTCGCTCGACCGCCGGCTCCTCGTCCAACTCCATGCCTACACCGGCTGCACCGACCCGGCCCGCCTCGGGGACGCCGCCGAGGCGGCCGGCGTCGGCGGCGTGGTGTACCAGAGCGCCCAGGACCCCGAGGGCGTCGCCGTC
>Ga0310345_10003528_pt1 | contig 14823 bp, 10 predicted proteins | sample HC15DNA20500_MG_FD_204667 | JGI IMG/M metagenome (GOLD analysis project Ga0310345, IMG submission 204667) | Marine microbial communities from station ALOHA, North Pacific Subtropical Gyre - HC15-DNA-20-500_MG | ecosystem: Environmental > Aquatic > Marine > Oceanic | place: Pacific Ocean: North... | reverse complement strand
GTAAGTCTTGAGTATGTGGGCGCCCAGTTCCGCACAGATCCTGCAGGCCAGACGAAGATACTTGGCGTCTCGATTCATGTCCTTCCCCACCGCCGTCACCGCTAAAATGGGAAGACCATATTTATTCCCCAGATCCACCAGACGCGTCAGGTTGTGAATCGACTGACTTTCAAACTCGCCCCCGATGAAAACCTGTACCGCCATGGCGGATACATTCATGCGGACCGCATCTTCGATACCCACCGCGATTTGCTCATTGGAAAGCTCCTTCAAAATACTGGGTCCCCCGCTGGCCCGGATCACGACGCCTCCCCCGAAACTCGAGGAAATGGTCGACCGAAGCATTCCTCGCGTCAACATCAGGGCGGTACAGTCACCCAGAAGCGGCACGATATTAATGTCCACTCGTTCCAGACCCGTGGTCGGCCCCATGAAATACCCATGGTCGATGGCCAGCATGACGGTGCGACCCGACCGGGGATTAAAAACACGGGAAAGGCGGTTCTGCATCCCCCAGCCCAGAGCGTTGGAACCCTTTAAAAAGAACGGCTTATTCTCTGTCGGAACTTCCGGATAGAAATTCTTGGCTTCCTTCACATTGTCGGTATCAGCCATGTCTATTTCTCCTTTTCACGAGGTTTGATTTCGTCAAAAACGGTAACAACTACCAACCCGGATTGCAAGAAGTGGGATTCTCTCATCTCCCGGCCCGGTCAGGCCCTGGGGAACAGCCGGCGAACCTGACTTCCCCCCCTGTCCCCGATCGGATATCATGAGATTCGTACCATATACTCACGAAACCCTCCTTTTTTTTCGATCTTCTCTGGTCACTTTGTTGCTGATGGGAGTCCTGATTCCCAGCCTTGCGGCCCAGACCAGCTGGCCCAGGTCTACCTCAACTACGCTTATCAACTGTATCGAGACCCCACCCGCGAACGTTCCTACCAGAGTTCCGCCACCAGGCATCGAAGAAACTGGTGGAGAAGGCCCTGGCCTTGAACTCCAGGCTGGCTTCGGCCCATGTTCTGCTGGGGGACATCGAGTACGACAACCAGCAGCTGGGCAGGGCTCAGGCGGGCCTGGCAAAGAGCCGAAAGGCTGGATCCCAAGATGCAGGGTCTAGCCAGCCGCCTGGATCGAGTAGACCAGGAATCGGCAGTGGAATCGAACATGAACAGGGTGGGAGATGTCTATTTCACTCTGCAATACGACGATTCCGTCCAACAATCCTCAGGCTACGACATACGTCGGGTGTTGCGAGAGGTCCGACAGCAGGTCGGACGCGACTTCCAGTACCGCCCCCGACATCGGATTGTGGTGCTGCTCTACAGTCAGGAGGCTTTCCGGGAAATTCGGTCCAGAGCTCCGGAGTGGGCTGCCGGGATCTTCGACGGAAAAATCCGAATTCCCATGCCGGAGAACCAGCGGGACCTTGGAAATGTGAAGAAAACGATTGTTCACGAATACACACACGCCCTTATCCATGAACTCTCCGGAGGCCGACTTCCCCACTGGTTCAACGAAGGGTTGGCGGAATACCAGGAAGCCAAATACGCGGGAGGCAAGGGGAATATGGGTCTGCTCAGATCGGCGCTCGAGAATGATCAGTTGCCTGGCTGTAGCCAGATCGAGGGACTTTTCCGCGGCCGCGACACTCGACTGGTGACGTTGGGTTACGATCAGTCTCATTCGGTGGTGGCCTATCTGGCACAGCGCTACGGATTTCGCCACATGCCTGCACTACTCAAGCAAATGGCCCAGGGAATGTCCTTCGAAGAAGCGCTGAAAAAGGAATTCGTATCCCCGGCCGAGCGCCTGGAGCGAGATTGGAAACGCTGGCTGCCCCGTTTCTTTTGAGGGTACAATCTTTTTATATCGAATCAGTAGGAGCCGTTTATGATCGCTTTCCTTGTTCTGATGTTGCTTTTCTTGACGCCCGTCTGGAGCCTTGCTCAGGAGTCTGAAGAAACCGAAAAAAAAGAGCCCTCTTTGGCCGAAATTGCACGTAAAGAGCGTCAACGCCGCGCCCAGATAAACCAGCCGGTTAAAGTGATCACTAATGCCACACTCAAGGACGTCAAGGGCCTGGTGAGGAGCGGGGCCGAATCCTCATCCAGCAAGACAGCGACCCAGGATAATGGGGACTCCGAACCATCCGAGGATCGCAAAAAGGATGCCATGGAGTGGGAGAACCTGTTCGGCGGAGCCAGGGAAAGACTGGTCAGTGCCATCAATCAGGGAGAGCAGCTGGAGCAAAGGATGACCGAACTTTCCGCCGGCTGGGTGCGGGTGAGTGCAGGCGACACGGACAGCACCCTCGAAGAGGAATTCAACCGACAGAACCAGCAGATCGGGCAGGAGCTGGAAATCCAAGCCGCCAGGGACGCCATCGAGACCATGGACCGGGAAGCCAGACTGGAAGGCGTGCTCCCGGGAACCATTCGCCAACGGTTAGAGGGCCTTCCTTGACCGATCTAACCCTGCACTTCCGATACCCGGATCTGGGATAGTCCGGATCAGCGGCGCTCTCGGAGTTCCTCCAGTGTCGAGACGACTGTCCCCTCGGGCCTCAGGCTGTGCTCCCGGGAAAAGTCGGATTGCAGGAAAACGATTTTTCCTCCCAGCAGGGTCATCAACGAGCGAGTTTCAGAGATCTCCTCTTCGGGTACCGTCAGGTAATCACGGTCCAGAACCACCAGGTCGGCCAGCTTTCCGACCTCAAGAGAACCGAGCTGGTCTCCTTTGAGAACATAGTTGGCTCCGTTCCGGGTGGCGATCCTAAGAGCAGTCTCTCGATCCACTCTCTGATCCGGTCCCCACACCTTGCCGTCTTCGTCCTTGCGCGTGATCAAGGTTTCCACACCGTCCCACAAACCTTCCAGGGACACATTGATGCCGGCGTCCAGCAGGCTCCTGATGGGCGCCACGTAGGTGTCGGCCACGCCATCGCCGAAAGCCTCGCCGACCATGGTCGCGCGGTTCCCTTCACCCAGCGGCTGGCAGCTCAACATCATTCCCAGCCTGGCCGCCCGCGGAATGTCCAGAGGATCGATCATCGTGCAATGGTCCATGGCCCAGCCTTTGACCGCTCCCGGATTGGCCCGGTCAATTCGCTCCAGCTCCGAAATCAGCCGGGAGTAGGACTCATCTCCGGAGGTGTGAAGATTCGCGGAGCGCAGACCGTCCTGGGCCACCTGGTTGAACCACTCCATGAAGTAGTTGGCCTTGAGAGGCGCACCCTTGGTTGCTCCGGCATACTCTATGTCCAGGTTGCACTGGCCGCGCGGCCACCACTCCGAAAGCGCCGCCAGACCCATCAAAGAACTTTGGCTTCCTTCCGCGGTGGCCACCGCTTCGGAATCCCGATCCAGTGAAATGCACATTCTGGAACCCGCCCCATCGACTCCCCGGGCACTCATCGAAGTGATCCAGACCGTATCGGTGCCGGAGCCCATCTCAAACTGGGTGTTGTCCGCATCCGGAATCCCAAAGGTCCAGCTGACCCCGTAGCCATACCGAACTGGCATTTCGCCTTGCTGGTCCAGCCACTTGTAGACATCCACCGAGAAGCCGTGCAGTCCTCCTGAAATCGTCGTGTTCCCCACGGCGGCTCGTTCCTCGAGGCCCATGCGGTAGAGTGGGGCCATGACTTCGACGTCCGGCTCCGGCCCAAATTCCTGAACGATGACCCGGGCGGCCGGGGCCTCCAGATGACCGTCCGGCCGGCCCATTTCATCAACCCAGTAACGCCCGTAGGTTTCAATGAAGTCCCCATGCTTGGCCCACAAGGCTTCGATGGCCTTGCTGTTGACCAGTACCATGTTCAGTATCGGCACACCCAGAGAGAAAAAGATCGGATTGTCGGGAGCGGCCTTGTCCAGTTCCCACCGGTTCAGCTCGTCATACAGCAACCGGGCATGCTCTCCACTCGGGTTGGTGGAGAACTGGATCCACTCACCCGGCTCGAAGTCAAAGGCAGCAATGGTGTCCCGGACCTGCTTGATAACATCCTCTTTGGTTTTCACCACTCGGAAGTTCAGAGGATAGCGTTTGCTCTCGGCAGCGGGCAGACCCCTTCCGTAACGCCCGGGAGATTCCATGTGGACATGGGTATGGATCAGACCCGGCGTCACCGTCTTCCCTTCCAGATCAATCCGGAGCGTGTTGGGTCCGGCCAGCTTCAGGACATCGCCGCTTCTCCCGACAGCCGCGATCCGGTCGTCGCGAACGGCCACCGCTTCAGCAACGCTGAACCGGGCATCAACAGTCAAAACCTTTCCGTTGTACAGAATCGTGTCCGCATTTCCTTGAGCGAAAAATATCCCGGAACTCAGAAAAAAATAGACTGCTGCAAAACATGGGACTCCCTTTTTCATAGCTTCCTCCCTCGGGCATTAAAAAGAATCATCATCCCTTTTCCGGTAGTAGAGTAATGCCTGGAAGAAGTGAATGCAATTGGGAAAACCTGGGCCACAAGTTGAGGTGCTGTCCCCACCTTCAGCCCTCTGACGGGTGTCTTTGAAAGGGTTTTCCGAAAGAAAGACTGCATGTTGTCGGTAACCTCTCTGGTTTGCACCTGGAACAGGCAGGCAGTTCCATTACCGGTTTCTTGACCCTCAAATCTTTTACAAGCTACAATTAACCGACAGGGCTTCCCCCGTTTCATAGTGGAGGGAGAGTCCCAAAACACTGTTTTTTGGGGCTTATTGGCGTGAAGGGTACCGCCTCAATTAACGACTGTCAGCTTCGGCGGATGCACCCTACCGTCACGGTTTTTGAGCTTTCTTATGGCGGAGACAAATCCGGGGAAACGGTGTTTGGTGACGGGCGGAGCAGGCTTCATCGGAAGCCACCTGGTTGAGTACCTTCTGGCGTCAGGCCACACCGTGACGGTCATCGACAACTTCTCTACCGGGCGAACCGAGAACCTGTCCCATCTTGACGGCGATCACCGTTTGCAGGTCCATGAACAGGCGATAGAGAATCATGATGCAGTGCGGCCCCTGTTCGAAGACGTCGAGTGGGTGTTCCACCTGGCGGCTCTGGCCGACATCGTTCCCTCGATTCAGAACCCTCTTGACTATTATCGATCCAACGTCGAAGGGACGATGAGTGTGGTCGAAGCGGCACGACTGGCCGGGGTGTCGCGACTGATCTATTCCGCCTCCTCCTCCTGCTACGGCATTCCGGATGTGTCAGAATGTTCAAGAAACAGAGAAATTTCAGATCTCCAACCATCTCAGGGTAGGACCAGATCGGAAAGGAGAGAACAGACGAAGAGATGCAGCCAATGGAAAAAAGGTAAAAGAATTGGGGATGAGTCGTCCAATCCCCCCCATCTCCCAGATCATGGAATCGTCATTGAATACGAACTCCCCTCGAAGCAGGGGCCAGTAGGCCACCAGCAAGAAGGTCAAAATCAGCAGAAATACGATCAGATTTCGTCGACTGAGCATCCGGTGGCGCCTGGTTGAAATCACCTCAGACGAGTCGCTTTCCAACATCGGTATGCGGTGTAAAGGTGAGAGTTTTCCTCTAGCCCGGATCAAGTATTATCCGACCTTAACGACTATACAATGGCACAAAACAGCGAGTCAAACCGGTGCGGTTTTGAAGTAGAGACTCGGGTGAAAAAGCTGTTTCTCGGATCGAAAAAACGGGTCAAACTCCACCCCACTTCCCTGCCCCTCTCACGATTTTTCCAACTTTCTGGATCGGATCCAGGAAACAAGAACCCAGGAGGGAAGACAAAAAGGCGATACCAGGGACTACTGGAACTCGAACAGTTCCACGTCGAAGACCAGCATGCCCGCCACTCTGCCGCTCTCACCGTAGGCCAGGTCTGCCGGAATCCAGAATCGACGCTTCTCCCCCACCACCATTAACTGCAACCCCTCGGTCCAGCCCGGGATCACCCGGTTCAGCGGAAATGTGGCCGTACTTCCACGCTCCACCGAACTGTCAAACATTTCACCGTCGGTCGTCCAGCCCGTGTAGTGTACCGTGACGGTGCTGGTGGCTGTGGGGTGTTCGGTCCCGGTTCCCTCGACCAGCATCCGGGATGCCAGGCCCGATGGGGTCTTTTCGGCGTCAGCCGGTGCAGCCGCCACATCGTCCGGTGCCGGAAGGCCCTGGACGGCCCAGAGCATCCCGCCGGAAATCGTCAGAAAGGTCAATACAAGTAGTAGTTCCATCATCACTTTCATCAAGGATCCTTCCTTTTTAATCGAAATAGGTTAACGTGGGGGGGGGCTTGGGGTCAACCGTGATGACACCAAGGACAGGCGCGATTTTATAGCCGCGACCCACGCTCCGAAGACGACCTTCGGCCAACCAAGGTCAAAACACCTTGATGTTCCGACCCGTCGGCGTATAGGGAGCGGCCCCCAGTTCGAGGAGCAGATCCACGGTCGGCTGGTGAGGACCTCCTCGGCGTCTGCGAAACCTGGCGTCGTTGTTGTAGTCCTTGAGATGCCGATACACCCGGCCGTCAGGATCCGCCAGAGCGATACTTATTGCAGTTTGTCCATAGATGTCCCTGACATCCAGGTCGGCTCCCTGCTCCGCCAGGAACTGGACCACATCAGCCAACCCGTACAGGGCAGCACCGTGCAATGCCGTCCGACTGCCCACGGTAACCGCATTGACGTCATTGCCCTCTTTGACCGCCAGCCTGACGGCTTCCAGAAGGTTGTTTTTCTGCTCCTGGTTCATCCTGCTGGGGTGGTCAGTGCCCATCCCGGCCGCCACCATCACCGGTGTGGTGCCTTCCTCGGTCGCCAGGGTCGGATCAGCTCCCTCCTCCAGTAGGGTACGCATGGCATCCACATCTCCAACAGCAGCGGCCAGCAGAAACGGAGTCGCGCCAGTCAACCCCACCTGGGGAAGAGAGAGAACCCGGTTGCGGCCAAATCGATGGATTTCATAGGGCATGAAGTCCCTGGTCACCTGCGCGTTCGGAGCAGCTCCACGGGTCAGGAGCGACCGGACCAGTTCCGGCATGTTGGGGTGGTCCCAGAAGCGGTCCGTGGAGGAAGGACGGGCGAAGAGGGCGACGAGTCCTTCCTGCAAGGCCCAGTGGAGTGGAGTTAGCCCGTACCCATCGGTCAAGTTCGGGTCGGCGCCCTTCTCCAGCAGAAACAGTGCCGCCTGCTCCTGCCCATTGACACTCGCCAGCACCAGGGCGGTACCGTCATCCGGCGTGCCGCTGTTGATGTCAGCTCCCGCCGCCAGCAAGATCCCCAACGAATCCACGTCACCCGACTGGGCGGCAAACATCAACGGTGTGAATCCTCCCTTGACCTTGGGAAAGTAGACATTCTTGTTGTAGAACTCGTAGAGGAATCCTGTACTCTTGTTGATGATGGTAGGCGTGTACAGAGGCCTGGTCGCCGACCGGGCATCCAGGTCGGCACCGTGCTCCACCAGTGCCTGTACCACCCGGGGGTGCTTCTGGGCCGCCGCCCACATCAAAGCCGTCTGCCCCCGCTCGCTTTCTCTGGCTCTGGCATCCGCGCCCAAGACCAGAAGAGCCTTGACTGCCTCCACGTTGCCCGTACGCGTGCACGTCATGAGTGGCGTCTCTCCAGTCACCTGAGCGACGTTTGGATTTGCTCCGGCCGTGAGCAACTGCTTGACCGTGGCCGCATTGCCATTGGTGCAGGCCAGCGACAACGGCGTAACGCCATAGACGTCCGCCAGGTTCACGTCGGCTCCGGCCTCAATCAGAACCTTCACCATCTCCAGATCGTTTCGATTGGCCGCCCACGCCAGCACCGTTGCGCCGAACGCCTGCCGGGCATTCACGTCGGCCTCGTCCCTCAGCAAGGAACGAACCCCCGCATGATCGCCGTCCTGGACTGCATCCACCAACTGAAGGTCACTGCCGGCAGCAGCCAGGTTGGGCAGCAACAGAAAAAAGACCATCCATCCGACTAGCGTCCCTTGTCCGGGCATTCCTCTTCTCATTTCATTGGGTCCTTTTACATAGTGACGAGATCTAGTTTTCCGGTGGCGTCGCTGTACTCCCGGTCCAGAAAACCGTCGGTTGGAACCTTTGCCGTATCCATCAGGGTCAGAAGCAGATTCGACACCGGCACATCTTGAAAGCGGAGGTGCCTGCCTCCCTTGATCTTGCCTCCTCCTCCACCCAGCAACAGCGTGGGTATGTCGTGGTGGACATGTCCCATGCCATCGGCCAAAGCACTGCCATAAAGGACACACGAATGGTCCAGCAGGGTACCCTCTCCATCAGAGGCGGAGCGCAGGCTCTCCATAAAGGAAGCAAACAGTCGGGAATGGAAAGCATCGATCTTGATGCAGTTCTCGATCAACTCCTGTCGGCCTCCGTGGTGAGAAGAAGCATGGTGCCCTTCGGAGATACCGAGTTCGCGATAGTCTCCCGCTCCTTGCTCCTGACTCCACATAAAAGAGACCACGCGAGTCAGGTCGGCCTGAAAGGCCAGGGTGATCAAGTCAAACATCAGTTTGGCATGCTCGGAATAGGTGGCTGGAATGCCCGGGGGCCGCTCGACGTTGGGCATCTCCCGGGAGGTCTGTTGCTCGGCCAGTTGAATGCGCCGCTCGATATCACGAACGGAGTCGAGATACTCCCTGAGCTTTTGGCGGTCGCTTGGTCCGAGTTCCCTCATCATGCGAGCCACGCCCTCGGTCACCGAATCGAGAATGCTGCGTTGGTTCCGGACCAGATGAGCCCGGGCGGCCGAATCGGTAGTGCCTTCTTCGCCGAGCAGCCGTTCAAATACCTTGCGCGGGTTGTGTTCCATGGGGAGCGGTGTACTGGGACTTCGCCAGGAAATCGTCTTCAGATAAGAATCTCGATAGGCGCCGTCCGATACTCCAACGATGTCGGAAGATTCCATGGTGAGCTCGAGCGAGCCTACCTGGGTGTACTTGCCGAGTTCCCGGGCAGCCAGCTGGTCCACAGAAATTCCCACCGCCTGGTTCGGCCTCGGGTGAATGCCCGTGAGGTAAGCGGCGCAGGGACGTGCGTGGACTCCTCCCCCTTCGTTTCCCCGTGCATCAGCGGCTTTGACATCCAATCCGCTCAGCACCAGCATTTGATCTCGAAAGGGAGTCATCGGCTCCAGAGTCTCCGTCATCTCAAAAGCCTTGCCCTCCGTCTTGGGCGTCCACAGGTCCATGATTCTTCCGTTCGGACCATAAATAAAGGCCAGACGAATGGGGGGCTTGGCCGAAGGGTTCTGGGCTGCCAGCGCCGGGATCATTCCGTCCAGTAAAGGCAGGGCGATGGCTGTCCCGACACCGCGCAAAAAGGTACGGCGGGGAATGGACTTCTTGAAAATCATCATCATGGTTGTGACCGCCTCATTTGAAAGGGCGTGCTTTTGATAACGCCGAAAATTAAGGAAGACCAGCGGTGGCCGCCGGGAGCGGCATCCCGCAGGATCTTTCGAACGGCCGGATCATCGTAAAAATCCAGTTCCCGGCCCAGAGCATAGGTCAGAAGCTTTTCAGTGACGGTCTGGACGAACTTTTCGGGCTGGCTCAACAACACCTTCTGAAGTTCGGCCGAGCCCTCGAACCGGGTGCCGTCAACGAAAGCTCCGGAAGCATCGATCGGGGTTTGACCTTCGGTGTCTCTCCACTTGCCGATCGGATCAAAGTTCTCAAGGGCAAAGCCGATGGGGTCCATCCCCTGATGACAGCTCGCACAGATCGGATTCACCCGATGCTCGGTCATACGCTGGCGCATAGTGAGACCCCCGACCTCCGACGGCTTTTCATTCAGGGACGGCACATCCGGTGGAGGAGGTGGCGGCGGCGTACCCAACAGGTTTTCCAGCACCCACTTACCGCGCAACACCGGAGAAGTCCGGTTAGGACGCGAGGTCACCGTCAGGATGCTTCCCTGGCCCAGCAACCCCCTCCGGTTCTCATCACTGAGCGTGACCCGCCGAAAGCTGCTGCCGTAAACGCCCGGAACTCCGTAATGTTGGGCCAGACGTTCATTGAGAAAGGTATAGTCTGCCTTCAACAAATCCACTACACTTCGGTCCTCGCGCAGCATGCTCCTGAAGAAAAGCTCGGTCTCTTGCTGGAGAGCGTGGCGCAGTTCACCGTCGAAATCGGGAAACGCACTCGCTGAGGGCCGCCAGGATCGCAAATTCCTTAAATAGAGCCACTGCCCGGCGAAATTATCGACCAGGGCGTTGGACCGATGGTCGGCCAGCATGCGATCGACCTGCACTTCGAGCACCGCAGGGTCCTTGAGTCTTCCCTGCTCGGCCAGATCCAGCAATAGATCGTCGGGAATACTGCTCCAGAGAAAAAAAGACAAACGCGAGGCCATTTCCATATCACTGACGGGATAGGCGGTGTCGGGTGGCAGGTTGGCCGGATCGCGTTCCACACGGAAGAGAAATTCCGGGCCGGCCAGGATCCTTTGAAGCGCCAGCTCGATTCCCCTCTCAAAACCTCCCTCGCTGCGGGCATTCCGATAAAGACTGAGCAGAGCCTCGACATCTTCATCATTCACCGGCCGCCGGTAGGCGCGGCGTGCCAGTGTAGAGAGAATCTTCCTGGCGCAGGACTCCTCATCCAGATTTCCCGATCCTGCATTGAAGCCGGGTTGACACACGAAAACCCTGTCTCGGCTGGGCGTGTCTCCCACTCCTTGGTCGTTGTAAGGCCCGGTGATCGTCACCGTGTCGATGGTGGGGTCGCCGCCCTTGTAGCGCCGGATATCGACCTGCATGGGGCGGGGTCCCACCTCTAACAAACCTTCCGGTTCCAGGGTTTTCTTCAGGAACGTGACTCCCACCTGGCGGGTCCCCGCCTTGGCCGGAAAACGGACCTGTAAATTCTCATCTGCTCCCACCATTTCGTAGTCTCTTTGTTCCGGGTCACCCATATAGAAGTTCCCGGTGCGCGTATGCAGGAGTCCCAACGGGCCATAGCGTTCGCCCCCAATTGAAAAGCTCTCGATCTTCGTCCCATCCAGAAAAACGTCGAGTTGGTGTGGCTCGCCGGCCAGGCCGCGGATAAAACGAAGAAAGTCTCTTTGCAGCATGATCTTGATGACGTATTCGCCGTCGAGCGGGAAGTGGTGGCGAATCGCCATTCCGCCCCGCGAGTTGAAGGGAAGATCATCGCTCAAACGGCTATCCTGCACGACACCCTCGGACACCCGGTAGATCTCATCGGTCACAGGAGCCGAGGGATTTCCGATGGCGAGGCGACTGATCTTCCGTGCCGCCGACATATACCGCTCCATCAGCACGGGTGAGACGGTCAGGACGGCTGCCAGATTGTCAAAGCCTTCACCCGAATGGTCGGGGGGAAGATACGCCTGGGCATCAAAATCCACCGCCAGCAGGTCGCGGACGGCGTTGGCATATTCAACCCGGTTGAGGCGGTGAATGAGCGGCCGGCCCGGATTGGGCCGGCTGGAGGTCGCACGATCGAGTTCCTGCTCCAGATAGGAGACAAAGGAATCGTAGGTAGCCTGATCCGGGCGCGGCATGCCGGCAGGCGGCATGACACCGGCCCGCAGTTTTTGTGCCACCTTGCTCCAAAGTTCCGCGTTTTCGCTGATCTCCTTGACATCGGCCTGGTCGAGCAAAAGGTCTGCCGTAGCGAGATTGACGTTATGGCAGGTCACACAGTAGCGATCCAGTAGTTCACGGTGTTGGGTGATATGGGATGGAACGGGGCTCAAAGACTGAGGATTGGCAAGGGTTGTTTGAAGGTGGACGACTCCCACCAACGCTACTGCAATCCCCCACCAAATCGTTTTTTTCATGGTTGCTGACCCTGCAGGCAACCTTTGTTTGTTCTCTTACATGGCAACTATGTTGTGGTTCAATATACTGTCATTCGCTGTCTAAATCAATGCTATTTCGCTTCCCCCGATTGAGGTCCTCCCGGACCGTGCCAAAAACCCCACCCACCGGAAAAACAGAGGCAATAGCAGGCTTTTAATAGCGATCCTCCAGATGACCTGATATTAAGAGCGTCGGAGCCGTCCCTTACCGGCCCCACAATGAAGTTGGGACGACGGAGCCGAGTGCTAGAATAGCATTGGTGCTGGATGAGCTGGAAAGAGCGGTTGGCAAACTTCTTACATACATGAGATCTTTTTTTGATGAAAGCTAAAATCATTGTTCGTTTAAAAGAGGGAGTCCTGGATCCCCAGGGACAAACCATCCAGCGCGCTCTCAATAAAATGGGCCACCCTGAAATCACCAATCTCCGCCAGGGAAAGTTCTTCGAGATCGAGATCGACGGGCTGGAGAACCAGGAAGAGGTGCGCCGACTGATGGAAGAAATCTCTCGAGACGTCCTGTGCAATCCCATCATCGAGACCTTCGAAATCGAGGACATCTCGTGAAATTCGCAGTCGTCGTTTTTCCCGGTTCCAATTGCGAGCACGATACTTTCCACGTCCTCAAGACCATTTTAGATCAGGAGGTCGTCTACAGCTGGCACCAGGATTCCGACCTTCAGGGGGCCGACGCCGTTATACTTCCCGGAGGATTTGCCTACGGCGATCACCTCCGCTGTGGGGCCATTGCCAAGTTTTCACCGATCCTGAAGAGCGTCAAGGAACACGCCGAACAGGGCAAGCTCGTCCTGGGAATCTGTAATGGGTTTCAGATCCTGCAAGAAACTGGACTGCTTCCCGGGGTCATGCTTCGCAACAGCGGCCTGAAATTTGTCTGTCGTCACGTCTATTTAAAATCCGAAAGTGGCGAGACTCCCTTTACCGCCTCCTGCAGGCCCGGACAGATCCTCAGGATCCCGATCGCCCACAATGAAGGGAACTTTTTCCTTGCTCCTGACCAGCTAACTGAACTGGAGAAGAACCACCAGGTTCTGTTCCGCTACTCCGACGCGTCGGGGGATGTCAGCGCGGCCGCCAATCCCAACGGATCGTTGAACAACATTGCGGGTGTAATAAATCGAAGGGGAAATGTAATGGGTCTCATGCCTCATCCCGAACGGGCTTCAGAACTTCTGCTCGGTTGCGAGGATGGCCGTCAGATCCTGCAGTCCATGGTCGATTGGAACGGGCATTTCTCTGAATAATCTGGAGTAGGAAAGTGAGCGGAGCGGAAAGAAACACCACCGAAGTGACCATCACAGCCGATCTGATCGAAAGCCATGGTCTCACTCAGGAGGAGTACGACCGGATCAAGCACACGTTAGGGCGCGAACCTAATCTGACGGAACTGGGCATCTTTTCCGTCATGTGGTCGGAACATTGCAGCTACAAAAGTTCTCGTCGACATCTCAAGAAACTGCCGACTGAAGGCTCCCTGGTCATTGAGGGTCCCGGTGAGAATGCCGGAGTCCTGGACGTGGGGCAGGGCCTGGCCGCCGTCTTCAAGATTGAATCTCACAATCATCCCTCCTTTATCGAACCCTATGAAGGAGCGGCAACCGGAGTGGGCGGAATCATTCGCGACATCTTCACCATGGGAGCACGTCCCATCGCCTTGATGAATTCTCTCCACTTCGGCCCCCTCGATCAGGCAAACAATCAGTTGATCATGGAGGGAGTGGTGGCCGGCATCGCCGGCTACGGCAATTGCATCGGGATCCCCACCGTGGGCGGGGAGATCTATTTCGAGCAGGCCTTCAGCCACAACCCCATCGTGAACGTCTTTTGTCTGGGGATCGCTCGGGCGGACGAGATCTTCAGGGCCAAGGCTTCGGGCATTGGAAACCCCGTTATTTATGTGGGAGCCAAAACGGGAAGGGACGGCATACATGGTGCAACCATGGCCTCGGAGGAATTCAGTGAAGATTCCGAGACCAAGCGGCCGAACGTTCAGGTGGGCGATCCTTTCCTGGAGAAGCTGCTTCTGGAAGCCTGCCTGGAGGCCATGAAGACCGGGGCGGTGGTGGGGATCCAGGACATGGGTGCGGCGGGTCTGACCTGCTCCACCTGTGAGATGGGAAGCCGCGGAGAAGTCGGAATCGAGGTCGAACTGGCCCGTGTCCCTCAACGTGAGACCGGCATGAGCTCCTATGAAATCATGCTCTCGGAATCACAGGAGCGAATGCTGCTGGTGGCTGAAAAAGACCGCCAGGACGAGGTCCTCGAGATTTTCCGCAAATGGGATCTCGATGCCGTTGTGATCGGGGAAGTAACAGAGGACCCCCATCTGAAGGTCTATCAGGATGGTGAAAAAGTAGCAGCAATATCCAACGGCGCTCTGGCCGATAATGCCCCTCTTTATGACCGCCCGGCCAAGCGACCCCGATACCTTGATGAGCTTCCGATGTGGCGGAATCTCGATTTCCCAGAGCCCGCTGACTATAACGCTATGGTGCTTGAGATGGCACGATCTCCCCATCTGTGCAGCCGACGCTGGGTGTACCAGCAATATGATCACATGGTCCGAACCAACAGCGTCATTTTACCCGGAAGCGATGCTGCCGTACTACGGCTCAAACAGTCGACCGGGGGGTTGGCCGTGAGCGTGGACGGCAACTGCCGTTTCAGCTATCTGGAACCTCGCATGGGAGCCATGATGGCTGTCAGTGAGGCCTGCCGCAACCTGGTCTGCTCGGGAGCCCGTCCCATCGGAGCCACCAACTGTTTGAACTTCGGGAGCCCGGAAAACCCTGAAGTGATGTGGCAGTTTATTGAGACCGTTGAAGGTATTGCCGAGGCCTGCCGGATCTTCGAAACGCCCATCACGGGCGGCAACGTCAGCTTCTACAATGAGACCAACCGCACACCGATCCTCCCCTCTCCGGTGATGGGAATGGTCGGTAAAATTGATGATTTGGACCATCGACAACAATCGCACTTCACCCACCGAGGAGACC
>Ga0310345_10003527_pt1 | contig 14824 bp, 6 predicted proteins | sample HC15DNA20500_MG_FD_204667 | JGI IMG/M metagenome (GOLD analysis project Ga0310345, IMG submission 204667) | Marine microbial communities from station ALOHA, North Pacific Subtropical Gyre - HC15-DNA-20-500_MG | ecosystem: Environmental > Aquatic > Marine > Oceanic | place: Pacific Ocean: North... | reverse complement strand
GGGTAGGTATTCCCATTACTGCTAAACACCTTCCACTACGCCATGGCCCAATGTTGCGCCACTTTAAGCCATTAAATAATACAGGATTGTAAGTGGGTTTGTTTGCCGATTCACTTGTTTCTTTGTTAATTTGTTGTGCGGTTCCGAAAAATGGGGGGGAAATTAGCAATAAGATAAGAATTGCCTTGTTCATGGATGTAAATAGCCATTTCATAATGGTAAGTCTTGGTTTGAGTATAATGAAAACTATCTTGGAATTTAAACATTTTTCCGGTAATGATTAAAAGTAACGGTATTAACTATCATTTTTTAAGCTGTTTATAAGATAGAATAGGTCTTTAAGCAGCATTTTTTAGGGAAAAGAAATCTTTAATGTAAAAAAATGGTCATTTAATTTATAAACTAATGAAAAAAGTAATAAGTATTTCACTGATTTGATGCAGTTGATGTTGTTTTCATTAGAAAATTAATGTATTTCAGGACTATTATACAATATTTTATTTACCCTGCCGTTTAATGAAAAGAATTCTCATTTTTCGTTTTGTAGTTACCCCCCTGCAAAAATAAAATGGATAAGTGTAAAAGGCTATGTGATTGGTTGTAAAATTTTATTATTGAACGCATGAATAAGTATTTTACTTTAACGTTCTTATTGGTTTTTGTTGCATTTGTATTATTGGGTTTTTCCTACAATAATGCATTAAATGTTGCAAAAGTTGAATTGGGGGGGCTTGAAAGTACACGAATTCAAAGCCAAAATTTCCCTTCAAACGCTGCTATCAAATCTCTCATTAATCATACGAATGTTAGTGTGGAAAGTTTTGATAGTGTTCCTCCTTTTTCTTGTCCCGCTAAAATGATTGTACAAAATGATACAACCATTTGTAAAGGCGATACAGTTACTTTAACTGCAATTAAACCCGTGCATGTTGATAGTGAACCGCCAGGCGTATGGGTTCTATTAATTGGTAGTGGTGGTATTGATCAGGCCAATTTTAATATTAAGCCTTACGGATATGATAAGGCCAACCAATATTTGTATTCTATCATTAATCAGCATATTATTCGTTACGACTTAAAAAATAATATTAAAACAGAAATCCCTGCTACAAATTGGCCTGGTTGGCCGGGTAACTATACCGAGTTTACGTATGATTACACCAATAACAGGTTGATACTATGGCGTTCAGGAGCTGATAATGTTTATGCAGTTTCTGCAAATGGTGGTGCATGGGCACAAATAGGGAATGGCGCATTTGATAATACAAGTTATAATGCCAGTAGTTATTGGAACCCTATAACCAATAGTCCCGGATTTTATGGAGGATATGGCGGCTTTACAGTTAAAAACTGGATTTTTGAAAATAATTTATCGTGGGTTCAAAAACGGCCCAATTTAAGTGATTGCGATCCTCCGAAAGGTGGTAACTTAATGGGTACATCTGCTGATGGAAAAACATTATTTCTTTTTTCAGGTCAGGGAAGTTGTGATGGAAATGAATTAAATGGAACATGTTCTTTAGGGAGCCCTTGGGCTACCGCAAATGGTATGTTTTGTTGGTTGAAAGATTTATATGCATTAGACTTAACTACTTATACTTTCACCAATATTTTACCTACGAATAACAGCTCCATTCAGTATGAAGGAGTTTTATCGTATGATTATGATAAAAATAGATTTTACCTATTTGGTGGATTTCAACCCTCCGGCGATTATCCATTAAATCAATATTTAATTAATACAAATAAAACTTTTAGATTTAATTGGGGTGTAGATACAGGCTTTTCTGAATTTGTGGGTACAGGTGCAATTCCTCCACCGGCTCCAATGAACAGTTCTAATGGGTATTCATATTATGATCCAATTGCAAAACGTGTAATTTGGGCAAGAATAGACGGTATTTGGGCTTACTATCCCGACTCTTCATTGGTAAAACCACCCAAACCAACTTTAGTATGGTCAACAGGCGATACTACAACAACTATTAAAGTTGTTCCTTCGCAAACAACTACTTACACAGTAACCTACACAGATAGTCCATATGTCTGTAAAGATCAGGTTACTATAAAAGTTGATGCATTAAAATCTCAATTAACGGCAGTAACCACTGTTTGTAATGATACAACTAAAGTTTTAAATGCAGGTACTGGTTTCAGTAGTTACTTGTGGTCAACAGGCGATACTACCAATAGTATTACAGTTGATACCAATGGAATATATAAAGTTACTATAACGGACAGTATCTGTAAAGTTACCGATAGTACAAAAGTTCAGTTTTCATCTAGTCCTAAACCATTCACCATACAAGCAAATTCAGATACTGTTTGCCCTGGAGGAAAAGATACTTTGAGTATTGTTTCCCCTCAAACGGGTGTAACCTATAATTGGTATATGGTTGGTAACAATACTTTATTGTATACCGGAACCACCTATATAACACCTGCTATTAATGCCAATGCAAATTATGTGGTATTGGCCAATACAAACCCACCCATTTGTGCAGCAACCAATGCAACCATTAGTATAAAAGTTGCATCTGCTTTAAGCACACCGGTGGTTACAGCTGATACAGTTACAGCCAATAGTATATTATTTACTTGGCAACCTGTTGCGGGAGCAACAACTTACTTAATTAGTTTAGATAACGGTACCACCTTTCAGTTACCTGCAGCTGGCCCAACTGCTTTAGAAGAATTAGTTACAGGGTTAGGCCCTAATCAAACTATTAACTTTCAAGTAAAGGCTTTAGGTAATTTGGCTTGTCAGGAAAGTGCACCCGGTTCTGTTTCAGCAACTACTTTGAATCCTATTGGTGACGCCATATTTATACCCAACTCCTTTACACCGAATGGTGATGGTAATAATGATATATTCTATGTTTATGGTAATACGATTAAAACAATGAAATTATCTATTTATAATCAGTGGGGGCAATTACTATACATTAGTAATGCACAATCACAAGGGTGGGATGGTACCTACAATGGCACCAAAATGCCGGTAGGAGTGTACTATTATACTTTTGAAGGTACATTACAAAATGATTCTAAAGTGATGAAAAGTGGTTCAATAACATTAATTCGATAAGGTAATATCTGAATATGCGACAATTGAAATACTATATAATGTTGGGTTTCATAATTTGTGCCACAATTGTGAAAGCACAGATTGATCCACATTTTACTCAGTATTATGCTAGTCCAATGTGGTTAAATCCCGCAATGACCGGTGTTATTGATGGAAATTACCGTGCAACAGCCAATTCAAGAAACCAATGGTCGTCAGTAGCTACCCCTTTAGTAACTAACGGTATTAGTTTGGATGCAGCATTGCCGAATAATTTTGGAATAGGTTTAATGGTATTAAATCAAACTGCAGGTGATGGCGGTTATAATTATACAAACAGTTATTTATCATTATCTTATCAGGTTCATTTAAGTGAATACAAACGGTTAAGTGGAGGCTTTCAATTGGGGTTTATTTATCGCGGTGTTGACCCAACAAAACTAAAATTCGGTAATCAGTTTAATCCATTGGTTGGCTATGATCCTAGTTTACCTTCAAACGAAATTTTTTCTAAAACATCAGCATATACTTTAGATGGAAGTGTTGGTGTTATGTATTATGATGGTGACCCTAACAAAAAAATAAATCCATTTGTTGGCGTAAGTTTATACCATCCCACACAACCAACAGATAAATTTTTACAAGCCAGCAATAGCTTTATACCTATTCGTTATTCTTTTCATGCAGGAACCCGAATTTCCGTAAGTGATTTAGTACAATTAACACCACACGTAGTTTATGAAATGCAAGGTGCTGCAAGCGAATTAGCAGGTGGCTTATATATGAATTATACACTCGATTATACAAAAGATTTAATAGCAGGTGTAATGTATAGAAATCATGATGCTATAGCCCCAAACATTGGAATTAATTTGAATGGTTTTATTGTAGGATTAAGTTATGATATTAATATATCATCTTTAAATACAGCCTCTCAATACCGCGGTGCATATGAAATTTCAATAAGTTATGTACATCGCAAAAAAATTCCTGCTACTAAATTTATTTGCCCCCGTCTTTAGTCCTAATAGTTTATTGGGTTAGTGCAAGGTTATTCTGATTGTACAGAATAACTTTTTTTTTTGATGTAGAATTATATAATATCTACAAAAATGTGGAATGCGCAAGAAATAGTTACCCACATAATGTTAAAAACTTATTGGGCATTTTTTACCTATGTGCTCTAAACAGTAACTATATTCACACATAGAATTTCTCTTTTATAACATTAGCATGGTAAAACGTGTAACATTACTAACTCCGTTATTTCCAAAATGCATTACTGTTATTGTAGTAATGTTTGCGTCTTCATCACTCTTAAATGCTCAATCAATTCGTGCTTATACGAAAAGGGCTGATGAATTGTTCAAAGAAAAAAACTACTACGGTGCTGCGCAATTATACAACAAAGCACTGAACGGGAATATAGACAGTAAAGATGTATTACCCTATACACCGGTGGTTCATAAACACGGTAGAAAACCCAAAGGTGCTAAAGAAATATATTTATTGCACCAGTTGGCAGAGTCGTACAGATTGTATCACGACTATCAAGATGCATTACCCAATTATGAAAAATATTTAAGTTTAGAAAAGAAGCCGGATGTTATGGCTTACCTATGGTATGGAATTTCATTAAGAGCAATGAATGAACCTGAAAAAGCAATAGAAGCGTTATCAAAATTTACTACAGAACATACACAGCAGGACAATTACACTGCATTGGCTTTGAAAGAAATGGCTGATTGCAGGTTTAATATTGAGCAGCATCAAAATGTTAAACGCTTTACTATTCAAAAATCACCTTCACCAATTAATGCCTTGGGTTCAAACTATGCTTATACAAAATTGAATGATAGTATTTTTGTTTTTTCCAGCTCAAGACCCGATACAATTGGGAAAAATAAACAAGTAATTTATCGTTCAACCTTATATCAATTCAATGCTAATCAAAATACCGTTTCCAAATTATTTCAACAAACATTACCTTATGATGCAGCAGCCGCTCAATTTTCGGCTGATGGATTGCGTGTATATTTTACGGGATGGAATGAAGATCAAACATCTGAAGCTAACAAATATATTATTTACATGGCTTCACGTTCCTCTATCGATGCGCCATGGGCTACGCCTTTTGCACTAGATAGCCTCGTCAATGCGCCTGGGTATAATGCAAGACATCCCTTTATTACAAAGGATGGGCAATATTTATTTTATGCTTCCGATAGGCCCGGTGGGTTGGGAAAATATGATATATGGAAAGTATCATTAAATAGTTTTGGGTTACCTAATGCCACACCTGAAAATTTAGGAGCTGCTATTAATACGCCCGATGATGATATGTCCCCCGTATTTTTAGCCGATAGCAGCATGCTTTATTTTAGCTCAAACGGACGGGTAGGGCTTGGTGGTATGGATATTTATAAAAGCAAAGGGAATATTCTTTCCAATCAATGGAACACTGCTGAAAATTTAGGGTTGCCAATTAATTCTGTTAAAGATGATATTTATTATGACAATTTTGGCAATGCAGATACAAGTTATTTTACTTCCGATAGAGAATCGCCTTGCTGTTTGGAAATATTTCAATCTATAAAACTTCCACCTTTACCTGAGGTTAAGCAACAGGAACCTATTGATTCTTCAAAGTTGAATACACCTGATACTAGTGCAAAGATCAATGTTCCTGCAGTTTCAATTCCCGTGAATAAATTAGATGAAGAAGCTGAAAGAAGAAAACATATTTTGGATTCATTAAATAGTGCTACTATCAAACGAGTTTCAGTAAACTTTGATTTTTATAAAGCAAAAATTAGACCTGAAGACAAGAATAGCTTAGATACCATCATTCAACTACTAAAAGATAATCCGGAATACAATGTGGTTATTGGTTCATTTACCGATTGTAAAGGCAAGTTTGATTTGAATTTGCGTTTATCAAAAGCTCGTTCATTAGCGGTAAAAATGTACTTAATCAAGCATCATATTGCTGCCTCAAGAATTAATGTTGATTTTTATGGTGAACAACACTTAATCTTACCCTGTAAAGATGATGCTACGTATGATACTGCGCAACAAATCATAAACCGTCGTTCAGATATTATTGTTACCAAAGCTAAAAATCCGAAATGGGTTCCTTCAGGAAAAGAATTAGACATTGACCAAATATTAGATGATATTTCAAATGGTCGTCGTCCATTCAGATATATTCCTGATGAACCTACTGCAAAGGCTAATAACAATTTAAAAGCTGAGAAACAGTTATTACGTGAAGAAAAAGCCAGAGTAAGAGCAGAGCATTTAGCTGAATTAAGAGAACAAAAACGTTTGAAACAACAAGAACAAGCTGAAGCTGCCCGTTTAAGGAGAGAAGCGAAAGCGAAAGCTGCTGCTGAACGTAGAGCCAGATTACAAGCTGAAAAAGATGCACGTATGGCTGATGCTAGAGAAAAGAATGCAAAACAGAATGCTGCTAATAACCCATATGTGTCAAAACAAGTTACAGCAAACAATAATAAAGTAGTTAATCAGGCTATACCTTCTCACATTGAAAATGAATTACAACAAAAAGATAGAAAGATAGCTACACTTGACTCTATTTCTGAAATTAAGAGCAGATTATTATTAACAGCCATTAATCATCGATCAATCAATCAGGTATTTACTGTTTATACTACATCCGATTCTGTACACGTTGATTTATATGATAATGGAACATATGACCACGATAGTGTATCAGTAATTTATAATTCAGAAATTATTGTATACAAACAAGAGTTAAAAACAGATAAGGCCATTACCTTTAAGGTGCCTGTTGAACCCAACGAAAAACGTAATGAAATGATATTCTTTGCAGAAAATTTGGGAGAAATACCGCCAAACTCAGCCTTAATGGTAATTACTGATGATACCGGCAAACGTACAGAAGTAAGCATTTCAAACGACTTAATGCATAATACCATTATATATTTTGTAAAACTGAAGAAGCATTAATTACTAACCATTTCTATTCCAATGATTACAAATTGCCCCTCTTAATGAAAATTGAAAGGGGCTTTTTATTTTTATTGATTTACTATGATTTTCATTGCATGTCGCCATTCATTCAATGAAAATTACCCTGATGAAATAGCAATATGAAATTTATTTGTGGAGATGTAGAATAATGTTCGCAGTAATATTCCATTCATTTAAATGCCCAAATTAGCTAAGGATCTATTATGGGATGAAGCAATTTTTTGAAAGAAGAGTGATGCTACATTACAAGTATGTATTTATGAAATTGCTTTTGATGCCGGTATTTTTTTAAGCAGTGTACTCATAAAAATAATCCAGGCCATACAAATTAAGAAAATGGAGCCTATCATTACACCGTGCCATGCAGCCAATTTCCATAAATACAATCCCAAGGCAGAACCTAAAGTAGTACCAACAAAACTCAAACTCATGAATACAGTATTCAAACGATTACGAGCTTCCGGCAAAAGTGCATATACTCTGGTTTGATTGGTAACATGAACTGATTGTTGAGCTATGTCAATCAAAATGGTACCTAAAATCATAAACCATAAACTATCTCTTCCCAAAAACAGAACTGCTATACTTATTAAAAATAGAGACAAACCCATTTTAATAGTTTTTCTAGGTGAACCTTTATCGCCTAGTTTACCAACGAAGGGAGCTGTAATGGCGCCTGCAGCACCGGCAATTCCAAATAAACCAATTTGATCAGATGCATAATGAAAGGGAGTATTTGATAAATGCAAAACCATCGTTGTCCAAAAACTACCAAATACTGCAAAACAACACATATTAATGGCAGTTGCTTCCCTTAAAACAGGTTGTGTTTTAATTAATTGAATTAAAGAATGCATTAATTGTCCGTAATGTCCTGGAAATGAAACATGGTTTTTGGGAAATCGCTTTTGCATGAAAATAGCCAACAATGAACATAGAACTGCAGCTATCCAAAACATACTACGCCAGCCCATCCATTCAGCCACAGCTCCGCTTAATGTACGCGAAAGTAAAATTCCTACTAAAAGACCACTCATTACTGTGCCCACTACTTTACCTCGTTGGTTAGGATCAGAAAGTGTTGCAGCCAATGGTAAAATTAATTGAGGTACAATTGAACCAACCCCAACAAAAAAGCAACTTATTTGTAATGCAACAAAACTTTGTGCTGTGGCAACACCAACCAAAGCTATAATTGCTAAAAAGGTAGTAGCTATAATTTGTTTTCGACGTTCAATCATATCGCCGAGTGGAACCAAAATTAATAAGCCTGCTGCATAGCCAGCTTGCGTAAGGTAAGTTGTACTTCCTGCAATATTTTCAGGTACATTAAAATTGTGGGCAATTAATACAATTAATGGTTGAATATAATAAATGTTGGCCACAATTAAACCGGTGCAGATAGCCATTAAAATCACATCTTTCTTTTGTAAATGCATGGCGCAAAATTGTGCATTCTAATAGCAATATAAAAATTAAAATTTTTAATATATGCAGTAAAAGTTAAATACCTTAGTACTATTTAATGAGATTATATAACAAACGTTAGTTTTATAAAATTTTTATTAAATTACAATGTTACTTAACTAATTATTAAACCAAAACTACATTTATGCAGATGAAAAAACGATTGCAGCTATTGTGTTGGCTGCTCCTGCTATTGCCGGCTTTGGCTATAGCTCAACAAAAAAATATTTCCGGAAAAATTGTTGACCAAAATGGAAATCCTGTAGCAGGGGCTAACATTTCCGTAAAAGGCACACAAACGGGTACATTAAGTGATGCAGAAGGACGTTTTGCATTGAAAGTGTCAGTTGGAGCGACAATTGAAATTAGTTTTACAGGATTTAGAACTCAAAGTTTTAAAATTACCAATGAAACAACCTCATTTAATGTGGCTTTAAAAGAAGATTATGCTCGATTAGATGAGGTTGTAGTTACAGGTTTAGCAACTACAGTAAAACGTAGTAATGCGGCCAATGCCGTAGCGGTAATTGGAGCCCAAGAATTAGCCGGTACTGCACCAGCCCAAACTTTTGATGCGGCATTAAATGGTAAAGTGGTGGGAGCTAATATAATCGCTAATTCAGGCGCTCCGGGTGGTGGTACATCTATAAAGTTAAGAGGTGTAACTACAATTTTCGGCAACTCGCAACCGTTGTTTGTAGTAGATGGAGTGATTGTAAACAATACAGCTACATCGGCAGGGTTAAATGCTGTAACAGCAGCTGCTGCAGCCGGAAATGCTTCCAATCAGGATAACCCATCAAATAGAATTGCCGATTTAAACCCAGAAGATATTCAAAGCGTTGAAGTATTAAAAGGGGCATCTGCTGCCAGTATTTATGGAGCACAAGCAGCTGCAGGTGTTGTTATTATAACAACAAAAAGAGGTAGAGCAGGTAAAACAAGATTTAATTTTTCGCAAGATGTTGGCTTTAATTCTATTATAAGATATTTAGGACAACGTCCATTAACCGATGCAATTGTGCAATCTCAGGGTTGGGATGTTGCAGCTTATGATTCCGCGAAGGCAGCAGGAAAATTGTATGATTATGAGAAAGTAATGTATGGTCAAAAAGGATTTATTCGCGATTCCCGCCTATCCATTAGTGGTGGTAATGAAAAAACAACTTTTTATTTAGCAGGGGGATTACGCAAAGAAGATGGAATTATTAAACGAACTGGTTATGCAAACAATTCTTTACGCGTAAATATTGATCATCGCGTTAGTGATAAAATTAAACTAAGTTATAGTTCAACCTTTATTAATTCATCTGCTGACAGAGGATTAACCAATAACGATAATGCAGGTGTAAGTTTTGGAGTTGCACTTTCATCTACACCTTCTTTTGCACAATTATTCCCCGAAGCAAATGGCAATTATCCCAACAATCCTTATGCCGCATCTAATCCATTGCAAACCCGCGATTTAATGACGAATAATGAATTAACCAATCGTTATATTGGTGGTGTTAATTTGGATGCGATTATTCAACAGTCTAATAAAATGACTACTAGGATTATAGCAAGAGGAGGCTTAGATTATTACAATTTAAAAACAACAGCAATATTCCCTTCTGTTTTGCAATTTGAAGTTAATACCACAAAGGGGCATAGTATTCAAGGTATGACGAATAATGTAAATACCAACTGGGCAGGATTTTTAGTAAACACTTATAAACCGGCAGATGATTTATCGTTTGTTACTACAGCCGGTTTAACACATGAATATGGTAAATACGATAACATACTAAATGTTGCAACACAGTTAATTGGTATTCAAACCAATCTCGATCAGGCAGGAGCCATAAATGTTTCACAATTTAGAACGCAATATAAAAATGATGGTGTTTTTGTGCAGGAAGAATTTGCATTTAAAAACTATTTGAATGTTACAGCAGGTTTGCGTTTTGATCAATCAACCAATAATGGTGATTATAAAAAATATTTTACTTACCCGAAAGCCAATGTAGCATGGAATTTATCAAAAATGAATTTTTGGAAGAGTAAAACTATCAACGATTTAAAACTAAGGGTAGCATATGGTGAGTCAAGTAATTTCCCTGCTTACATTAGCCGTTTTACTCCTTTGAATTCTTCGAATATTGGTGGTTATCCCGGTTCATTGGTTTCAACTACTTTGGGTGATGGAAGTATAGGTTCTGAAAGACAAACAGAATTAGAAGCCGGGGTTGATGTTAGTGTGTTAGAAGGAAGATTGAGCTTAGAAGCAACCTTCTACAATAAAGTAGTAAAAGATTTATTAATGCAAGGACAGGTACCTGCTTCAACCGGTTTTACTACTAAGTATTTAAATGCTGGTAGTTTAAGAAACAGAGGTGTTGAGTTGAGTTTGAAAGTAATACCTTTTGAAGGAAAAAATTTCAGATGGACCTCAACTACTAACTTTTGGCTGAATCGTTCTTTGATTACACAATTGACTATTCCCGCATTCCCATTAGGAGCATTTGGTACAACTTTAGGTACTTACTTTATTCAACAAGGAGCTTCAGCAACTCAAATAGTAGGTTTAAATGGCAATGGTGGTATTGGCAAATTAGGAGATGCGGAACCTACTTTTCAAATGAACTTTTTAAACAATTTTACAATTCATAAAAACTGGTCTTTGCGTTTCTTAATTCACTGGAAACAAGGGGGTGATGTTATTAATTTAACACAGCTATTAACCGATTTAGGTGGAACTAGTCCCGACTTTGATGTGATGCAAAGTAATGGTAAAACAGCAGGAGAAAATCGTATTGCAGCATTAGGCGTATCTTCAAAACCCTTTGTACAAAATGCTAGCTTTGTTAAATTTAGGGAAATAGGTTTGTATTATACTGTTCCTTATCGTATTAAAAATATTGAACGCATACAATTAGGAGTATCGGCTAATAATTTATTTGTGATAACACCTTATGTTGGTTACGATCCTGAGGTATCTAACTTTGGAGTTGGTTTTTCATCTGGTGTTGATGTTACACCATTCCCAACTTCAAAGCGTGTTCAATTTCATGTTGCTATATCATTTTAAAAACAAAACTATTTATATATGAAAACTTTTAAATTTTCAGTATTACTAATTAGCATCAATTTGCTAATAAATACTGCATGTAAGAAAGAACCCATCCCATATTTGAATGGACCTACATCCCAACAAATAACAAGTGATCCTACCATTAGTGAATTGAATAATTTGGTTACCGGAACTGAATCTGGCATGCGCAATAATATTGCTATTTATTTAGATGTAGTTAGTATGATCGGTCGCGAAGGTTACCGATTTTCCGGTTCTGAACCTCGTTATACTTCTGATTTATTGGGTGCAGGTAATGCTATATTAGATAATAATACATTTTATCTTACCAATCCTTGGGGATCGAGGTATAATACCATTCGCAATGCATACATTTTAATTCAAGCAGCTACCAATTCAACTTATGTAACAGATGCCCAGCGTAAAGCTTACACAGGTTTTGCGAAAACAATTATTGCTTATCAACTTTTATTAAATTTGAATTTAACCTATGAGAATGGTATAAGGGTTGATGTGGCTGATTATAATAAATTGGGCCCTATTGTTGGTTTAAGTGATGCACTTACTGCCATTAGTAATTTATTGAATCAGGGTCAAGCAGACTTAACCGGTAGCGATGTTATATTTAATTTATCATCAGGTTTTTCCGGATTTAATACTGCAAGTGGTTTAATTCAGTTTAATCGCGCTTTGGCTGCAAGGGTAGATGTGTACCAACAAAACTGGACAGCAGCATTAACAGATTTGAATGCATCTTTCTTAAATTTAAATGGTAATTTTTATACCGGTGTTAATCATGTATTTTCTACAGCATCAGGCGATCAATTAAATCCGTTGTATTTACCATTGAATAATACCGGCGAAAATCGTTTAGCGCAACCATCTTATGTTACAGATATTGAACCAGGTGATGATAGAATTAATAAAGTTGCTTTACGCAATTCTCCGGCTACACAAAGTGGTTTAACAAGTAATTACGATGTGGCAATTTTCAAAACCAATACTGATCCTGTGTCTATTATTCGTAATGAAGAATTGATATTAATTTATGCAGAAGCAAAAATTCAAACCAATGCTTTAACTGATGCTCAAACTGCAATTAATATTATTCGCAACGGACACAATCTACCTAATTACAGTGGCCCTCTTACCCAAGCGGCCTTAATTACAGAGATGTTGAAACAAAGAAGATTTTCTTTGTTTTATGAAGGCCATCGTTGGGTAGATGTGCGTAGGTATAACTTACTAAGTACTTTGCCTTTAGATAGACCTACCGATCATATATGGAAACAATTCCCGCTACCCTTTTCGGAAACTAACTAATACGTGAAGTGCTTGCTAATATAAGTGCGACTGTAATGCATAAGCTGAACCGGTCGCACTTTTTTTATTTGCCAAATTTCTTTTTTAATGCCGAAAGTGCATCTTCCACGCTCATATTGCTTAAATCTGCTTCAGTTTTTTTATGAGATGGTGTTGACTTTTTTGTTGTTTCGCCGGGAGCTGCAGCTTGTTTTATAGAAAGTGCAATTCTTTTTCTAACTACATCAACTTCCAATACTTTTACTTTTACCTTGTCATTTAATTTTAGTGCCTCTGAAGGGTCAGCTATATAACGATTGGCAATTTCACTTACATGCACTAAACCATCTTGCTTCACACCAATATCAACAAATGCCCCAAATCGGGTAATATTGGTAACAATTCCGGGTAAAATGTCGCCAGGCTTTACATCCTCAATACTATAAATGCCGGCAAATTCAAATTGTTCAATTTCATTTCGAGGGTCTAATCCAGGTTTTTTCAATTCATTCAAAATATCTTGAATGGTCAATGTTCCAATTGTTTCCGATACGTATTTTTCAGGTTTTACTCTGTTTAATAAAGATTCGTTTCCTATCAATTGTTGCACATTCGTTTGTAAATCTTTGGCAATTGTCTCGGCAATATAGTATGCTTCCGGATGAACAGCACTGGCATCTAAAGGATTATCACCATCTTTAATACGCAAAAAGCCTGCACATTGCTCAAAGGTTTTCTGTCCTAAACGAGGTACATTTAAAATTTGCCTTCTGTTGGTAAACTTTCCTATACTATTTCTGTATTCAATAATTTGTGCAGCTAATGTAGGCCCAATTCCACTTACATAACTTAATAAATGTTTGCTGGCAGTATTGATATTTACACCAACAGCATTCACACAATTAACAACTGTTTGGTCTAGTTTTTCTTTTAAGCGAAATTGATTTACATCGTGTTGGTATTGACCAACGCCAATACTTTTTGGATCAATTTTTACTAATTCTGCCAATGGATCCATTAAACGTCTTCCTATACTAACAGCCCCTCTTACTGTTACATCATAACCGCCAAATTCTTCTCGGGCAATTTCAGATGCAGAATATACTGATGCTCCATCTTCATTTACTAAAAACACAGGCAATCCGGTATTTAGTGATTTTATAAATTGCTCGGTTTCTCGTCCCGCAGTACCATCGCCAATGGCAAAAGCAGCTATGTTAAATTTATCAATTAAATGCAAAATAACGGCACTGCTTTGTTGTAGTTTATTTTTTTCATGAACATAAATTAAATCGTGATGAAGCAGTGCGCCGGTTTCATCAAGACAAACTACTTTACAACCGGTTCTATATCCGGGGTCAATTGCTAAAATTCTTTTACCACCTAATGGTGCACTTAGTAATAATTGCTTTAAATTTTCTGCAAACACTTGAATTGCTTCTTCATCAGCTTTTTGCTTTAATACTGAACGCAATTCTGTTTCTAAGCTTGGTTGTAAAAGCCGTTTATACGCATCTTTAATGGCCTTTTTTACTTGTTCAACAGCGGCATTACCATAATTGGTAATAAACTGTGCTTCAATGATTGCTAAAGCTTCTTCTTCATTTGGGGCAATGCTAATCCGTAAAAATCCTTCTAAAAACCCTCTTAAAATAGCCAAAATTCGATGCGAAGGTATAGTGGTTACCGGCTCTTGAAAATCGAAGTAATCTTTAAACTTAATACCTTCTGTTTCTTTGTCTGTTAACACTTTACTTTGAAATAAAGCTTTTTGTTGAAATAAGTGTCGAAGCTTGGCACGTATGGTAGCATCTTCATTAATACTTTCAGCAATAATATCTCTTGCACCTTGTAATGCAGTAGCAGCATCAGTTACAGCTTCATTAATAAAATTTTGA
>Ga0310345_10003525_pt1 | contig 14825 bp, 14 predicted proteins | sample HC15DNA20500_MG_FD_204667 | JGI IMG/M metagenome (GOLD analysis project Ga0310345, IMG submission 204667) | Marine microbial communities from station ALOHA, North Pacific Subtropical Gyre - HC15-DNA-20-500_MG | ecosystem: Environmental > Aquatic > Marine > Oceanic | place: Pacific Ocean: North... | reverse complement strand
CCGGCGGATGACGCATCCGCCGGCGCCGGCCTAGGATCCGCCCGCCGGACCCCCCGGCGGGCGTCGCCTCGACGGCCCGCCGGAGCTCCGGCGGGCCGTCGCGGGACCGCCCCTGCGGCCCCGCCCGCAACGACGCCCCGGCCCGCCCGGCACGCAGGCCGGCGCCCCCTGCCCCGACGGACGAGACATGACCCTGCCGAGCCCGATATCCTCCAGCCGCAACCAGCTGCTCGCGGCGATGTCCCCCGAGGACGCCAGGCTGATCCGCGACGCGCTGGAGCCGGTCCCCCTGCCGGTGCGCCAGCGCCTGGAGATCCCCAACCGCCCCATCGAGCACGTCTATTTCCCCGAGCGGGGCGTCGCCTCGGTGATCGCCATCGGCCGCCACGACCGAAGGGCCGAGAGCGGCCTGTTCGGGCGCGACGGCATGTCGGGCCTGCCGGTGGTGCTGGGCGACGACCGCTCGCCCCACGAGACCTTCATGCAGATCGAGGGCTCCGGCCGGCGGATCGAGAGCGCGGCCCTGCGCGAGGCGATGGACCGCAGCCCGACCCTGCGCGCGCAGCTGCTGCGCTATGTCCACGTGCGGCTGATCCAGTCCGCCCAGACCGGGCTCTCCAACGCCAAGTCGCGGATGGACCAGCGGCTGGCCCGCTGGCTGCTGATGTGCCGCGACCGCCTCGACGAGCCGGCGATGCCGCTGACCCACGCGTTCCTCTCGACCATGCTGGGGGTGCGCCGGGCCGGGGTGACCGAGGCGATCCACGAGCTCGAGCGGCGCGGCCTGATCGCGGTGCATCGCGGCAGCGTCGAAATCGTCGACCGGCCGGGCCTGATCGTGGCCGCCGACGGCTCCTACGGCCTGCCCGAGGCCGAATACGCCCGGCTTTTCGGCTGATCCGCGACCGTATTGAAACCGGACGGACGGGCGGAATATGACGCCCGCGCCGCCCGATTACGGATGCGACTTTATTAATTAGTAAAATAAATGAACTTTGTACGGTTGCGCACCCCCGGATTAGGCGCAGGACCCCGTCGGACCCACATCGAAATCACACGCCGAACGGGAGCGATCGCATGACCGCCGATCTGAAGACGCGGGCCCGCCAGCGAGCGGACGCGCTGTGGCACGACGAAGGCCGCCCCGACGACGGCCCCGAGGGCCGCGACTACGAGCGGCTGCGACGGGCCGAGCAGCAGATCGCCGCCGAAGCGGCCGAGGCCCAGGCCTCGGGCCCCGCGCCACGCCCGCCGGCGGGTACGCCGCCGCTGGGCCCCTCGGGCGGCGTCGCCGGCCCCCGACAACCCGGACGATCGCGCGGCCGCGGCGCCTGAGCCCCGACGCGCGACCCGAAGTTCCGACAGGAGGTGCAAGCGATGCTCCAGGGAACCCCAGCTCCCGCGGCGAGCGCCGTGACGACCGCCGAGATCCTCGACCAGACCCCGGCGCTGCGCGCCTATGCGACCTCGCTCGCGCGGCGCAAGCCGGATGCGGACGACCTCTACCAGGAGACGATGACCAAGGCGCTGTCGAAGCGCGCCCAGTTCCGCCCCGGGACCAACCTGCGGGCGTGGATGTTCACCATCATGCGCAACACCTTCCGCACCGCCGCGATGAAGGCGGGGCGGGAGCGGACCGGCGACGCGGACTGCGTCGCCGGGGGCGTGACCACGCCCGCCACGCAGCACTGGTCGCTGCTGGGCCGGGAGACGCTGCAGGCGATCCACGCGCTGCCGCCGCACTACCGCAAGGTGCTGGTGCTGGTGGTGGTGATGGGCGAGAGCTACGAGGACAGCGCCCGGATCTGCAACTGCAAGGTCGGCACGGTGAAGAGCCGCGTCGCCCGCGGCCGCGAGATGGTCATCGACCGCATCGACCCCGACGCGCGCTGAGCCCCCGCAGACGCCGCCCGGGCCGGGGACCCCTCCCCGGCCCGCGCCGCGTCGCCGGGCCGCGCCCCCGCCGCCGCCCCGCGGCGCCCGGACCCGATCCAGACCCCATCCAGACCCGACGAGGAGCGAGCTCATGAGACGCGACCCCCGCACCCGGGACAACCGGATCCTGATCCTGGTGGCGACGGTGGGCGTCGCCGGAATGCTTCTGGGCATGCTCTGAGGTCCCCTGCGCCGCCGCGCCCCGCGCCGCCGGACGGAGCGGGTTGCAGTGTTGACAGCTGTGAACTCGCCGGCCCGCGCTCCCCTGCCCTTCAGGTCCGCTCCACCACGTCCTGCGTCTTCCGAAGGGGCGGGGTGCGAGGTGACAGCCGTCACCTCGTCGGCGCGCGCCGCTGCCCCGCAGGCCCCTGCCACCGCGCCCCGCGCCTCCCGAACGAGCGGGTTGCAGGGGTGACAGCTGTCAACTCGTCGGCGCGCGCCCCTGCCCCGCAGGGCCCTTCCGCCGCGCCTCGCGCCACCTGAAGGGGCGGGTTGCAGGGGTGACAGCCGTGAACTCGTCGCCCCCCTGCTCGCCGGCTCTGCGCCGGCGCGTGAGCTCCCCCGCCTTTCGCCTTCCCCCGTCCCGGACCGCTCAGCGCGGGTCGGGGCGACGGGAGGCGTACCATTGCGCGACCGCCTCGGCGTCCTGCGCGGACAGCGGGTGGGCGGCGCGGCGCATGATTTCGGCGAAGCGGCCGCCGCCCACCGGCGGGTCGGCCCGGTAGAGGGCGAGCTGCGCCTCGAGATAGGCCGCCCGCTGGCCGGCGAGGCGGGGGAAGGCCTCGCGCATCCGCCCGCCGCCGGGGGCATGGCAGGGCTCGCAGGCGGCGACGTCCTGCTCCGGCAGGCCGCGGCGGGCGATGTCGCGGCCGCGCGCCAGCCGCTCCGGCGCAACCGCGGCGGGGTCGAGGGCGGGGACGGGCGCCGTCGGCGCCTCGGCGAAGCGGGCGGCGAGCCGGGCCAGGGCCTCGGCGTCCAGCCCCGCCACCGCGTGGCGCATCGGACCGCTGGGCCGCCCCTCCTGCGCATAGCCGGCCAGCGCCGCCTCCAGCGCCGCGCGCAGCTGGATGTCGAGCCGCGGGATCGGACCGGGCGAGGCCGCCTCGCCGTCGGGCCCGCGGCCCTCGGGCCCGTGGCAGCGCACGCAGTCGGCGACCGGTGGATCGGAGGGCAGGGTCAGGCCGCGCGACGGCCCCTCGGCCCCGCCGTAGGCGAGCGCGCGGTAGCCGGCCGCGTCGAGATCCGGCAGACGCTGCAGGAAGGCGACCATCGCCCAGACCTCGTCCTCGCGATGCCGGGCGGGCCAGGCGGGCATGCCGGTCATCATCACGCCCTGGTCGACGATGCCGTGCAGCTCCGCCGGAGACCAGTCCTCGGCCGCGCCCGAGAGCTCGGGCGGCGGCGGCAGCATCGCCTGCGCCGCCCCGCCCGGGGCGGCCGCCGGGCTGCCGTGGCAGGGGGCGCAGCCGCTCTCGTAATGGCCGGCGCCGAGACGGGCGAGGCCGGGGGCGGAAAGGTCCGGGACCTCGGCCCCGATGGAGTGGAAGGCGACCGAGCGGAGCATGGCCGTGTGCAGCACCCAGCGCCCGACGGCGGTGTGCCCCCCGGCCGCGCCGATCGGGATCACCCCCGAAGCGAAGAGCGCGACGCCCAGCAGCGCCAGCCCCGCGGCGATCTTCGCCAGCGTCGAGAGGCGGAGGCTCGGGCCGCTCACGGCCTCGCCTCCCGCCCGCGCCGGGCCCCGCCGACCAGGGCGAGGCCGCCGGCCAGGTGCACCGCCCCGCCGATCGCCAGCATCGCCACCGCCCCCGCCTGCTGGTCGCGCAGCGGGTCGAGGCCCAGCAGCGTCGGCCCCTCGGTCGGCGTGCGGCACAGGAGGTTGGGGGCGAGCGCGATGGAGACGCCCAGCAGGATGGTCTGCATCGCGGTGAAGATCAGCGCCCCCGCGCCCGCCAGCGCCCCGGCCGAGCGTCCGCCCCCCCGCCGCGCCGCGCCCAGCGCCGCGATCCACAGGGCGAGCGAGACGCCCAGGACGCTGACCTGCTCGGCCGCGAGGCCCGAGGCGCTGGTCCGCGCCAGGGTGTGCAGGGCCGGGGTGTGCCAGGCCCAGACGGCGAAGAGCGCGGCCGCCGCCGCGGCGACCGGGGTCCAGGCCGGGGCGCGCGCGCCTCCGCCGCGGACCAGGGCCAGGGCCAGCAGCGGCGCCGCGCCCCCGGCCACCATCATGTGCAGGGCCATGTGGGCGGCGAAGCTGCTCTCGGTCAGGATCGGCAGGGGGCCGAGCCAGGCCGCGGCCAGCAGGCCCAGCCCCGCCGCGCCCAGGACGCGCGCACGCAGACGGCGGGGGGTCATCGGCAGGTCTCCAGCAGGACCGCGGGCAGCGCGGTGAACAGGATCGCGGCCAGGCTGACGATGCACAGCAGCGTGGCGACATGGGCGAGGAAGCGGCGGCGCTCCTCGGCGGTGTCGGCGCGGAACACGAGGTCGTCGTCCTCCACGCTCAGCCCCCGCCGCCGGCCGATCGAGCGCACCGCGAGCGCCAGCGCCAGCAGCGCCAGGACCGTCGCCCCCGCCACCGCCCAGCGCGCCGGGCCCAGCGGCGCGCCGGGGCCGACATGGGCGCACCAGGCGGCGCCGATCCAGTAGCAGACCAGGAAATGCGCGCCCCAGATGATCGGGCCGGTCACGATCCGCCACAGGGCCGGCGCCTGGCGAGCGGCCTCGCCATGGAACTGCCGGTCGCGCCGGGCGGCGGCTTTCGGCTCCTGCGGCTGCTCGTCGGTCATGGCTTGAGCTCCGCGGCTTCGGGGAAGGCGGCGAGCGCCACGGCGGTGAGGATCGCGGCGAAGGCGTGGAAGTGGATGAAGACCTCGGTGTTGCGGATGTCGGCGTCGCAGCGCGGGGTCAGGCGGCCGGCGAAGCTGGCGACGAGGCAGAAGACCTGCATGATCGCGCCCACCGCCGCATGGGCGGCTGACCAGGCGACCAGGGTCCAGACGATGGCCGGCCAGGAATGCACGGTCGGGTCCATCCCCGCGAGCCACGGCCCGGCCCCCAGCGCCGCCGCCGCCGCGATCCCCGCGACGAGCGCCAGCGCCAGCAGCGCCCGGAACGCCCCCACGTGCCCGGCGGCGTTCGCCCGCCGCCCGCCCCAGGTGGCGAGCCAGGAGACCACCGTCAGCCCCAGCGCCGCCGCCGGCCACTCGAAGCCCGGCACCGGCAGGCCCGGCGGCGGAAACCGCTCGTGCACGGTCAGGAAGAAGAACAGGCCGAAGATCAGCCCCAGGAAGGCGGTCAGGTCGCCCAGCATGGTGATGAACATCGCCCACCACCCCGTCGACTTCGGGCCGGAGACGTAGAGCGGCGCCTCCCGCCCCAGGCCGATGGGCTTGGTCTCCTTCTCGGGATGCTCGGCGGTGCCGGTCCAGACCCAGACCAGGATCGCCGCCAGCGCCGCCGCGGCCGAGATCCCGGTCAGCCACCACCAGTGGAAGGTGACGAAGATGAACACGCCCCCCAGCGCGATCGCCGAGAGCAGCGGCAGGACCGAGGGGCCGGCGATGCGCAGCACCTGCTCGGGCTCGGCGTCGAGGACCGAGGTCACCAGCCCCTCGCGCCGACCCTCCTCGGCGTCGGGCAGGTAGAAGCGGCCCTCGTCGTAGTTCTTCACGAACTCCGGATCGTCCCACAGCGGATAGCGGGAGGAGACCTGCGGGATGCTGCGCACGCCCCAGCTCTCGGGCCGCGCCTCCTGCAGCCACTCCAGCGCGCCGGCCTTCCAGGGGTTGCGCGGGGCGCGCTCGGCCTCGCGCTTGGGCCGCGCCAGGTCCCAGATGAACACCAGGAAGCCCAGCGCGAAGACGAAGGCCCCGACCGAGGAGACGAGGTTGAGCGTGTTCCACCCCAGGTCGTCGGGATAGGTCCACACCCGCCGCGGCATCCCCCGCAGGCCGGTCAGGTGCATCGGCAGGAAGCAGACCACGAAGCCCAGGAAGCAGAGCCAGAAGCTCCAGATCCCCAGCCGGCGCGACAGCATCTTCCCGGTGATCAGGGGGTGGTAGTAGTGGATGCCCGCCACCAGCGGGAACAGCATGCCGCCGAACAGGGTGAAGTGCAGGTGGGCGACGACGAAATAGCTGTCGTGGGCCTGGAAGTCGAAGGGCGCCACGGCCACCATCACCCCGGTCAGCCCGCCCATCACGAAGATCGCCAGCGCCCCCATGCTCCACAGCATCGGGACCGAGCGCTTCACCGTGCCCAGCATCAGCGTGGCGATGAAGACGAAGATCTGGATCCCCGTCGGGATCGCCACCGCCTCGGACGCCGCCGAGAAGAAGCCCAGGCTGATCGAGGGCAGCCCGGTGGTGAACATGTGGTGGGCCCAGAGCCCGAAGCTGATGAAGCCCGTGCCCATCGCCGAGAGCACGATCCACGAATAGCCCGCGATCGGCCGGCCCGCGAAGGTGGGGATCATCATCGCCAGCAGCGCGATCGAGGGCAGGAAGATGATGTAGACCTCCGGGTGGCCGAAGATCCAGAACAGGTGCTGCCACAGCAGCGGATCGCCGCCCCGCTCGGGGTCGAAGAACGGCCAGTCGAACATCCGCTCCAGCTCGAACAGGATGTCGCCGGCGATCAGCGGCGGGAAGGCGAACAGGATCATCGCCCCCACGATCAGCACGTACCACGCATAGAGCGGCGTGAGGTTCATGCGCATGCCGGGGGGTCGGCATTTCAGGACGCCCACGATCAGCTCGACCGCGGCGGCGATCGAGGCGACCTCGATGAAGCTCAGCCCCAGCAGCCAGATGTCGGCGCCGATCCCCCCCTGCACGGTGGCGAGCGGGGGGTACATGAACCACCCCGCGTCCGGGGCGGCGTCGAAGAAGATCGAGCCGCAGACGAATATGCCCCCGATCAGGTAGCACCAGAACCCGAAGGCCGAGAGGCGCGGGAACGGCAGGTCCCGCGCCCCCAGCAGGGAGGGCAGGATCAGGATCGCCACCGCCTCGAAGATCGGCACGGCGAAGAGGAACATCATCGCCGTGCCGTGCAGGGTGAAAGCCTGGTTGTAGAACTCGGGCGAGACGAGGTCGTTCTCGGGGACCGCCAGCTGCGCGCGCACGATCAGCGCCAGCGCGCCTGCGAACAGCATGAAGAAGATCGCCGAGGCGGTGTACCAGCGCCCGACCTCGGTGTTGTTCACCGCGGTCCAGTAGCGCCAGCCCGGCGGCGCCGCCCAGACCTCGCGCAGCCGCGCCTCCTGCGCCGCGCGCAGGGCGGGGTCGTCCTGGCAGTCGGGATGGGCGGGCGCGGCCGCGCGGGTCTCGTCCGTCGGGGTCATCTGAGCTCCAGCAGCCAGTCGGCGAGGGCGGCCAGCTCCGCCTCGTCCAGCGCCTCGCCGTAGGCGGGCATCCGCGCGCCGGCCTTCAGGGCCGTGGGATCGCGCAGCCAGTCGATCAGGAGGGGGCGCGAGAGCTCCGCCACCCCGGCGGCGAGGCTGCGGCGGGAGGCGAAATGCGTCAGGTCCGGGCCGACCTCGCCGGCCTCGACCACGCCGGCGACCCGGTGGCAGGCGCCGCAGCCGCTGTCGAGGAACAGGGCCCGCCCCTCGGAGAGGTCGCCGCGCGCCTCCGAGGCCTCGCGCCCCCGGTGGAGCGCGCGGGCGAAGAGGCCGGGGACCGGCGCCTCTGTCCAGGCCTCGGAGGCGGGCGCCTCGGAGGCGGGCCGGTCGGCCTCGGCCGTGGGGGACGGGTCGGCGGCAGGCGCGTCGGGGTCGGCAGATGGGGTGGCGGCGGGCGCGCCAGGGTCGGCGGCAGGGGCGGCGCGGGACGGGTCCGCGTCGGGTTCGGCGGCGGCAGGAGGGGCTGCGGCCGGCGCGCCGGGGTTTGCGGCGGCGGCGGGGCGGGTGCGGTGGGCCAGCCAGCGCTCGAAGGCCTCGGGCGGGTGCACGACGACCTGCATCGCCATCTGGGCGTGACCGGTTCCGCAGAACTCGGCGCAGACGCCGCGGTAGACGCCGGGCTGGGGGTCCTCGACCAGCAGGCGCGTCTCGCGGCCCGGCACCATGTCGACCTTGCCGGCGAGCGAGGGGATCCAGAACGAGTGGATCACGTCGCGCGCGCCCAGCACGAACTCCACCGGCTCGCCCGCCGGCAGGTGGATCTCGTTGGCCGAGCGGACGGGGGCGGGCAGGTCGTCGCGGCGGTAGGCGACGCGCCACCAGAACTGCTCGCCGGTGACCTCGACCTGCAGGCGGGCGGGCGAGTCCGACCAGTCCGGCAGCAGCCGCAGGCCCGCCGTCAGCAGCCCCGCCAGCACCACGGTGGGAAAGACCACGCCGCCGAAGACGATCAGCCGGTCCGCCTGGCGGGCGCCGCCGCGCAGCGGCGGGCGCAGCACCGCCAGCACCGCGATCAGCATCACCGTGGCCCAGATCGCCGCGGCGCCGATGGCCATCCACTCGAACAGGCCGGCCGTCTCGGCCGCCTGCCGCGCCCGCGGATCCAGCGCCGACTGCGCCCCCCCGCAGGCCCCCAGCAGCGCCGGCGCCGCCAGCACGGCGGCGCGCCGCGCCAGGCGGCGCGGGGGCGGGCCCGCCGGGGCGCGGCGGATGGAAGGGGGGGGCGTGGCGGGCATTCGCGGGATCAACGCCGCAGCGCGGGAAAAGTTCCAGCCGGCGGCATCTTCTTCTTCCGCCCGATCGAGACCCGCAGGCGGCGCCGCGGAAGGTCGGACGACACCGCCCCCCGCCGCCCTCCCGGGAGGGCGCTGCGCGGGGGATCGCCCGGCAGGCCCGGCGGGCGCTCCGCCCGACGGCTCAGGTCGGACCGCCCCCCGCCGCCCCCCCCCGGGAGGGCGCTGAGCGGCGGGCGCCCGGCAGGCCCGGGGCGGGGGCGCCGCCCGGCCGCTCAGGTCAGCAGGCGCTTGAGGCTCTGGCGCATCACGCCGGAGCGCTCGGGGTCGCCGCGCGCCAGGGCCCGGGCGAAGTTCTTCGCCTGCGACGCGGTGACATGCGGAGGCAGGGAGGGCACGTCGGGGTCGACCAGCGCGTCGATCAGCACCGGGCGGTCGGCCGAGAGCGCCTCGTCCCAGGCGGGGCCCAGGTCCTCGGGCCGCTCCACCCGGATGCCGCCCAGGCCCAGCATCCGCGCATAGCCCGCGTAGTCGAAGGGGGGCACGTCCTGGGTCTCCTCGATGCGGGGGAAGCCGCCCATGGCGCGCAGCTCCCAGGTCACCTGGTTGAGGTCGCCGTTGTTCAGCACCGCCACCGCGAGGCGCGGATCCTCCCAGTCGCGCCAGCTGCGCGCCACGGTGATCAGCGACTGCAGCCCCAGCATCTGCATCGCCCCGTCGCCGATGAAGGCGACGGCGGGGCGGCCGGGATGGGCGAACTTCGCCGCCGCCGCGTAGGAGATCGCCGGCGCCATGGTGGCGAGCCCCCCCGACAGCGTCGCCGACATCCCCTCGCGCAGCTTCAGCGCCCGGGCGAACCAGTTGGCCGCGGTGCCGCTGTCCGCGGTGATCATCGCCCGGTCCGGCAGGCGGGGGTTGAGCTCGAAGAACAGCCGCTCGGGGTTGATCGGGTCGGCGTCGATCATGGCGCGCTCCTCCTCCTCCCGCCACCAGTCGGCGACGTTCGCCGCGATGGTCTCGCGCCAGCGGCGGTCCGGCTTGCGGGTCAGCAGGGGGATCAGCGCCTCGAGCGTGGCGGCGGCGTCGCCGCAGAGGTTCGCCTCCATCGGATGGCGCAGCGACAGCATCCCGGGGTCGAGGTCGATCTGCACGCCGCGGGCCTGGCCCTCGGGGGGCAGGAACTCGGCGTAGGGGAAGCCGGAGCCGACCATCAGGAGCGTGTCGCAGTCGCGCATCATCTCCCACGACGGCCGGGTTCCCAGCAGGCCGATGGAGCCGGTGACCCAGGGCAGGTCGTCGGGCAGCGCGGCCCGGCCCAGCAGCGCCTTGGCGGCGCCCGCGCCCAGCAGGTCGGCGGCCTGCGCGACCTGGGCGCCGGCTCCCAGCGCGCCGGCGCCGACCAGGATCGCGACCTTCTCGCCGGCGTTCAGGACCTCGGCCGCCTGCTCCAGCGCGGGGCGGGGCGGCGTGGCGGGCATGGCGGCGGCGCCGACGCCGGAATGCAGCGTGCCGTGGGCTTTGGGCGGGTCCTTCCAGGGCTCGTCCTGCACGTCGCTGGGCACGATGAGGCAGGTGGGCGTTCGCCGCGCGATGGCCACCCGCAGCGCCCGGTCGACCAGGTGGCGGACCTGGGCGGGGGTCATGCAGGTCTCGACGAAGGCGCCGGCCACGTCCTTGAACAGCGTGTGGAGATCCACCTCCTGCTGATAGGTCCCGCCCAGCGCGCTGCGCGCCTGCTGGCCGACGATGGCCAGCACCGGCTGGTGGTCGGCCTTCGCGTCGTAGAGCCCGTTCAGCAGATGGATCGCCCCGGGGCCGGAGGTCGCCAGGCACACGCCCGGCTCGCCGGTGAACTTGGCGTGGGCGCAGGCCATGAAGGCGGCCTCCTCCTCGTGGCGCACCTGCACGTAGTCGAAGCGGTCCATCGCCCGGTCCAGCGCCCCCAGCAGGCCGTTGATGCCGTCGCCGGGAAAGCCGTAGAGGCGGCGCACCCCCCAGTCGGTCAGGCGGGCGAGCAGGAAATCGGCGGTGGTCTCGGCCATGCGGCGTCTCCTTCCGGGATCGGACGCGTCGGGGATCGGGAGTCGGGGCTCGAACCCGCGGGGCGCGCGGATGTTCCGGCCCGCGGCGCCCGGGGACCCGCGCCGGAACTTCCGTGGCCGACGTCGGTTGCAGAGCGGACTCCGTGCCGAAACCCCGCACGACAGGAGACCGACCGATGACCGACGACCGCTCCGCCCCCGACGGTCCCGCCGCCAACCCCGAGGAGGCCGCCGAGGCCGCCGCCCGCCACCGCGACCTGCAGCACGAGACCCGCGCCCGCGAGGCGGCGGGCCCGGGCGAGCCGCCCCTGCGCCATGCGCCCCAGACCGGCGCGCGGGACTATCCCCCCGCCCCCCAGCCCGCCCAGCACCAGGAGAAGCCGGGCCGCGAGGCCGCGCTCGACCCCCAGCCGATGTGCGACGCGCCCTACTGGCGCGGCTCGGGCAAGCTGGAGGGGATGTCGGCGCTGGTCACCGGCGGGGATTCCGGCATCGGCCGGGCGGTGGCGGTGCTGTTCGCCCGCGAGGGCGCCGACGTCGCCGTCGCCTATCTCGACGAGCACGAGGACGCCGAGGAGACCCGCCGCCTGGTCGAGGCCGAGAACCGCCGCTGCCTGCTGATCCCCGGCGACATCGGCGACGCCGAGCATTGCGAGGCCGCCGTCTCCCGCACCGCGAAGGCCTTCGGGGGGCTGGACGTGCTGGTGAACAACGCCGCCTTCCAGCTCCACGCCAAGGATTTCGAGGCGCTGCCCCCCGAGCAGGTCGAGGAGACGCTGCGCACCAACCTGATGGGCCTGTTCCACATGAGCCAGGCCGCCGCGCGCCGGCTTCCCGAGGGGGGCGCGATCGTGAATTCGGGCTCGGTGGCGGGGCTGCGCGGGTCGGGAGGGGCGGTGGACTACTCGACCTCGAAGGGGGGGATCCACGCCTTCACCCAGTCGCTGGCCCAGACGCTGCTGCCCCGGGGCATCCGGGTGAACGCCGTGGCGCCGGGGCCGGTGTGGACGCCGCTCAACCCCGCCGACCGCGGGGCCGAGGGGGTGAAGCATTTCGGCGAGAACAGTCCCATGGGCCGCCCCGCCCAGCCCGAGGAGCTGGCGCCGGCCTACCTGTTCCTCGCCTCTCCGCAGATGTCCAGCTACGTGACCGGGACGATCCTGCCGGTCACGGGCGGCGGGTAGCGCCCCTCCCCCTCGCGCGCGCCCGTCGCGGCCGGGCGGCGGCCTCCCTCCTCCCCGCCGTCCGGCGCTTTCCGCGCCCTCCGCCCCCGGCCGGTCGCGATCCCGTGTTCGAACAAATCGCCGCCCGCCGGGTTGCAGGACGAGACGGGGCCGCCGCCCGCGGCCCCGCCGATCCAGCGGAGGCCGCTCATGATCCATCAGGACGTTCCGATCCCCCAGCCCGGCGCCCCTCTGCCGCGCCGCAATCCCGCCGCGCCGCCGCGCCGCTCCGTCGGGCTCGGGCTCGCGGCCGGGGCGCTGGCGCTGCTGCTGCCGGGGCTGCTGAGCGCGGCCGAGGGGGCGCGCGTGCAGGGCGAGATCGCCGGCGCCGACCTCGCCGGCGTCGCCGGCCCGGTCGTCGAGGGCGCCGTGACGATGGAGGCGACCGCCTCGGGCGTGACGCTGGTCTCGATCGAGGTCTCCGGGCTGGAGCCGGGCCTGCATGCCGCCCACATCCACCGCGTCGGCGAATGCGACGCCGAGGACGGGTTCCGCAGCGCCGGCGGGCACCTGGCGGGCGACCGCTCGCACGGGGTGCGCAGCGCGGACGGGCCGCATCCGGGCGACCTGCCGAACCTCCATGTCGGCGACGACGGCCGCGCCGAGGTCACGGTCTTCGCCCACGGGATCTCGCTGGGCGAGGGCGGCGCCGAGGGCGCGACCCCGCTGCTGGACGAGGACGGCGCCGCGCTGGTGATCCACGCCGGCGCCGACGATTACGAGAGCGACCCCGCCGGCGCCGCCGGAGACCGGGTGGCCTGCGCGGTCCTGGAGCCGGGGGCCTGAGGCCTCGGCGCGCGGGCCGGCCCCGGGCGGCCGATCCCTCCCCCGCCGGCATGTCCGCGGAGACCCGGCGGCCCCGTCCAGAGCCCCGCCGAGGGCAGGCGGGGTAGCGCGCCGCGGCCGAGGCTCTCTCCGGCCGCGGCGCGTATTGCGGGTTCGCCCGTCCGGGGCGCCGAGGCGTTGGGGGGCGACGGGAGCGCCGGCGGAAGCGCTCCACCTGCGTCCGCCGGTCGGCTTTCGCGGGCGGGGCGGCGCCTGCCCATCGCGTCTGATTAATAATTACAAACTTGATGGCGGCGTGGCGTCGCCCCCTCAGGGCGCGTGACGTCGGCGCGGTTCTCCGGCCCGTGCGCGGCGCCGGGGTGCAGGCGCGGTGCCCGTCTGCGCTGGGTGGGAACCATCGCGCGTCTCGGCGGTTGAAGAGGCGCGCGGCGCCCGCCGGGCCTCGCGCCCGCCCGACGGTTGCTCAGGAGACTCGAATGTCCCGCTCGGACCTCCCCCATCCCGCCGCCGCTCTGCGCCGGCGGTCCGGCCGGGGGCGGCGCGCCCCGCCCCGGGCGGCGCCCGCGGCGCTGGTCGGGCTGGGGGTCGCGGCCGCGCTCTTCGCCGGCTGGCGCGCCGCCCGCGCCCTGCACGCGGCCGACCTGCGCCATCCCCCCGACGGCGGCCGGCGCCGGCGCTACGGCGACTGGCGGGTGGAGGTCGTGGGCGCGGTCGTCGACCGGCCCCGCGACGAGGTCTACCGCTTCTGGCGCGAGGTCTCGAACCTGCCCCTGTTCCTCGACCATGTCGGCGCCGCCCACGAGATCGACGGCGTCGTCCGCGGCGCGGTCGACGGACCCGGCGAGCGCCCGGTGGCGGTGATCGCGCGGCTGGTCTCGGACCGGCCGGGGGAGGAGATCGCCTGGGCCTCGACCGAGGCCTCGGAGGTCGAGACCCGCGGCAAGATCCGCTTCCGCGACGCCCCCGGCGGACGCGGGACCGAGGTCGAGGCCATCGTCGCCTACATTCCGCCCCCGGGCCGGCTCGGCGCCTGGATCCGCAGGCGGTTCCGGCGCGACCCCGACCTGCGGGGCGGGCGCGGGCTCCGCCGCCTGAATCGCCTGATGGAGCGGGAGGCGGCGCGCCCCTGACCCCCGCCGACAGGAGGGGGCGAGGCGCCCCCGCCCCCATCGCCCTGCGCGCCGATCCCCGGCGCCCCGCAGAGACAGGAGGCCGCATGACCCTTCGCCCCGACGCCCATCCCGGCCCGAGCGCCGGGACCCCCGGCCGACCCGGGGACCCGCTGCCGCCCGACGCGCCGCAGCCTCCGCCTCACGCCCCGCCGACCCCGCAGGAGCCGCCGACGCCGGAGCCGCCGCCCGCGCCGGACGATCCTCCGCCCGAGCTGCCGCCGCCTCCCGCCGAGCCGCCCGGCCCCGACCGGCCGGAACCCGAGGTCCCGCCCTCCCCCGACACGCCGCCGCGCCCGCAGGAGCCGCCGGCGCCGCCGCCGGACCTCGGCGCGGCGCGGGCCGGGGATCCAGGCCCCGGCGAGGGCTTCCCGCAGGCGTAGGCGCGCGGCGGGGAGCGGGCGCGCCCCGGGCGGGCGCCGAAGGCCGGGGGCGACGGCCTGCCCAGGCGGGCGGCCCCTCGGCCGCGGGATCTGGAACAATCCGCGCCGACCCCGGTTGCCCCTTCTGCGGCGCAGGACGCCGGGCGCCGCAGGCCCGACGATTTCCCGACCCACCGGCGTTCCGACGAAGGAGGCGTTCCGCACATGGCATCGGACCCCACCGCGCCCCGCAAGGCGCAGACAGGCGAGGGCGGAGAGCTGCACCAGACCGCCGGCGACGGCGCGCCGCGGATGACCACCCAGCAGGGCATCCCGGTCTCCGACGACCAGAACTCGCTGAAGCAGGGCGCGCGCGGCCCGACGCTGATGGAGGACTTCCACTTCCGCGAGAAGATCTTCCACTTCGACCACGAACGCATCCCCGAGCGGGTGGTCCACGCCCGCGGCTACGGCGCCCACGGGTATTTCGAGGCCTACGAGGACCTCTCGGACCTGACCTGCGCCCATGCGCTGACCCACCCGGGCGAGAAGATCCCGGCCTTCGTGCGGTTCTCGACGGTGGCGGGGAACAAGGGCTCGGCCGACCTCGCGCGCGACGTGCGGGGCTTCGCGGTGAAGCTCTACACCTCCGAGGGCAACTGGGACATCGTG
>Ga0310345_10003524_pt1 | contig 14829 bp, 12 predicted proteins | sample HC15DNA20500_MG_FD_204667 | JGI IMG/M metagenome (GOLD analysis project Ga0310345, IMG submission 204667) | Marine microbial communities from station ALOHA, North Pacific Subtropical Gyre - HC15-DNA-20-500_MG | ecosystem: Environmental > Aquatic > Marine > Oceanic | place: Pacific Ocean: North... | reverse complement strand
TGATCGGGATGATCCACGTGGTCGGCCCGGTGGACGCGGCGCCCCAGCAGCTGGGCGACCTGCAGGCCGCCATGGTGGGCGGGGTCTGCGCGGTCCACGCGGGGCTCGCCGCCCTCTACGCCGGGGGCCGCCACCGCGGCTTCGAGGTGGGGATCCTGGAGGCGAACCTGTGCCTGGCCGAGCTCGCCATGGCCGACGCCATCGGCTACGGCCGCCCCTGCGAGCGCAAGGGCGTGAACCGGTTCTTCCCGACCTGCCCGGTCTCCTCCCACCGGTGCGCGGACGGCAAGTGGGTGGGCATCACCGTGCTGACCCCCGCCCAGTGGGCCGCCTTCTGCGAGATGCTGGAGCTGCCGGACTGGGCGAGCGACCCCGGCCTCGCCACCATCCAGCTCCGCGGCGAGCGGGTGGACGAGATCGAGGCGGTCCTGAACGAGCGCTTCAAGGCCCGCCCGGCCGAGGAATGGGCCGCCCTGGGCCGGAAGATGCGCGTGCCGATGGCGGTGGTGCCCGACGCGGAGATGCTGATCGACCACCCGATCTTCGGCCCCCGCGGCCTGATCGGCGAGGTCGAGGCCGGCGGCCTGCGCCTGAAGGCCCCGCGCTCGCCGATCCGGGTGGCCGACACCGGCTCGGATTTCGCGCCGCTGGACGCCTCCGCCGCCCGCGACGCCGCCCCGGGGGAGCCGCTGACCGGGCTCCGGGTCGCCGATTTCTCGATGGGCTGGGCGGGGCCGCTGGTCACGCGGATCCTCGCCGACCTCGGGGCCGAGGTGATCAAGATCGAGGCCGGGCGCTATCCCGACTGGTGGCGCGGCACGCTGTGGGATGCCGAGAGCATCGCGCGCGGCCAGTACGAGGAATCGCGCCGCTTCACCGCGCTCAACCGCGGCAAGAAGAGCGTCAGCCTCGACCTGACGACCGAGGACGGCAAGCGGCTCGCCAAGGCGCTGGTCGACGCCAGCCAGCTGACGGTCGAGAACCACGCCGCCACCGTGATGGAGCGGCTGGGCATGGGCTGGGAGGGGCTGTCGAAGGGGCGCGAGGACCTGGTGATGGTCTCGGCTTCCGCCTTCGGGACCGGCAACGACTGGTCGGATACCCGCGCCTATGGCTCGACGCTGGAGCAGGCCTCGGGCCTGCCGTCGTTCCGGGGCGACCCGAGCTGGCCGCCGACCATGGGGCACATCGCCTATGGCGACCCGATCGGCGGGCTCTACGGGGCGGCGGCGGCGCTGGCGGCGCTGGTGCATCGGACCCGCGGCGGCAAGGGGCAGTGGCTGAACCTCAGCCAGGTGGAGTGCCTGGTGCCCTTCGCCGCCCCCGCCATGCTCGCCCGCGGCGCCACGGGCGAGGAGCCCGCGCGCATCCGCAACCGCCATGTCGCGATGGCGCCCCACGGGCTCTACCCCGGCAAGGGGGAGGACCGCTGGATCCATGTCGCGGCGCACGACCAGGCGGCCTGGGAGGCGCTGGCGCGCGAGATCGGGCGGCCGGACTGGGCGGGGCTCGAACTCGACGCCCGCCGCGCGCGGGAGGACGAGATCGACGACGCGATCGCCGCCTGGACCGCGACGCGCGACATCCATGCGACGGCCGAGGCGCTGCAGGAAGCGGGCGTGACCGCGGCCCCGGTGCTGACGCCGGAGGAGACGCTGGAGGACGCCCATTTCGCCGCCGTCGGCGCGCATCTGGACGTCGAGCGGCCGCATATCGGGCTGCAGCGCCAGTTCGCGCTGCCGATCACCGAGGAGGGCCGGCGCAAGCCGCCGGCGGGCCCCGCGCCGCTGCTGGGCGCCGACACCCATGCGGTGCTGACCGGCATCCTGGGCGTGGACGAGGCGGCCTACCAGGCGCTGGTCGCCTCGGGGGTGATCAGCCTCAGGCCCACCGCCCTGCGCGCCGCGGCCCCGGCCGCCCCGGTTCCCGCCGAATGACGCCCGGCCGCCCCCTCGCCGGGGGGCGCCCCTGCCAGCAGGAGACGCATCGATGAGCTTTCAGGAGATCCTGGTCTCGACCGCCGACGGCGTGACGACCATCGCCCTCAACCGCCCCGACCGGCTGAACGCCTACACGCCGACGCTGGCGAACGAGCTGCAGACCGCCGTGCAGCAGGCCGGCGTCGCCCCCGACTGCCGGGTGATCGTGATCACCGGCGAGGGCCGCGGCTTCTGCGCCGGCGCCGACATGGGGGTGCTGGAGAACGCCGTCGCCTCGAAGGGCACCTCGGAGAGCAAGCCCAACGGCGCCGCCCCGCAGGGCGACGCGCGCTTCTCCGCCGCCCCCGGGCCGGCGCTGGGCGACGTCTATGCGGGGCGCTTCGGCTATCTCTATTCCTGCCCCAAGCCGGTGATCGCCAAGATCAACGGGCCCTGCGCAGGGATCGGGCTGATCCTCGCGCTCTACTGCGACCTGCGCTATGCGGCCGAGGAGGCGAAGTTCACCACCGCCTTCGCCGCCCGCGGGCTGGTGGCCGAGCATGGCATCGCCTGGCTGCTGCCGCGCCTGGTGGGCGAGGCCGCGGCGCTCGACCTGCTGTTCACCGCGCGCAAGTTCACCGGGACCGAGGCGCAGGGCCTGGGGCTGGTGAACCGCGCGGTTCCCGGCGACAAGCTCGACGCGCTGGTCGACGGCGTGGCGCAGAGCATGGCGAAGGAGGCCTCGCCCCGCTCCATCGCGGTGATGAAGCGGCAGGTGCGCGCCTCGTATTTCCAGAGCTTCGGCGAGAGCCTCGCCATCGCCGACGCCGAGATGAAGAAGAGCTTCGAGGCCCCCGACTTCGGCGAGGGCGTGAAGAGCTTCATGGAACGGCGTCCCCCCGCCTTCCCGGCGGTGTGAGGCGCGCATGGCCGTGACCGCCGCCCCGAAATCCTCCGGCTCGCCCCAGGGCGACGGCGACACGCCGCGCACCGAAGCGCCCTCGGAGATCCACCGCTTCGACGCCGACGCGCTGGCCGCCTGGCTCGCGCCCCATGTGCCCGAGGCGGGCGAGGGGCTGGAGGTCGCCCAGTTCCAGGGCGGCATGTCCAACCCCACGTTCCTGCTGACCGGCCGGCGCGGCACGCGCTGGGTGCTGCGCAAGAAGCCGCCGGGCAAGCTCTTGCCCAAGGCCCACGCCGTCGACCGCGAATACCGCGCCATGGCGGCGATGGAGGGCACGCCGGTGCCCGCGCCGAAGATGATCGCCTATTGCGACGACCCGGGCGTGATCGGGGCGGAGTTCTACGTGATGGAGCATGTGGCGGGCCGGGTGATCCCGTCGGCCGCGCTGGCCCCGATGAAGCCCGAGCACCGGCGCGAGGCCGCCTTCGCGCTGGTGGATTCGCTCGCCGACCTCCATGCCGTCGACTGGGAGGCGAAGCTCGCCGGCTTCGGCAGGCCCGGCGGCTACCTGGTGCGCCAGACGGCGCGCTGGGCGGGGCAGGTGGAGGCGTCGAAGGACGTGCTGCCGGCGGACATCGACTATTCCGACCTCGACTGGCTGCGCGGCTGGCTGGAGACGCATGCGCCGAACGCGCGCGACGAATCCACCGTCGTGCATGGCGACTACCGCCCCGGCAACGTGATCCTGCACCCGACCGAGCCGCGCCTGCTGGCGATCCTCGACTGGGAGCTGTGCACCATCGGCCACCCGCTGTCGGACCTCGCCTACCTGCTCAGGCCCTGGCGGATGCCGGCGGAGTCGCCCGACCGGGTGAACCCGGAGGCCGACGGCATGCCCACCGAGGCGGAGATGGTCGAGCGCTATCGCCTGCGCTCGGGGCGCGAGCGGATCGACGACTGGTCGATCTTCATGGCCTTCTCGATGTTCCGCCTCGCCGCCATCGCCATGGGCGTGGCGGCGCGGGCGGCGCAGGGCAACGTCAGCTCGGCGGGGGTCGACCCGCTGGCGATGTGCGAGCGCGGCCGGGTGATGGCCGCCGCCGGCCGCCGGGTGGCGGAGGAGGCGGACAGGGCCGGCTGAGGCCCTGCGCGGACGTCTCGCGGAGCGGCGCGGCAGCCGCTCCGCGGGGCGTCGAAAACGGCCCGGCGCGGCGACCTGCCGGCCGGCCGACAGGCGCCTTGACGGCGAGCGCGGCGCCCCCTAGCGTCGCTCCCGACGTCCCCCGGGGCCCTTCGACAAGGCCCGTCCCGGACCCGCCGGCTGGCGCGGTCCCAACGTTCAAGGCGCCCCTGCGCGCCATCTCTGGGAGGAGACCCGTGAAGCATTCCCTGCCCCATCCGGACATCAACGATCTGACGATGTCCGAGAAGGTCCGCCCGCTGCTGGACAAGGTGATCCGGCACGTGCGCGACAACTGCGACCCCGTGCTCGAGGAGTTCCAGAGCCTCGACGCCCAGAAGTCCGACCGCTGGAGCTGGCACCCCCGCCAGCTCGAGATCATGGAAGAGCTCAAGTCCAAGGCCAAGAAGGACGGCCTGTGGAACTTCTTCCTGCCCAACGCCGAGACCGGCGAGGGGCTGTCGAACCTCGACTACACCTACATCGCGGTCGAGCTGGGCAAGAACCCGCTGGCCTCGAAGTCGCTGAACTGCTCCGCCCCCGACACCGGCAACATGGAAGTGCTGGAGCGCGTGGGCACGCCGGAGCAGAAGGAGAAGTGGCTCAAGCCCCTGCTGAACGGCGAGATCCGCTCCTGCTTCGGGATGACCGAGCCGGACGTCGCCTCCTCGGATGCGCGCAACATCCACACCCGCGCGGTGCTGGAGGGCGACGAGTGGGTGATCAACGGCGAGAAGTACTACATCTCCGGCGCCGGCGACCCGCAGTGCAAGATCATGATCTGCATGGTCCTGACCGACCCGGACGCCGAGCCCTTCCGCCAGCAGTCCCAGATCCTGGTGCCGATGGACACGCCCGGCGTGAACATCGTCGGCCCGATGTGCGTCTTCGGCCATGACGACGCGCCCCACGGCCACATGCACATCAAGCTCGAGAACGTGCGCGTGCCCAAGGAGAACATCCTCTGGGGCGTCGGCAAGGGCTTCGAGATCTCCCAGGTCCGCCTGGGCCCGGGCCGCATCCATCACTGCATGCGCTCGATCGGGGCGGCGGAGAAGGCGCTGGACCTGATGATCTCGCGCGGGCTCAACCGCCAGGCCTTCGGCAAGCGGATCATCGATCTCGGCAAGAACATGGAGACCATCTCCCGCGCCCGGATCGAGATCGAGGCGATGCGCCTGATGGTGCTCAAGGCCGCCAAGGCGATGGACGTGCTGGGCAACAAGGAGGCCCGGGTCTGGGTCTCGATGGTCAAGGCGATGGTGCCCGAGAAGTGCTGCCAGATCATCGACCAGGCGATGCAGGTGCACGGCGCGACCGGCGTCTCGCAGTGGTCGCCGCTGTCGGAGATGTACACCAAGCAGCGCACCCTGCGGCTCGCCGACGGCCCCGACGAGGTCCACCACAACGTCATCGCGCGGGCCGAGGTGAAGGACTTCCAGTCCTCCAACGACCGGCAGTCGGCGATGAAGAACACGCTGGGCGGCAAGCTCTTCGACGGTCCGTGATCGTCCGCCGGGCGGCCTGAGCGTCGCCCGTGCCCGACCTCAGGACGCCCCGCCCGGAAGCCCGGGCGAGGCGTCTTGCATCCGGCCTCAGCCGTGCACGTAGAGATAGATCGACGCCGACCCCTCCCAGCGATCGCCCGAGGGGCTCTCGACCCAGACGTCGAAGACGGGATAGGTGTCCGCGCCGCGGTAGCGCGCAGGCATCGCAGCGGCCGGGTGGAGCGAGAACTCCACGCGCCGGCAGGCGGGGCCGAGGGTCGCCTTCTCGAAGACCTCGCGCGGCGAGACGCTCAGGCCGCAGGCGTAGCCGGCCGTGTCGGTCCCCTGCGCGTAGCGGATCTCGACCCGGCCCTCGCGCCCGGCGCCGGGGAGCCCCAGGCTCGAGAAATCGTCCACCGGAACCGCCAGCCCCTGCACGCCGAGCCCGGCGGTGGACGGAAACGCCCAGTCGTAGAGATAGTTGGTGAAGAAGCCCGCGGGCATGCCCACCAGCACGCCGGCGATCACGTTCGACCAGGATATGCGCACCCGTCCCTCCCTTCCGCTGGACCGCGCGCCGGGCGACGCGCCGGCGCCGCGGTCGTGAAGCCGCGCGCCCGTCCGCCCCCACGACATGGAGCGGCATGCCGTCCGGCGGCGACGCGAGCCGCGGCCAAGGGTGGCGGATCGCCCGCGAAAAGGGTAGAGGTCGAGGCAAGAGCACCCGAAAAACAGGGCGCCCAGCAGGCAAGCAGGTTCGACAGTGCAATCGACAAGTGCGCGGTCCGCCGCGACGGAGCCCGCCGTCGCGAACAAGCGGCTGCAGGTGCGGGGACGTTTCCTCACCGCCGTGGCCCTGCCGGTCGGCGGCGCGCCGGGCGAGGGCTATCTCGCGGCGCTGGACGAGCTGCTCAAGCAGTCGCCCGGCTTCTTCTCCGACGCCCCGCTGATCCTGGATCTCGCCGAGGCCGAGGGGCTGGACGCGCAGGCGGGCTTCGCGGCCCTGCTCGACGGGCTGCGCACCCGGGGCATGGTCCCCTTCGCGGTGCAGAACGCCACCGAGGCGCAGAAGGCCGCCGCGGCGGCCGTCGGCCTGACCGCGCTCGCCGGCGGGCGCGAGGCCGCCCTGCCCCGCAAGTCCGCCAGCCCCGAGCCGGAGCCGATCCCCCAGCCCGAGGAGCCCGTCTCGACCACCGTGCTGGTGACCGAGCCGGTGCGCTCCGGCCAGCGGATCTATTCCGAGCGGGGGGACGTGGTGGTGGTGGGCTCCGTCGCCTCGGGCGCCGAGATCATCGCCCACGGCAACGTGCACGTCTACGGCCGCCTGCGCGGCCGGGCGCTGGCGGGCGTCCATGGCGACGAGACCGCCCGCATCTTCTGCCAGAGCCTGGAGGCCGAGCTGATCGCCATCGCCGGCCTCTACAAGACCTCCGAAGAGATCGGCGACGCCTTCGCCCAGCGGCCCGTGCAGGCCTGGCTGGAGGACGACGCCCTGCGCATCGTCCCCTTCAAGTGACGCAACCGAGAGAGAGAACCAACGTGGCCAAGATCACCGTCGTGACCTCCGGCAAGGGCGGCGTCGGCAAGACGACGTCGGCCGCCGCCATCGGCGCGGGCCTCGCGATGCGCGGCAAGAAGACCGTCGTCATCGACTTCGACGTGGGCCTGCGCAACCTCGACGTCATCATGGGGTGCGAGCGCCGGGTGGTGTTCGACTTCATCAACGTCATCCAGGGCGAGGCCCGGCTGAAGCAGGCGCTGATCACCGACCGGCGGCTGGAGAACCTGTCGATCCTCGCCGCCTCGCAGACGCGCGACAAGGACGCGCTGACCACCGAGGGCGTGGAGAAGGTGCTCGACGAGCTCTCGGAAGAGTTCGACCACATCATCTGCGACAGCCCCGCGGGGATCGAGCGCGGCGCCCATCTGGCGATGTATTTCGCCGACGAGGCGGTGGTGGTGACCAACCCCGAGGTCTCCTCGGTGCGCGACAGCGACCGGGTGATCGGGCTGCTCAGCTCCAAGACCCGCCGCGCCGAGAAGGGCGAGGAGCCGGTGAAGCCCCACCTGCTGCTGACCCGCTACGACGAGGCGCGGGTCGCGCGCGGCGAGATGATGAAGATCGAGGACGTCGAGGAGATCCTCTCGATCCCGCTCCTGGGCATCATCCCCGAGAGCCCGGCGGTGCTGAAGGCCTCCAACGTCGGCACGCCGGTGGTGTTCGACGAGAAGACCCCGGCGGCGAAGGCCTACACCGACGCCGTGGCCCGCCTGCTGGGCGAGCAGCTGGAGATGCGGGTGCAGCCCGGCGAGCGCCGCGGCCTGTTCCAGCGGATCCTGGGACGGACGGCATGAGCATGTTCGGCTTCTTCCGCCGCAAGCCGCAGCCCGACGGCTCGGCCGACGCCGCCAAGGAGCGCCTGTCGATCCTGCTCGCCCACGAGCGCACCGGGCGGGCGGGCCCCGACGTGCTGCCGATCATCCAGCGCGAGATCATGGAGGTGATCCAGCGCCACATGAAGATCGGCAAGGACAGCGTCGACATCCGCATCGAGCGGGGCGACGATTTCTCCACGCTCGAGATCAACATCGAGCTGCCCGAGACCGGCGGCGCCAAGCCCAAGGCCGCCTCCTCGGCGCGCTGAGAGCCGGGGGCCGGACGGCCCCTGCGCGGCGGGAAGGCGACGGACGCGCCTCGGGGCGCGCCCCGGGCCTGACCCGGGGCCTCGCGCAGGCGGCCGGCGGCGAGAGGCCCCGGGTCGAGCCCGGGGCACGCTCCAGGGGGCCCGCGTCGGCGCATCCCTGCCCGTGCGGGGCGGGACGTCGCGGATCGCGGGGCTCGCGGGGGCCCGGTCCTCTCCGATCAGCCCTCGGCGGGTTCGGGGGTCGAGAAGCGCTCGACCAGCAGGAACTTCTGGACCTTGCCGGTGGGGGTGCGGGGCAGCGCCTCGGTGTCGAAGAGGAAGCGCTTGGGGGTCTTGAAGCCGGCCATGCGGGCGCGGCAGTGGGCCTCGAGGGCGGCCGCGTCGACCGAGCCGGGCGTCGCCACGATCAGGGCGGTCACCGCCTCCCCCCACATCTCGTGCGGCAGCGCGAAGACGGCGGCATCCTGCACGGCGGGGTGGTCGAGCAGCACCTCCTCGACCTCGGCGGCATGCACGTTCTGGCCGCCGGTGACGATCATGTCCTTCTTGCGCCCGCGGATGGTGAGATACCCCTCGGCGTCGATGGAGCCGAGGTCGCCGGTGTGGATCCAGCCGTTGCGGAAGGTCTCTGCGGTCTTTTCGGGGTTCTGGAAGTAGGCGGTGGCGGCGTTGGGGGAGCGGCCGACGATCTCCCCGGTCTGGCCCGCGGGCAGGTCGCGCCCTTCGTCGTCCACCACCTTCACGTCGGCGAAGAGCACGGCGCGGCCGACCGAGCCCGGCGCCCGCCTGCGGTCCTCGGGGGTGGAGGCGACGAGGGCGCCGGTCTCTTGCATGCCGTAGTATTCGTAGACGTTGGGGCAGAGGCTCGCCTCCGTCGCCCGCCGGATCGGCTCGGGCAGGGAGGAGCCGGCGAAGACCACGGCGCGAAGGGAGCTGAGGTCCGCCTGCACCTCGGCCTGGGCGGTCAGCAGCATGGCGGCCATGGTGGGGACGAGGTTCACGATGGTCGCGCGCTCGGCCTCGATGGCGCGCAAGACCGCCACGGGGTCGAAGTTCATCAGCACGTTGGGCGCCTGGTAGACCATGGCGGCCCCGATCCAGGCGAAGCCGACGCGGCCGAAGGCGGGGAACACGGTCATCATCACGTCGCGCGGCGTGCAGTCGAAGCCGATGAACATCGGGGCGAGCGTGGCGTTGTTGTAGTGCGAGAGCAGGTAGGACTTCGGCAGGCCCGTCGTGCCGGAGGTGAGGTTGAAATAGAAGGGATCGCCCTCCTCGACCTCCACCGGGGGCGGGGTCGCCGCGCCCTCCGCCAGGAACGCCTCGTAGTCCCGGGCCGAGGCGTCGCCGTCCGCCGCCCCGATCCGCACCCGCAGGTCGCGGCCATGGGCGCAGGTCCCCGCGGCGGCGGCGAAGCGGTCCTCGTAGATCAGGCCGCGGGCGCCCATCGCCGCCATCAGCCCGTCCAGCTCGGGGGGCGCCAGGCGGTAGTTCAGCGGCACGCCCACGAGGCCCGCGCGGGCGAGGGCGAAGTAGACCTCCACGATCTCGGTGCGGTTCGAGACCAGGAAGGCGATCACGTCGCCCTTGGCGAAGCCCGCCGCGCCGAGCGCGTTGGCGAGGCGGTTGGCGCGGGCGTCGAGCTCGGCGTAGCTCGCCCGTCGCCCGGTGCCGGCGCAGACCACCGCGGTGCGCTCCGGCCCGCGGATCGCGGCGGTGGAGAGCAGGCTGCTCGGCAGCATCTTTCCAAGAGCTCTGTCCATGGTCTTCCTCCCTGACGGCGCGTCTTCGCGCGCCCTGGCGCAAGGCCGGGGGGCGGTTCGTCCGCCCTCCCGGCCGGTTCGGTCAGCTCACGTTGCGCTGGGCCTTGTCCCAGTGCGGCGCGCGCAGGTCGCGCTTGAGGATCTTGCCGGCGCCCGACAGCGGCAGCGGCTCGGCGCGCAGCTCGACCGAGCGGGGGGCCTTGTAGTGGGCGATGCGGGCGCGGCAGTGCTCGATCAGCTCGGTCTCCGAGACCTCGACGCCGGCGGCGACATGGACGACGGCGTGGACCTGCTCGCCCCAGTGCTCGTGCGGGATGCCGATGACGGCGGCCTGGGCGACGGCGGGGTGGAGGGCGAGGGCGTTCTCGACCTCGACCGAATAGACGTTCTCGCCGCCGGTGATGATCATGTCCTTCACCCGGTCGACGACGTAGACGAAGCCGTCCTCGTCGAGATATCCGCCGTCGCCGGTGTGCATCCAGCCGCCCTTGAGGGCGGCGGCGGTCTCCTCCGGCCGCTCCCAGTAGCCCATCATGACGATGTCGCCGCGCACGCAGATCTCGCCGACCGTGCCGGTGGGGACCGGGTTGTCGTCGGGGTCGACGATGCGCACCTCGGCCCCCAGCGTGGCGCGGCCGGCGGAGCGGTGGCGGCCCTTCGCGCGGCCCTCGCCGATGTGCTCCTTCCAGTGCAGGACGGTGGCGATGGGCGAGAGCTCGGTCTGCCCGTAGGCCTGGGCGAACTCGACGCCCGGCAGGGTCTTCATCGCCCGGTCCAGCACCGCCTCCGAGATCGGGGAGGCGCCGTAGGCGACCCGGCGCAGGGAGCTCAGGTCGTAGTCCCCGGCCTTCGGATGGTCGACCAGCATCTGGATCATGGTCGGCACCAGCAGCACGTCGGTGACCTTCTCGTCCTGGATCGCCTTCAGCACCGCCTCGGGCGTGAAGGCCCGGATCATCCGGTTCGACCCTCCCGAGAGCAGCAGCGAGACCATCGCCGCCCCGTTCGCCAGATGGAACATCGGGGCCGCGTGCAGATAGGTGCAATCGGCCCCGAACAGCCCCTCGGCCAGCGCGTTGAAGGCGTTGGCGGTGAGGTTGCCATGCGACAGCATCACCCCCTTGGAGCGCCCGGTGGTCCCGCCGGTGTAGAAGATCCCCGCGAGGTCCGAGGCCTTGCGCATCGCGTCCGGGATCGGGTCGGAGGCGGTCGCCAGCACCTCCCACGGGGTCATGCCCGAGGGCGCCTCGTCCCCGTCGGCATAGACCAGCGCCATGCCGGGGAAGCCGGCGGCGATCTCCGCCCCCAGCTCGGCGAAGGCGCGGTCGACGATCAGGATCTTCGCGCGGCAGTCCTCCAGCGCGTCGTGGTTCTCGATCGCGCTCCAGCGGACGTTGAGGGGGACGATCACGGCCCCGGCCCAGGCGGCGGCGAGATAGGCCTCGAGGTAGAGGTCGGAGTTCAGGGACAGGATCGCCACTCGCTCCCCCTCCGCCGCGCCCAGCTCGCGCAGGCCGGAGGCGGCGCGGGCGACGCGGGCCGCGACCTCGCCCCAGGTGCGGCGTCGCCCCTCGAAGCCGGTGGCGACGCCATTGCGGTTGATCTGCGCCAGGCGGCGCAGTCCGTGGGTGAGATTCATCTTTTCCTCCCAGGTCGCGCGCGGGGCGTCTGCCGGCCCCGTCGCGCCGGTCTCTCAATCGGTCGCCAGCCCCCGGGTCAGGGTCTGCGCGAAATCCTCCACCACCGCCTCCGGGCTCATCGGGCCGTCGTCGCGGTGCCACTGGCCGATCCAGTTCAGCGCGCCGCCCAGCGCGAAGGCGGCCATCTTCGGATCGCAGGGGCGGACCGAGCCGTCCTCGATCCCCGCCGCGATCCAGCCGCGGAAGGCCGCGTCCACCCGGCGCTTGCAGGCGGAGATCCGCTCGCGCTGCTCGGGCGTGAAGTCGCGGTCGTCGAAGCGGATCAGGCAGCGGCCCCGCGGGGTGGTCATCAGCCGGCCGTAGGCCCGGATCAGCGCCCGCAGCCGGGCCAGGCCGTCGCCGGGGCCGGCCTCGATCCGCGCGATGGCGGCGGCGGCGTCCTCGAACCCGGCCATCCAGCAGGCGAACAGGATCTCGGTCTTGCCGGAGAAGTAGTTGTAGAGCGCGGGCTTGGTGATGTTCAGCCGCTCCGCCACCTGGTTGAGCGTGGCGCGGTGGTAGCCCTGCTCGAGGAACAGCTCCAGCGCGGCGTCAAGGATCGCCTCGCGCTTGGCCGAGCGGTCCCGGCGGCGCCGCTCGGGCGTCGGGAAGGGCGAGACCTGGCCGGCTGCCGTGCTCATGCGCGCATCGTCTCCCTGGGTCTGACTCGGCCCCGCATCATGGCGCCGGCGGAGGCCGTTGACCATCGCGGCAGGCGGATTTATTACCCATGGGTAACTAAATGTCCACGGGTAACAGCCCGGGCAGCCAGGGAGGGCCCGAGATGGCCGGCAAGGTGCAGGTGGCGGGCGTGGGGATGATCCCCTTCGCCAAGCCGGGGGCGAGCGCGCCCTATCACGCGATGGGGGCCGAGGCGGCGCGGCTGGCGCTGGCGGACGCGGCCCTCGACTACGCGGACGTGGGGCAGGCCTATGTCGGCTACGTCTACGGGGATTCGACCTGCGGGCAGCGGGCGCTCTACCAGGTGGGGGCCACGGGCATCCCGATCGTGAACGTGAACAACAACTGCTCGACGGGCTCGACGGCGCTGTTCCTGGCCCGGCAGGCGGTGGAATCGGGCATGGCCGACTGCGTGCTGGCCCTGGGGTTCGAGCAGATGAACCCCGGCGCGCTGGGCGCGCTCTTCCACGACCGCGACAATGTCTTCGCGCAGTTCGACGCGGCGACCGACGCGCTGGTGGACCAGCCCGGCATCCCGCTGGCGCTGCGCTATTTCGGCGGCGCGGGGCAGAGCCACATGCGCAAGCACGGCACGCCGCTTTCGAGCTTCGCCAAGATCCGGGCCAAGGCCTCCCGCCACGCCGCGAAGAACCCCAAGGCGGTGTTCCGCCGCGAGGTCACGGCCGAGGAGGTGCTCGCCGACCAGGTGATCTGGCCCGGCGTGATGACCCGGCTGATGGCCTGCCCGCCGACCTGCGGGGCGGCGGCGGCGGTGCTGGTCTCGGAGCGCTTTGCGCAGGCGCACGGGCTCGACCGCTCGGTCTCGATCCGGGCGCAGGCGATGACCACCGACACCCCCGCCACCTTCGAGGCGGGGGACATGATGCAGGTGGTCGGCTACGACATGGCCCGCGCCGCCGCCGACCGGGTCTACGAGGCGGCGGGCGTGGGGCCCGAGGACCTGGACGTGGTCGAGCTGCACGACTGCTTCGCCCATAACGAGCTGATCACCTACGAGGCGCTGCGCCTCTGCCCCGAGGGCGGGGCCGAGCGGTTCATCGACGAGGGCGACAACACTTATGGCGGCCGCGTGGTGACCAACCCCTCCGGCGGGCTGCTGTCGAAGGGGCATCCGCTGGGGGCCACCGGGCTCGCGCAGTGCTACGAGCTGACCCGCCAGCTGCGCGGCACGGCCGAGGCGACCCAGGTCGAGGGCGCGCGGCTGGCCCTGCAGCACAACCTCGGGCTCGGCGGGGCCTGCGTGACCACGCTCTACGAGCGGGGGTGAGAGGGAGGGGGCTGGCGGGGGCCGCCTCCGCCTGCTCCAATGCCCGCCGGAGACGAGGGAGGAGAGCCATGAAGGACGCCGAGACGCCCCAGGACGTGGTGCTGGAATCGCGCGAGGGCGCGGTCGCGGTGCTGCGGCTGAACAACCCCGCGCAGCTCAACGCGCTGACCCTGCCGATGATCGGCGCCCTGAAGCGGGCGGTGGAGCGGGCGATCGCGGACCCTCAGGTCCGCGCGATCCTGCTGACCGGCGAGGGGCGCGGCTTCTGCGCCGGCGCGCAGCTCGGCGGCGAGGTCTTCGCCTCGGGCGCCGGGATCGCCGACGGCATGCGGGCCGAGGTGAGCCCCCTGATCCTGGCGCTGGCCGAGGGGCCCAAGCCCGTGGTCTGCGCCGTCAACGGTCCCGCCGCGGGGGCGGGGGTGGGCATCGCCCTCGCCGGCGACGTGGTGATCGCGGCGCGCTCGGCGAAGTTCCTGCTCAGCTTCGGGCGGCTGGGGGCGGCGCTGGACGGGGGGACCTCGGTGCTGGTGCAGCGGCTGGCGGGGGCGGCGCGGGCGAAGGGCATGGCGCTGCTCGCCCGGCCCGTCTCGGCCGAGGAGGCCGAGCGCTGGGGGATGATCTGGTCGGTGGTCGAGGACGAGGCGCTGGCGGTCGAGGCGATGGCCGCGGCTCAGGCGCTGGCCGCCGGCCCGCCGCTGTCGCTGGCCACCATCAAGCGCCAGCTGCGCGAGGGCTGGACGGCCGAGCTCTCCGCCGCCCTCGACGCCGAGGCCGGCGAGCAGGCGATCCTGTTCGAGACCGAGGACCTGCGCGAGGGCGCCGCCGCCTTCGTCGAGCGGCGCGCGGCGGTCTTCAGGGGCCGCTGACGCCCTCCGCGCAGGCGCCGCGTCGCCCGGGCGCCCGGCCCCCGCCGCGCGCTCGCGGCGCGGGGCCGGCGCGGCGCCGGGCGGGACCGGTCCGGGGGCGCGGGGGCGGCCTCCTCCGCTTTCGGCCCCTGCGTCAGGCGTCGTTGAAATCGCCCTCGGGCTGCGCGATGCTCGGCGCCCTCGCGCCGGAGGCGGGGGCGGAAAGGCTCGCGCCGGAGGCGGGGGCGGCAGGAAAGGCGCAGCCAGATGACCGAGCATCCCTCCGCCCCCGCCGGGGGCAAGCCGTTCCTGCTGGGGCTGACGATGGCGGGATCGGTGTCGGCCGGGGCCTATCTGGCGGGCGTCGTCGACGTGCTGGTCCGGGCGCTGAACCACCACGCGAAGACCCATGGCGAGCGGCCGGTGATCCTGAAGGCG
>Ga0310345_10003521_pt1 | contig 14839 bp, 12 predicted proteins | sample HC15DNA20500_MG_FD_204667 | JGI IMG/M metagenome (GOLD analysis project Ga0310345, IMG submission 204667) | Marine microbial communities from station ALOHA, North Pacific Subtropical Gyre - HC15-DNA-20-500_MG | ecosystem: Environmental > Aquatic > Marine > Oceanic | place: Pacific Ocean: North... | reverse complement strand
TGTAACTGTTCCTGAAATACCTGAGCCAGTTACTACCATTCCTACAGCAATAGTTCCAACGTTTGTGTCAACCACTAATGCTGTTGTACTCGAAGTTGTACCGTTAACTGCTGCTGTAGCTTCAGCATACTGGCCTTCAAACTTAATACCTGTAGCGAGTAGCTCCCAATAGGTAGCGTTTGGAGGCGCAGTTCCTGCAGTTGTAAGAAGGATACATACATATGCATTATTGGCATGCTGCACCACTTCGTGAGGCTTGTATGCAGTTCCTGCAGCGTACTCACCTTTCCACGACAGTCCTTCCTGAACTAATGACCAGTAAGTTGTGTCTGTAGTTAGATTACCGGTTGCCGCCAGTGCATAAACATAAACGAACACGTCACCACCGTAACGCACTAAATCATTGGATTCATACTCGGTGCCTACGGCCCACTCCCCAGCCCAATTAAATCGTAGTTTCCCTAGATCAATAGTTGTACTCATGTGTTTTAACTCTCCATGCTATTATTATAGCAAACCCGACATTTTATGTCAAGAAATTTTGTAGTATAGTTATGATTCTAAAGCAAAAAATTATTTTTTGATTTAGTAATTATTCATATACCACTTCTATATGCCCCCTTGTACCCCATTGGTACAATAGTTTATTTTGTGACCAGAAGGAGTCCTTGTAATCAAGGTCTCCTAGATAAACCGTAGTGGTGTCTATGACATCTACAGTTAGACCGCCGTTACTTCTGTCCAACTTAAAGCCATAAAAAACCTGATGACTATGTGTTGGTGTATCTTCGGGTTTAGCTCCTATATAAGCCATTAGGTTATCTCCAATACGCTTAAGAATGCGGTTAACATGTTAGTACTTGTAGCCAGAACTTTTAAACTATCCCCCGCTTCTAGATTTATCGGTTTATCGAATGTTAATGTACTACCTGGTGGAACAGGCGCCCTATAAAGAATATTATAATCCGTGCTTGCAGAAGTGTCATTGACAATAACAGTTACAAAACCTTCATAACCTTCCGTTATATTAGTTAAAAATAACGCATTTACCACTGATTCAGTCGAAGACGGTGCCGTATACATTGTTTGAGCAGTAGCGGTGACGCTAATCCCTTTGTTTTTGAATGCATTAGCCATATTAACCTCCTAATGCTATAGCCATCGCTACAGCAGCTTCAACAGCATCAGCTTCAGCTTTGGCATCTGCAGCCTCTAGCTGAGTTTGAATTTTTGAAGAAGCATCATCTAAATGATTTATTACTTTTCCGGCATCAGCCATATCTCTTGCTCTAGTCATAATTTATTCTCCGGGCTCTTCAGGCCAAGTTATCGTGTGGGGAAACCCCGCCTGCGCTGTTATGTCTCTTAACGCTTGTCTATATGTCGTCCATTCGGAAGACATTGTAGTATCTGATAAGGCTAACCAATCTGTTTCAGCTAATAGTCTGTCTCTTTCTTTTCTTACAGAAACAGAAGCTGTAGCGTCTAATCTTGCTTGATATTCCGTCTCTTTCTCTGCTTTTGTACTATCATCGTCAGTAGCAAACATATCCTGCTCTACCCAAGCCTGAACCCACTTACCTCCGTCTTCAACCGCACCATTACGCACAACTCTTTTATAGGGTGCAGAAGCAACTGGTTTTGGCGTAATTAAAACAGGGTCAATCCCAATTGATTCACGAACGTTTTCACCCCAAACCTGCGGAAAGGATGTATTCTTATGTATTCTACGGATTTCGCGTTCCGACTTGATGTCTCCGCTTTCTCTAATTCGATATTCGCTCATAGTTAATTCTCCTATGCTATTGCTAAAAAGATGTAAGTCTCTCCTGATGCATTAATTTCTCCCCCACCCGGTAATTGGAAGCCTGAGGTATTAGGGTCTACGTAGTCTGAGTTTGTTACTTCTGCGTTCTGATTATTTAGTAAACGATATGGATCATCTCCTGAGACGATTCCTCGTGTTGAAGTCCACATATACCAATCTTCACTACCACCATCAATTCGTTTGATAAGTATAAACCTAGCTGTAGCACTAAATCCACAATCTATAACTTCGCCTACGGTGCCGCTACTAGTATAACTTCCAACTTTAGATACTCCCTCTAAGGTAGCCCACATATAACAAATATAAGTGCTTCCAGTTGAGTTTGTGCGGTAAGCATCACCAACTGTAAAAACGGAAGCAGTGGGTCTTGAAGGTATATTATAACCTGGATTAGCCGATAATTCAGAGCTTCCATCTAAGTATATATAATTACCCTCATCAAAAGCTTTATGGTATCCAACCCAGTCAGCGGAAGAGCTGTATCGTTTAATCAGCATAAACTCAGGAACCACACCAAGGTTATGAGATACGTCTTGAGTATTACCAGTGCCGCTACTAGCTGAATCACCATCATAGAAAACAGTATCATAAAAGCCAGCAGCACGTTTAAAATAGAGTCTCCAATAGTTCTCATCATTTGCCACGGGGGAGACGCCCCAACCCCCTGAGGTACTCCAAGTACCTCCAATATTATGATCAAAATGAAATGGTCCGGTATTGGTACCGACGGCGGCGGTAGAACTAGAAAATAGATCTCCGGCGCCTTTTACACCTCTTAATCGATCCCCTATTACCATTCCGGCTCCGGCTGCTTTACCGTACCAAACCGTATCTACGAGATGTCCAGTATCTATATATTGTTCACCTGATCCTGGCGCTTTGAATTCTGTACTGAAAACCTCAGTCCCTGCCGTTGGAGTTTTCATAGGTCTACGAATAGCCATATACTTATAACTATCGCCACTTGTATTCAGTGATACTCCTGTATTTGTTAATTTAAATCCGGTTGCTGTTGAATGTATCCAATTATAACTTGTGTATTCTGCATTTGACACCTCTGCTGCGAGATATGGATCCTCATCATCTACACACATCCCTCTCATATTATCAGCCATCATCCATTTGCCATCATTTGTCGTACTTTTTAGCATCACAAACTGGGGTTCCCAATCTAAAGTAATTTCAGGGCCATCAGTACTACCATTTCCGGTATAGGTGCCACATTTAATAATATCCTCATCTTTATCCTCCCCAAAAACCTTGCCGCCGCCTTCTCCGTATCCAACTGCTGCTCCACCTTGTCCCCATACATAAGCAATATAAGTTGCCCCATCAATATTGGTTGTACTAGCTGTACCCCCTACTTGAAATTGTGTAGGAGTAAAGCTCGTTGCGCCCCAAAAAGCACCGTCTGTAGTTCTAGCTAAATCACTATTTAATGTGTAATAGTGATCATTAGATTGATGCCACTGACAATACCAATCACCAGCGGCATCAGTTCTTTTTATTATTACAAGTCCAATTTGAGAATCTAAACTATGTGCAATATCTTGACTGCCTGTGCCGGCTGAATTGCCTGTATATTCAATTATATCAAAAAATCCTGGTGCTTTGCGGAATGTCCAACCAACATAGTTCGCTGTGGCATAGTTACTCGACCCGTTTTCGTTATTATAAGCGCCTATGTCAAATCCACTTGTATTAAAAGCCTCTACGCCCTCATCAAGACTTGCTTCTGCACCATTTGTATTAGGGTAAACAACATTGTTGACTCCCCTAACTGTGTCGTAAATAGCATTATCTGCACTACCTAATGCATTGTACCTAAATTTGAGCCATACCATACCACCTTCACCATATCCACTGTCGATGTATGGGCCACCTTGTGACAATGCAGTTGGTGAGCCATTTACAGTAAAGTCACCACCCGTACCTAAGTTCTTACCAATAGCATTTGTATCATCAAGCGGCATAAACATAATTGGACTTAAACTAGCCTGATTTGCTGCTGGCTGACCATCTGCTGTGATAAATAAGCGGCGGTTGCTAGTAACACTTAAATCACGGTAGGTGTAGTCTAGGAATAGGCTGGATAGTCTACCCTGCCATAATTGAGTTGAAATACCCCCCGCTTTACCTATGCTTTGTGTTGTTGTGGTAAAGTTAATGTCATCATCAGTATAAGTACCAAAAGTAAATGAAGACGTTACATTCACATCATTAAAATATACGTATCTATTAGAAGCTGAAGACAAGTCAATAGAAATTAATACATGAGTCCAAACCTCAGCCTTGAGTAGGTTGCTATAAGCATGGGCGCCCAATATGGTTGTGTCAGCATCATCCCTAGCATAAAAAGCAAAGTCGTTATTACCAGCGTAAACCAATAACCCGCTGTCTGTTCCAGAACTCTCCCCGTCTGTAAAAACTCTTAGCGATTCTCCATCTACCGCCTTAAAACACCAACAGCTAAATGTAAAAGAGTTTCCGTCAGCGTTCCCAGAAAAATCACCTGTGCGGGTTAGCCAATCGTTAGTCCCATCAAACTCAACACACGCTCCAGCGTTTGTATCCCCCAGAGCTATGCCGTTTTCGATATTGAAACTTGTATCGCCCGTTCCCTTATAGAGGTTAGTATTAAACAAATCCTCTACATACAGAGGGTCTGCTGCTCCACCGGCTCCAGCAGCTGCCATCATTGATCTTTTTACGCCTGTCATATTTAGCTACTCAGTGTCGAGGCTATCTGACCGTGCCAGATTGTGCCTCCATCTATAGTTTGAAAAACAAGAATATCCACACCACTTGCCGAAAGTGTAGGAGCTGTGGCCGCTGGCCAATCTACAGTACCAGGCCAAGTCACAGTTTGTGAACCACCATTTGTTAAAAATAAAACAAAACCACACAGCTCGTCTGATGCTGTAGGGTTTGAAAAGGTAAAAGTATTAGCTGAGGTATCCACTGTTGCACTTACGCAATTACCTGCTGCTATGTCTATATCTTGTGTGCCACCCCCAGTTCCACCTATAGCATTAGTAACTTCGCCGTAGTCTAAAAGATTGGCTCTTTGTAATGTATTATCTGCAAAATTCTGTGTGCCTGTATAAGTATTTGCTCCCAATACTGCAGCAGTGCCTACGACTCCGGCTGCCGGTAATCCAGTAGCATTAGTTAACGTACCGGATGCTGGTGTTCCTAGAGCCGGAGTTACTAGAGTCGGAGACGTAGCGAATACTGCTGCTCCAGAGCCTGTTTCATCGGATAAGGCTGTTGATAGTTGCGCAGAGGTGAACGACCCTAAGACGGCCGCATTGCCTGTAGAAGTTATATGTCCTGTCAGGTTTGCGTTAGTAGTCACGGTTGCCGCATTACCTGTTGTATCTTGGTTAAGTGTACCAATTACAAAGTCTAGAGTATTATCTGCATCTTCGTAAGTTACTGTGACATTTGTTTCAGTATTTCCACTAACCATTGCACCAACAGTATCAGCGATTTCTTCACTTAAATCTATGTCGGCTGAGCCATCAAAAGATACTCCGTGAATTGTTCTAGGTGTTGCTAGAGTTGTAGCATCTGCTGCCAGTGTTGCATTACCTGCAGTTAGCGAAGCCGCTGTTCCGGTTAGGTTAGTTGCTACGCCTGAAGCCGGTGTACCAAGAGCCGGAGTTACTAGCGTTGGGCTTGTGGCAAAAACCGCCGCTCCTGAACCTGTTTCATCTGATAGCACTCCTGCTAATTGCGATGAAGTCGTAGCCGCAAACTGTGATAAGGGATTAGCTGTGAGACCTGCTCCTGTAGTTGCTAATGTATAGTAAGCAAGAGATGTCCAAGCGGTAGAAGCGTCTCCTACTTTAAGTTTTCCAGTATCAGTTTCAAGGCCTAATTCTCCACTGGCTAAAGTGGGGTTAGCACTAGTCCAAGCGGAAGCAGTATCCCGTCTAATTTGTATAATATCAGCCATTGGCATCTCCTCCGTCTATCGATTGTGCTGCTGTGTAAATTGATGTAGCAGCTCCTCCGTCTGCTCTAATAAGGTGTTGTGAGAAAGACTCACCAGGGGTAAAAGCAACTGTTTGTATAATATCATCAACAGCTGCACCCGCTGCCAAGACTATACTTGTTCCACTAGTAGCGGTCACATCTGTTCCTACGACTAATTTAACCCCGTTTAAATATACATTTATAAGTCCTACTGTATAAGTAAGACCTGTAACAGTTGTTTGATCCGCTGTTGCAGTAGTAGTAGTAGTTGTAAATACACTACTTCCACCTGTACCTAATTCTACAATAGATTCAGTTCCATCATTTTTCTTGATGAACATCTTACCGTCATAGGTATTAATACCTACTTCACCTAATGCAAGATCAGACGTGGTTGGTTCGGCCCCTTCGGTACTAGACCTCTTGAGCTTAATTACTTGTGCCATATGGCTCTCCTAACTTCGCGTATATACGCTAGAGTATGTTAGAATGTACCCCCATCAATAGATGCTGACCATTCGGGAGTACCGGAGTTAGATAAAAGTATATACCCATCTGCTCCTGCTGCTGTGGCGTTTATACCACTAGTACCATTACCGTATAATATACCATTTGATGTTAAGGTACTTCGTCCTGTTCCACCATCTGCTACGGTTAAATCTGTAATTCCTGTTATGCTTCCGCCTGTAATTGCTATTGCACTATCTTCTAAGTGAGCAACTACAGTACCTATCGCGTATCCTGTTCCACTTGTATCTACAGTATCTCCAGGAACCGCTTGATTATCATCAAAAAATTTCCATTTTCCGCTATCATTAGCATCTCTGAAAAGTCCAGAGTATGCGTCTTGAGAGCCAGTACTATCATGTAATCCGTAAAAACCAATATCAACAGTATCTGCCGCATTATTACCAGACGCTAAAGCCAACATCGTATCTTCAGTAGCAACAGTTGCAGTATTAATAGTAGTAGTTGTACCATTTACTGTGAAATTTCCAGTAACAATTAAATTATTAGAAGTAGTAATATTAGTTGCAGTAATGTCATCGGTAGCCAGTGTACCATCTACAGTTACATTATTAAAAGTTACATTACTAGTAGTCGCAACAGCCTGACCAATACTAACTTCTCCACTACTAACAGCTACCCCAGTACCCGCTGTAATATGAGCTTGAACTTCTGCCGCACTTGGTCCAGTATAAGTAAATACGCCAGTAGAGTTATTATAAGCAAAGGACCCATCACCCCCTGCATCTGTTGCGCTTACTAAACTTCTTGTTGCTGCGTCTGTTTTGCCATCAAAAGTTATTTCGTTATCAGCAACAGTAGTTGTAATGTTAGTTCCACCAGTAAACGTTAAAGTTTCGCCAGTATTAAATACATCATTTGATCCTACACCTGCCGCTAATGTAAATGAACTAGATGCAGGAGCTGTCCAAGAAGCTTGCCCTGAACCATTAGTAGTAAGTATATATCCATTGGTACCATCAGCAGTAGGCCAATTCACTCCGTCAAGTACAATAGACCCAGAACCATGTGGAGTAACTGTAATAGAACCATTAGTATTTGTAGAACTAATAGTATTGCCATTAAACGTTAAATTATCAACATTTAACTGATCTAAGCTACCCCCTGAATCAACTATTAATGCACTGGAGTTTGTTAGGGTACCTGCAGTATGGTCAAGCATATCCATATACAGCTTACCACCAATTACTGTTACTTCCGCATCTCCAGGCTGACCAATAAATAATTTATCACTGTCAGAAGAATACGCCATCTCTCCCTGATTAAGGGAAGTAGGTACAGCAGTAGTATCACTTCGTTTAATTTTTACTATTTGTGCCATGGAATTACTCTATAAGCTAAAAAGCTCCTGCATCGACTATATCTGAGTCTCCGGGAGGGGTTCCAATCATTATTGGTGCCCACGCAAAAACTCCAGTTGATATTTCTCTGTATACTTTAAATTCGTCATCATCCGTATCATACCAAGTATCACCTTCGCTTACGGTAGCTCCTGTAGGTGCGGCGGCCTGTCTAAAATTCTGATCTGCTAATTGTTCTATAGCTTCTTGTATATTTGTTGCAGTTATTGGACCATATGCTGAACTAGTTATTGTCGAAGCGGTTGCCGCAACTGAAGGTATAGCGGTGTTATAAACCTGCAAAGTAGTAGCAGTACCAGAAGCCGTTACACTTGTTGAAGCTTCTGTGATTTCTATTGATATTGTCATTATCTAGTTACCTCCGGAGTTAAAATAACCGTCCCTTGCATTAATCTAGCAACTATCGCATCACTAGCAGTAAATAGTTCTAAATCGTAATAATATTTGCCTGGAGAGAGCGCAGAAGATGTAGCATTAGGAAGTTCCATTTTTACTTGTCCCTCACTAGCATCAGTTACAGTACAAGTGAAAGTAGCAGCTATTGTAGAAGCACTTTTAGTAATTCTCATTTGCGCTCTAGCCGAATAACCCGTAAGATTCTTTACAACACCTTCGTCTTTTATAACTAAGTCAATAACAAAGTCTGAACCTTGATCTATTGTTAAATTATGATTCGCTGCAGTCATTCAAATTCTCCATGATGTAATTATAACAAACCTGACATTTTATGTCAAGAAACTTTTTTCGCTACCTCTTCAGTTGTGATTCTAAAACAAAAATTTTATTTTTCTATGGTGCTATTAAACTATCATTCTATTATAAGGATCTCCACCCTCAGATATTACATGGTCAAAATAACTGAAAAAATCCTCAGATAAAAGTCTTTCCGCAGGCTTATCAGATGCCCAAGAAGGATTAGCTGACATAAATTCCGTATATCCAGTTCCTCTAATTATTGCCATCCTAGTACTACCTTTTTCTACTCTATCAGTATCCCAATATCCAGTGGTTACTGATATTTCTTCACTAATTAAATCATGTGTTACTGTAATTACAACTTCCGTAACTGTTCTTTCTGATACGGCAGGTATAACTTTAGATCTAGTTCCCATTTTATTCTCCTTATACTGCGTCTAATGATAGCCAGTATTCTACTGCGTTTATTTTTATCTTTATTTTATGACTAGCTGTATACGTGCCAATAGCTTCAACGTCTTGTTTTAAAACTAAAGCTAGTGTAGAATTTCCTGTACTAGTCACCCTATCGGCAAAAATAGAAATTTGGTCAGTAATTTGTCCACCTGCAACTCCTTCTGCTATATTTATACAATTACTACCTGTATTAGTAGCAGTACCTATGTTAAGATTACAGGGTTCGGTTCCATCTTCATCCCGTGACTTTATATCTACAGTGCCTCCAAAAACTGCACTTCTAGCGGGGATGGCCATTTCGCAATAAGTATTCCAACCAGTAGTGGCATAATTATCCGTAAGAGCATTGCCAAACCAGCCCCCAGCAGAGGCCGTGCCTCGAGAAGCACCCCCGACTCCTATACCTCCGGTTCCACCAATTCCAGCTATACCACTCATCTCATCAGCAGTACCTTGAGTCCACATTACAACGGACTCACTCCCTATCGCTGCCCCTACACCTAAATGGAACTCTCTACCTGTAGCCAGAGATGCATTAGAGCCCGCTTTTATTGTATCTACTTCAATTGTACCCGTTTTTATAGCTCCTCCATCAATTATGGTAGCTGATTGGGTACCCTCTTCATTCATTGCGAGAGATAAATTAGTAAAAGTAACTAATCCATCAAATGATGTCCATGGAAATACAGCACTCATAGTTTCTGTATAAGCACCATCATATTCTGTTTCTTGAAAAACTACTTTTACAGCATGAAGTTTATTAGCCCTTGTATCACCACTAGCAGGAAGATCGGGAGGATCATAGTCAGTATCCCAGCCTGCAGCGGTAGTTGAAGCTTCTGACTCACCAAAATCATAGGCTACTGTATATAGTGATGGGGCAGTAGGGGCAGTAGCTTGATAATGATTATGAAAAAAGTATACTTGAGCATTACGAAGGGGCTCTCCGTCAGGTCCTGTAGCTCCAGTTTCTCCAGGTGTTCCGTCTTGTCCGTTTGTTCCGTCTTGTCCAGTATCCCCTTGATGAGACTTAGCAAAAGATTGCACTCTAGTAAATGTAGAAGTAGTTCCCGTAGCGTCTTTTACTGCTATATTATAAGTAATAGTAGCAGTATCTGCGCTCATACTATTATGAACACCATACCTTCTTATATTGGAAGAAACAGTTGAAGCACTACCAATAGATATACCACTTCCTGTTACACTAGAAATTACAAATTGACTATTACCTGTTCCATAATTTAATTGAGTCGTTCCCAACCAAGCGGTTATATCAGTACCTGAATTAGTATAAGTAACTACTCCTGCTACAGTAACTGGAAGAGTATGAGCTTCATTACTTAAAACTGTAACTATTGCATCTGATCCAGCTTGAAGTCCTGAAGCGGTTATTTGATCTCTTGCATAAATTGTGCCTGAGCTAGATCCTTCTCGTATTTGTACTTCTATCTTTTCAGGCATAGAACTATAATTAGTCGGAGGAGTATAAGTGTAAGTATTGGTAGTAGTATTTTGAACACTAACATCATTCTTAAAAAACTGATAATAAGGAGTTCCAGTAGTATTCATAGCTGTTGATGTTACAACAGCACTTGTGGGGGAGGGAACAAGACCACTAGTATTATATTCAAAAGTTTGATCTCCCATTGTTAAATTAACAGCTCGTGCACTTGTTCCTGCAGAGCCATCAGCGCCTGCAGCTCCGTCAACTCCGTCGTCCGCAAACCTTCCTACAACCGTGGATCCTGACCAGTTAGCTGAGACACTGTCTCCCGATGAGGGATTTCCAAGAATAGCTCTTTGCGCTCTCCACAGAGCTTTATTAGAGGTTGTCATAGAAGGTGCCCCATCGTACCAAGGACTACTAGGACTATCGAACCCCCAAGAGTTACTTGGAGCACTAGGAGAAGTATCAGAGTCAGAGGTTACTGCAAATATATATTCAATACCCGCTCCATCAGCTCCATCTGCTCCTTCAACACCGTCGTCTGCAAACCTTCCTACAACCGTAGAATCCGACCAGCTATCAGAAACAGCATCTCCGACATCGGGGTTTCCAAGAATAGCTCTCTGCGCTCTCCACAGAGCTTTGTTAGAAGTATCTAACGAAGGGGCTGCGTCGCTCCAAGGACTTTGAGGACTATCGAACCCCCAATTATTATTTGGAGCACTAGGAGAAGTACCTGAGTCAGAGGTTTTTGCAAATATAAATTCAATACCCGCTCCATCATCTCCATCCTGTCCAGCAACGCCCTGAAGCCCAGTAGCTCCTGTGTCTCCATCGTCTCCAAACCTTCCTACAACCGTGGAACCGGACCAGCTATCAGAGACAGCATCTCCGACATCAGGCGTTCCTTCAATATCTCTTTGGGCTCTCCACAGAGCTTTGTTAGATGTTGTCATAGACGGAGCCCCATCATACCAAGGACTGCTAGGTTGATCGAACCCCCAAGAGTTATTTGGAGCACTAGGAGAAGTACCTGAGTCAGCAGTTATTGCAAATATATATTCAATACCTACTCCATCCTCTCCAGCTGCTCCTTCAGCTCCATCTGCTCCAGCTACTCCATCAGCTCCAGGAGCGCTCATTACTACAGCATCTGACCACTCTCCTATAGCAATAGTATCACTAGTAGTAGTGGAACTAGCTGTAGCTTGTCTTACCCATAAATAAGATCCTGCTGCTACTGTAGGAACTGTGGGAGTCCAGCTTTGTAAATTACCATCTGTAGCTACTGCTCCTGAGCTAAATGTATAAGTAACTGTACCAGTAAAAGCAGTAGGAGCAGTAGATCCATCTGTAGAGGCTCGATATAAAGATACTAAAGCGTTAGACCTGCCAGAAATTCCAGCTTCTGTATCTACATTAGTAAAGATAGAGTATTTTTCAAATGTATTATTATTATTTCTTATAGTATAAACTAGTGAATCATAATCTGGATCAATCGTAAGACCTTGTTTTTTAATAGAAGAACCAGAAATAGCAGTAGTAAAAGTTCTATCAATATTTAATGAAACATCTGAATCAATATAAGTAACTATACCCGCTTTTGTACTATTAAAGTATATTATGTCATCAATCTCATATTCAGTTTGAAAGTCAGTTCCATTACCTACTACTTCATTAGATTCAGCAGCTACTGTAACAGTGCCTGTTTGAGTTACAAAAGTGTCCTCTGCAACAACATCCCCATCTCCTGTATCATAAAAATATGGAATGTTTAAATTATTAGATGAAGAAAATACAGTATCTTCATATTTAATTAGTTTCCAAGGGTCATCAGCATCACTATAATCGAAAAGTATATAATGAGATTTAATTGCTTGTTCATCGTTTCCAAAAGTGCTAAAATCTAGAGAGGCTACATCTGTACAATCTTGTTCAAATCTATCTGTTTCTCCCGCATAAAAAGTGGTAAAAACTTGAGGAGCTCCTCCGCCTGCAAAAGACCAACTAGTTGTATTATCTACACTAAAAGTTCCACCAGTAATGGAAGTAGCTGAATTAATAACCCCACCTATACAAACCCTACCAAATCTTTTCGCAGTAGGATCTAAAGGTGGATTTTTTACTTGAAATTTAGTTATAATTTTTTCTGATTTATGGCCTTCATTATTTACAGCTCGTACAGCAACTGAGTATTTTCCTTTAGGCAAAGGAAGAGGTCCACCAGAAGTTACACTAGGAGGTACAACAAGAGGATTGGGATACCCTGGAATATTATGATGGAGTTCATATTCTTTTAAATGCTCATATATACTCCCATCCGCATTTAAAGGTGGGTCCCAAAAAATTGATACATTTTCTTCTTTTTGCGTCATGATTTTATAATATTTAGATTTGTAATTGCAGGTACAAATTCTCCGGGAGGTAATAACGTATCTACATAAGGTTGCCCAAAATCAATATCAATATCATCGAATTTCTGATTATAATGTTCTACTGCTATTATATTATAAATATTTTTACCTCCGTCTTTAATATCTAATATTTTATACATCTTCTTAGAAGCATCTGCTATAACTCCTGAAGCTGTAACAACTTCTCTTAACACCCAAATACTTTCTCTCTCAGGAGCTACACTAAAATGTGGAGTGGAAATACTCAAAGTAGCAGTAGCTCCATCGTCAGTATTGACTGATCCAGTTTCCACGTGAGTATAAGGCGCCCAGTTAATTTGTACTATAACATCGTCATCATCTTGAATATTAGAGGCGGCTTCATTAGTAGTAAAGCCAGGAATTATATCCCCTCTTTCATAATCTACTGTACTTATAGTTGCTTTATCTTGTGCTAAAAAAGGTACAGGAGCGGATATAATAACACTTAAATCATAAGCACTTCCCGAATTAAGAGTAATAGTTCTGTCTAAAGGTATCACACCCGCAGTAATCTCTCCTGTGCTAGAAATTCTTCCGCTATATGCTACATCATATCTATCTGCGTCTTGAATATTAACAATGTCTCCAGGCGCTAGAAAGACCGCATTAAGTGCAGTTTTAAAACTTACAACTTCTGATTGATTAATCGCTGTCCATAGTTTCCAACGTCCATAACGCGTAGCTTGTCCTATAGAAGTGGCTCCAAATGCTACTGCCTCTTCTGAAATTATTTTTCCTGTTTCTACAATATTCTGTTTATCTTCTACTAAAAGAGCTTCTGGAGTGTAATCATTCTCAGGATTATTCCAAGTAACCACCACCTGATTTGATCTTAATTTTGCCCCTGTTCCTTCATAGTTAAAAGCTCCTTCTATAACATTACCTTTTGTAAAGTTAAAAACAGGATCTTTTGCTTGATCTACTACTGGGACAATATGACCTTCAGACCAATATAAAATAGCCCTAAAAGTAGTGGCCATATCTTTAATAACTTTATAAGACTCAGTAGCTTTTGTTAAATAAATATTTGCTTTAAATCTAGGCTCAGTACTTCCTTTCCCATCTGGGACTAATTCATCACAGTATCTTGCAATTCTATATAAAGTATATATATCAAAATCTTTATATTTTAACCAAGAGCCTAATCCGTATCTACTATTATTAAGAATATCAAAAAATACCCAAGCCGGATTATCTGTATAAACAAGTTTAGATCTGAAATTACCATCCCAGTCTTGATCTTCAGAAGCGTCTACTACTCCTGAACCAGGGTCTCGTCTATAATTAGCAATTCCATCAGAGCTTTCCTCTCTAGTAACATAATTACTAGGTACTAAAACTAGCCTTCCCCTACATAAATAAGATCTTTTAGGAACATTATTAAAAGTCTCTGCATCAACTCTTACATTAGCATAAGCTGTCCAAGGATAAGTAAATCTTTCTTTTACTATACAAACTGTACTGGCTAATGCTGAAGAAAACTGTACATTCATATGCCCTGGATCATCATAAGTACCATCTTTATTTATTCCTACATCATCACGAGTACATTTAGTAATTTTTAATCGAAAATCAGTAAAAGGTTTAAATCTATCAAGATCTAAATTTTCTTGAATATAAAAAGAATTATTTTGTTCTGCTCTATGATAGTAAAATTCTCCATCTACTCTATAATTAAAATAATCTACTGGATCCCCGAAACCAGAACCTTTATTAATAGCTATTTCTATTTTATATGCTTGTAATCCATTATATATTTTTTGAGACTCATTACTACTTTGTATTAAAGCTGGATAGGAAAACACAAGTCTAACTTCATCTACTTGACGAGCAGTAGAAGCGCTAAGATTCATATCAGCAGAAGTCAGATATATAGGAGTTCCTTCTGACTCATCTGGCCAAGTACTCCCTGCATCATTATAAATAAAAGCATCCCCATGATTTGCAGTAATACTGGTAGAACCACCTCCATATATATCATGAATAGGAGGTTGATATAATGTTCCTTTTCTGAACTGATATGAAAAACTTTTATATTTAGAAGTATCTGAAATTACATTATTATTTGTAAAACTAGAATGATGCTCAGCATCAGTAATATCACATT
>Ga0310345_10003519_pt1 | contig 14852 bp, 16 predicted proteins | sample HC15DNA20500_MG_FD_204667 | JGI IMG/M metagenome (GOLD analysis project Ga0310345, IMG submission 204667) | Marine microbial communities from station ALOHA, North Pacific Subtropical Gyre - HC15-DNA-20-500_MG | ecosystem: Environmental > Aquatic > Marine > Oceanic | place: Pacific Ocean: North... | reverse complement strand
CCAGCGCCAGGGCATCAGCGAGGACCAGCCGTCCTTCGGCATCGGTGTTGCCGATCTCCACGGTGAGCCCTTTCCGGCTTTGCAGGATATCGCCGGGGCGAAACGCGTTGCCGGAGATGGAATTCTCGACCGCCGGGATAAGCACACGCAGGCGGATATCGAGCTTCGAGGCCATCAGCATTGAAGCAAGGCCCAGCACATTGGCCGCTCCGCCCATGTCCTTCTTCATCAGAAGCATGCCGCTGGCCGGCTTGATGTCGAGGCCGCCGGTGTCGAAGCATACGCCCTTTCCGACGAGCGTCACCTTCGGCGCGTCGCTGCGCCCCCAGGTGAAGTCGATCAGGCGCGGTGCTTCATCCGACGCGCGGCCGACGGCGTGGATCATCGGGAAATTCTGCTCCAGAAGAGCATCGCCGCGCACGGCGTTGAAGTTGGCCCCATGTTCGCTGGCAAGGTTGGCTGCGGCCGCTTCCAATGCTTCTGGCCCCATATCGCTTGCGGGCGTGTTGATGAGGTCGCGGGTGAGAAATGTCGCGGTGGCGAGATCTTCCACGCGCTTCTCATCCACACCTTCGGGAAGTGCAAAGCTCAATGTCCGCGTCGGCTTCTTGCCGTAGCGGGTAAAGCAGTAACCACCGAGCACAAGGGCGAGTGCGGCAAGCTCAGGCTCGGCAATATCGCCAGCGACTCGGTAATGCCCCTCGGGCAGTTTGCGAGCCAGCGCGCCGAGGGCCAGCGTCTTTAATGGCAGCATCTCTTCCGACACGCCAAACAGCACGCCCTGAAGCGCACCGCCCTCACCCGGCAGGAGAAGCACTTCGCCCTCATCTCCACTGAAACCGGCGGCCTTTGCCCACTCACGCGCCGATCCATCAAGGTCAAGGTCCTGCAGTCGACCGCCTTTGACGAGGTGAACCGGGATGGCAGTGTCTGTGGAAGCTGCGCTGAAGCTGATGGGCATGAAGCACCTTTCGCAATGTCTGTTCGGAGCGCCGGATTAACACTCCATTAGGGTTAACGGAATACTTCTGGAGGTGGAATCAAATCGCGTTCAGGTTAAGGATCCAGGGCAATGGGTGCGCATCATCAGGGTGAAGCAAGGCGGCTTCGGGCACTGGCGCTGATTGGCGTTGCCATTCTCTCGACCAGCGTGCTGGCAGGATGTGCGAATTCTGCACGAAAGGTCAGCCAGATCACGACCAACGCAGTGTCCCGCGATGCCTCGCGCTCGCTCGACACGCTTTCCGCGCCGGAATTGCAGCAGGCGGCGCAGTCCACCGGTCAGGCCTATGCGCGTGATCCGAAGGACCGCGCCACCGCCATGCGCTACTCGACTCTGCTTCAGATGAACGGTCAGAGCGATCAGGCGCTTGCCGTGATGCGCAAGCTGGCGATTGATTATCCCAAGGACCGGGAAGTGCTTGCAGCCTATGGCAAGGCGCTGGCCGCCGCAGGTGAGCTGAAGCCTGCTCTTGATGCCATTCGCCGTGCGCAGACGCCCGAATATCCCGATTGGCGCCTTCTGTCGGCAGAAGGCGCGATCCTGGATCAGCTGGGCGAAGCGGAACAGGCGCGTGCTCTTTACCGCAAGGCCCTGAGCATACAGCCCAACGAAGCCTCGGTGCTCTCAAATATGGGTATGTCCTATCTCCTCGAAGGTGATCTTCAGACGGCGGAGAAATATATGCGACAGGCAGCCGGCTCGCCGGGTGCCGACAGCCGGGTGCGGCAGAACCTCGCCCTCGTCATCGGCCTACAGGGCCGGTTTTCGGACGCGGAGAAGATTGCCCGCCAGGAGCTTTCGCCCGAACAGGCAGAAGCCAATGTCGCCTATTTGCGTGCCATGTTGGCACAGAATAACAGCTGGGCGCAGATCGCGAGCGAAGACAAGCGCCGCAACCAGTAGGCGGCTCGATTGACAAGCAAGTAGCGGGCCAGTTCAATGGCAGCGCAACATTTGTCGTTTCTCCAGCGTATGGCGTGAACAATCATGGCCTTGTCGCCAGGTCTTCAGCTGCGTCAAAGCCAGTCCATGGTGATGACGCCCCAGCTTCTGCAGTCGATCAGACTTCTGCAGATGACTGGCGTCGAGCTTGAGCGCGTTATCGAAGCGGAAATGGAGCGCAACCCGCTGCTGGAGCGTGCGGAGGCGCAGGAGGCGGGCAGCGATGGCGGGGCTGATGGCGACAGTGCCACCGAACGCGTCAGCGCCAGCAGTATTGCAGAAAAACTGGATTCCTCACTCGAAAATCTCTTTCCCGATGATCCTGGTCGAGGAGACGCATTGGCGCCTGACCTGGCCGCGCAATGGCGATCATCTGCGGGGATGGGAACGACTGCCGGGGATTGGGACATTGGCCAGAGCGCCAGCGCACCCATCACCCTGCGCGATCATGTTGAAGAACAGATCAGCTTCGCTTTCACCGCGCCGGCAGAGCGCCTGATCGCTGCCGAACTGGCAGATTGCCTCGACGAAGCTGGCTATCTGGCAGTTGAGCCGGAGAGCTTGTGCGAGAGCCTCGGCGCTGAACTTTCAGCCGTGGAGGCTGTTCTGGCACGCTGCCAGCAGTTCGATCCGCCGGGCCTCTTCGCCCGAAGCCTCGCCGAATGCCTCGCCCTGCAGCTCAAGGCGCGGGACCGGCTCGACCCTGCAATGGCCAGCCTCATGGAAAATCTGGAGCTGTTGGGAAAGCGCGATTTTGCCACGCTCCGGCGCATCTGCGGTGTTGATGAGGAAGACCTTGTCGAGATGCTGGCCGAGATCCGGGCACTCGACCCGAAGCCCGGCCTTGCCTTCAGCGGCGGCACGGCGGAGACCATCATTCCCGATGTCAGCGTGAAGCAGGCGCCCGACGGAAGCTGGGCAATAGAGCTGAACCCCGATGCCATGCCCAAGGTGCTCGTCAACGAGACCTATTTTACCACCGTATCCAAAAATGCGGCGAAGGAAGATCGTGCCTTCCTCAACGAATGCCTGCAAAGCGCCAATTGGATCGCGCGGAGTCTCGATCAGCGCGCGCGCACCATCCTGAAGGTGGCCAGTGAAATCGTGCGCCAGCAGGATGCGTTTCTTGTCCACGGCGTGAGGCACCTCAAGCCGCTCAAGCTGTCAACCGTCGCCGATGCCATCGGCATGCACGAATCCACCGTCAGCCGCGTTGCCGCGAACAAATACATGATGACGCCACGTGGACTGTTCGAACTGCGCTACTTCTTCACCACCGCATTGGGCGGAAGCGAGGGCGGAGAAGCCCATTCATCCGAAGCGGTCAGAGACCGGATCAGAAGCCTGATCGACAACGAGACCGCGAAATCCGTACTTTCCGACGATACCATCGTGGAACATCTTGCGAAAGAAGGGATTGAGATTGCACGCCGTACCGTTGCAAAGTATCGAGAGGGCATGAACATTCCCTCCTCTGTCCAGCGGCGCCGGGAAAAGAAGGCGCTGGCTCGTGCGAGCGCCTGACCAAGATCCACCGGTCCATCCTGTGGGAAATCTGAACAACCAATCGATGTAGAACATCGTGGGGGACTTGAGTTTGAGAGCTGAGGCGCATCCCGAGCAGGCGGAACGTCTGAAGACGCTATACCGCTACCAGATACTGGATACGCCCCGCGAAGAGGAATTCGACGAGATCGTCGCGCTGACGGCGCAGATATGCGACGCACCCATCTCGGTCATCAACATCATTGATGCAGAGCGCCAGTGGTTCAAGGCGGAAGTCGGATTGGGCACGCGCGAGACGCCCATCGACACCTCGATCTGCGCACATATCATTCTTGATGAAGACTTCGTTGAAATCGAAGACACGCTGAATGACCCGCGTCTGGCGGATAACCCGCTTTGCCTGGCAGAAACTGGTGGCCTGAGATTCTATGCAGGCGCGCGGTTGGTGGCGCCAAACGGCATGCCGCTTGGCACATTGTGCGTGCTCGACAACCAGCCCCGGCAGCTGAACGATCTTCAGCGCAGCGCGATCAGGGTTCTTGCCCGGCAGGTCATGAAACAGTTCGAGTTGCGGCTTGCGCTGCGCGATCAGGAAGTTCTGCGCGGGGAAATCGACCACCGGGTCAAGAACTCGCTGCAGACGGTCTCCTCCATCGTGCGCCTGTATCTGCGTAGCGTTGAAGACGAGACTGCGCGCGACGCACTTACGGCGGTTCAGCGGCGCATCGATGCGATCGGTGCGCTACACGAGCAGCTTCAGGGGTCCTCATCGGGCCAGCAGATCGACATCAAACGCTTTCTTGAGCGGGTCGTGGGCCTTCTGCAGGAGACTGCACCGGATAATGTGCGCATTCACGCGGAGGCCGTCCATGCAGCCATGGATTCGGACACAGCTTCGGCACTCGGGATGATCGTCAGCGAGTTTGTTGCGAACTCTCTGAAGCACGGTTTTTCGGATGCACAGGGCGGCAATGTGACGATCGAACTGAAGGAGCAGGCCGGAGAAATGATTCTTGCCTGCAGCGATGACGGACTCGGCAGCAAGGCGCACCGGCCAAAGCTGGGGAAGATCGGGAGCCTCGGCACAAATATCATGAACGCTGCCGCATCACGGCTGAATGGCAATTTCGCTCAGGAGCTTGATGAGAATGGCAGCCGATTGTTCCTCACCTTCCCGCTGGCGGACTGACCCAGCTGCTAGAATCAACGCGGATTCACGCGCACGTGACAAAATCTGTTTCGATCATGGCGCGCGGTATGGCACGCCCTGCTTGATTGACATTGCCTCCCCAAGCAACTAGAAGCCGCGCGCAGCGAGGGGCGGCAAGCGTGCAGCAGCCGCACCTGATGATCGGCTCAAGACCAGAAACGCGATTTACGGGCAACGAAGCGTGGTGAGTGGTGCCGAAACCTTGTGCGCGTAGGCCACACGTATAAACTTGCATTCCGTAAAATCACATTGAAGGAAGGTCTGTCATCTCATGAGCCTCCGTATTTCCGGCAAGCATATGGACATCGGCGATGCGTTCCGCGAACGCATCGAGACCAGGATCAACGAAGCCGTCGACAAATATTTCGACGGGGGCTTCTCCGGCCGGGTGACGGTCGAGAAGGCGGGACAGCGCTTCAATGCCGACTGCACCATCCATCTCGATACCGGCATGGTGTTCCAGGCGACCGGCCAGGCGCAGGAGCCGCAGCCGGCCTTCGACGCGGCGGCCGAGCGCGTTGAAAAGCGTCTGCGCCGCTACAAGCGCAAGCTCAAGTCTCATGCGACGGGCAGCAACGGGGTTGACCCGATGGATATTGCCTACCGCATCATGTCGCCGGTGGCGGATGAAGAGGAAGAAGTGGCAGAGGATTTTGCGCCCACGGTGGTGGCCGAATCACGCATGCCGCTGAAGACCATGTCCGTCGCCTCGGCCGTGATCGAACTCGACACAAAGGACAGCCCCGTGTTCGTGTTCCGCAACGCGGGAACCGACGGGGTGAACATTGTTTATCGCCGCGCAGATGGCAATATCGGCTGGATTGATCCGTCCAATATAGCGGGCGAATGATTGGCAGGGGCGGGGCAACCCGCCCCAACTGCCGGAATAGAGGAATAACATGATGGATCTCAGTGATCTGATCGAGGTTTCAGCGATCGTGCCGTCGCTGAAGGCGAATTCGAAGAAGCAGGTTCTGCAGCTTCTTTCGGAAAAGGCGGCAAGCGTTACCGGCCTTACAGAGCGCGAGATTTTCGATACGATCCTTCAGCGCGAGCGCCTGGGATCCACAGGCGTGGGCAATGGCATCGCCATTCCTCACGGGAAACTTGCGGGAATTTCCGAAATCACGGGTATCTTTGCGCGCCTAGACCATCCGGTCGAGTTCGATTCGTTGGATGATCGCCCCGTCGACCTCGTGTTCATGCTGCTTGCACCAGAAGGTGCGGGCGCGGACCACCTTAAGGCCCTCTCACGGATTGCCCGCGTGCTGCGCGATCCGGATACGACAGCCAAGATTCGCGGCACGGATGACGCTGCTGCCATACACAATCTTCTTGCTCAGGCACCCGCCTCCAACGCAGCATGAACGAGGCCGCATTCAACGCGGCCTCGGATATTCAATTACCTAATGAAGACTGACCGGCTGCAGATCGTTCTGCAACACACCGGCGAGCGCTGCTGCACGCGCATCGGCAAGTAGAATGGGGTCTCCATTCGCGCCAAAGACTGCCCAAAGCTTGGTGCCGGGCTTGATGTCCATCATCTCCGATACGGCAGGGAAGGCGCCCTGCAGCTCGGTGGCGTCCATCTGGCGCATATAGGCAACAGCGCCCTCGCCCAGATGAGCCAATTGCTGCTCGGTCACGACATATTTCTTTTCATTTGCAACCATAACAAGCCTCCTTTCAGGCAACCGTCCCTTGGACCGGTTGCGACCAGAGCCTCCCATTCGGTAGTGAGTTAACGGCTGAGGCGCCGATTAGTCTCGCACCGAAATATTTATTTTTCGCACCAGCCTCTCGGGACGTGGCCGGTCAAGGTCGATCGACAACAACCCGTTCTTCAGCTCGGCGCCACGAACACGCATGCCGTCCGCGAGCACGAAAACACGTTGAAACTGCCGGGCCGCTATGCCGCGATGCAGATATTCGCGGTCTTCATCATCCGCCTGCCGACCTCGCACGACGAGCTGATTCTCTTCGGTCGCGACCTCAAGATCCTGCTCGCTGAAGCCGGCCACGGCGAGCGTGATACGCAGCCTTTCGGCCGGTCCGTCCTCGCCGTCATCGGCGCGAATGCGCTCGATATTGTAGGGTGGATAGCTGTCGCCGGATTTCGCTACACGCTCCAGCGTTTTTTCCATACTGTCGAACCCTAGAAGAAGCGGGTTCGAGAAAGGCGTCATGCGCGTCATATTTTCCTGTCCTCAAAGAGCGACGTGGACAGATGGGAACCCGAATGGCATTCCCGTCTGCAAGACTGATATGGTCTCTCGCTTCAACTGATTCAAGAACAGGGAACCCTGCTCATGGCGGCACAGCCGATCATCATCGATACCGATCCCGGTCAGGACGACGCTGTCGCCATCATGCTGGCTCTGGCAAGTCCGGAGCTTGAGGTTCTGGGCATCACGGCCGTTGCAGGAAATGTGCCGCTTTCACTGACGGAAGTGAATGCCCGCAAGGTCTGCGAGCTGGCCGGTCGTCCGGATGTCAAAGTCCATTCCGGTGCAAGCCGGCCGCTGATACGCGATCTCGTGACGGCGGAACATGTTCACGGGAAAACCGGGCTCGACGGTCCGGAACTGCCCGAACCACAGATGAAGCTGCAGGAGCAGCATGCGGTGGACTTCATCGTCGAGACGCTGATGGAGCGTGAGCCGGGGACGGTTACGCTTTGCCCGCTCGGTCCGCTCACCAATATCGCACTCGCCCTGATCCGCGAGCCGAAGATCGCTTCGCGCATCAGGCAGATCGTGCTGATGGGCGGCGGCTTCTTTGAAGGCGGCAACATCACGCCAACGGCCGAATTCAACGTTTATGTCGATCCACATGCAGCAGATGTGGTTCTGCGCTCGGGCGTTCCCATCGTCATGATGCCGCTCGACGTGACCCACAAGGCGCTGACCACGCGCAAGCGTGTGGACGCCATCCGCAATCTTGGCACGCGTGTCGGCGAGGCGACGGCAGAGATGCTCGTCTTCTACGAACGCTTCGACGAGGAGAAATACGGATCGGACGGCGGCCCGCTGCATGACCCATGCGTCATCGCCTGGCTGTTGAAGCCGGAGTTGTTTTCCGGTCGCACGTGCAATGTGATGGTCGAAACCGCCTCCGAGCTAACCCTCGGCATGACGGTGGCCGACTGGTGGGGCGTCACCGACCGCCCGGCCAACGCCACATTCATGCGCGACATTGACCATGAAGGCTTCTTCCAGCTTCTGACGGAGCGGCTGGGACGCCTCTAGCTGCGTTCGAGTTGGGCAGCTTCCCAGCCGAGCATGGCGCGCTTTCGCGTCAGGCCCCAGTGATAGCCTGTCAGCGCGCCTGATTTGCCGACGGCGCGATGGCATGGCACGACGAATGAAAGCGGATTGGCGCCTATGGCAGCGCCAACCGCACGCGACGCTTTCGGCTTGCCCACCTCGCGAGCAATGTCTGAATAGGCCTTTGCGCGCCCGAGCGGGATCTTCATCAGGGCCTGCCAGACCTGCACCTGAAAATCCGTACCGATAAGCACCACGCGCAGCGGTTCCTCCGCCTGCCACCGCGACGGGTCGAATATGCGTTGGGCATAGGGTGCGGTGGCGCCCATGTCCTCGACATAGGTCGCTGCAGGCCACCGGCGGCTCATATCCGCGAAAGCTTCCGCTTCCTCACCTTCATCGGCAAAGGCAAGGCCGGCAAGGCCGCGCTCAGTTGCCATGATCAATGCGCTGCCGAAGGGCGAGATATGGAAGCCATAACGGATTTCCAGGCCTGCGCCACGGCTCTTGTACTCGCCGGGCGAGATCGCCTCATGGGTGACAAACAGGTCGTGCAAACGTCCCGGCCCCGACATGCCAAGCTCCATGGCCGCTTCGAGCAATGGCATTCCGTCATCGAGCAGGCGTCGGGCATGGTCGAGCGTGACGGCCTGAAGAAAAGCCTTTGGCGTAAGCCCCGCCCAGCGGGTGAAAAGCTTCTGGAGAGTGGCCGGGTGTTCCCCAACATCCCGCGCCAGCTCCTCCAGTGAAGGCTGGTCGCGATAATCGAGGCTGATCTTCTCGATCACACGGCGAATGATCTCGTAATCGCTGCCGCGCGGCGTGATGTCGTTTTGAAGTATGGCAGTCTGCAGGTTCATGATCTGTCACTCCCTGCCCCCACTATCGCGCCGATCGCACGGCGCTGCCACCCGAAACCGGATCAGCGGCCTTTTGCCGTGGCCAAAGCCTGCCCGAAAGCGCTCGCGAAGTTTTCACGCTCCTCCGGATTGAGGAAACTGCCGAGGCTCACGCGGCGCTCACGCGATTCCACCGCCATGTCGGTCACGCCTATCTCTTCATGCCGGTCGACGCGGAACCGTGTCCAGAACGGATTGAACCCATGCTCTTCCACGCGGCCCGAAGGAGCGGTCTTGCGGATGAGAAGGTTTGTGCGCGACAGGGTCACTTCCTCCCGTGCGCGTGCGGCACGGTAATTCATCCGGAAAGCAAACCAGATCGCCAGAACATCCAACCCGAAAAAGCCGAAAACCGGCCACGCGCCCATTTGCAGGAAGAACGCGCCCAGCGACAGCCAGAATAAGACGAGCACCGTCATCAGCACGACAAAGCCCGTCCGCCCAAGCGAGCGGTGAGGCATCAGCAGCGCGCTGAAAAATGGTGCATCGGCTTTCGTTTCGCTCATGATTGAGATTATAGAGAGCGCATGGAAAAGCCCAAGGTGAAAAATGCAGCCAAGGCGCCGGCCGCGAAGCGCAAAGCGCCGCGCAAGAAGGCGCTGACAGCCTATTCCCATGAAGAGCTGACGGAAATCTTCCGCCGCTTCAAGGTGCAGCGCCCGGAGCCGAAAGGCGAGCTCGAACACGTCAACGCCTTCACGCTTCTGGTGGCCGTTGTGCTTTCAGCGCAGGCAACCGATGCGGGCGTGAACAAGGCCACACGCGGCCTGTTCGCCGTGGCCGACACGCCAGAGAAAATGTATGCGCTGGGCGAGGAAAAGGTTTGCGATTATATCCGCACCATCGGCCTGTGGCGCAACAAGGCGAAGAATGTCATCGCGCTCAGCAAGGCGCTGATCGACGAGCATGGCGGGGAAGTTCCAGGCGAGCGCGACCTCCTGACGAAATTGCCGGGCGTGGGCCGCAAGACCGCGAATGTGGTCCTCAACATGGCCTTCGGGCAGCCGACCATGGCGGTCGACACTCATATCTTGCGCATCGGCAACCGCATCATGCTGGCGCCGGGCAAGACCCCTGATGCCGTCGAGGCCGCGCTGATGAAGGTCATTCCGGAAGAATATCTCTTCCATGCCCATCACTGGCTGATCCTGCACGGGCGCTATGTCTGCAAGGCGCGCAAGCCGGACTGTGAAGCCTGTGTGATTGCCGATCTCTGCAAGGCACCGGAAAAGACGACGGATATTCCGGCGCCGCTTGTGCCGATCGCGGATGGGCAGGCGGCCTAGGACACGTCAGCCGAAATTTCGGGCCATCATGGCTGCGAAGACCGGGATGAGGGCAAAAACCGCGATTTCGGCCACCAGGAAGCGTCGCATCGCCTTGATCTCGGCCACCGGCATTTGGAACCCCGCCTCCTTCGCCTGTCTGCTCCAGCGCAGGATGGCGAGTGTCGGCTTGACCGAGAGCAGCCCGACAATGGCAAAGGCTGCGATCTTGCCCCAGAAGGCGTGGTTGGCCGCATAGAACTCCCAGCCCCGCAGGCCGAAAGCGACGCGGGCGGCGCCAACCGCCAGAACCAGCATGGCAACAAGGCCATACATCCGGTCGATATGGGTGAGGATCTTCAGATCCCGCAGCGACATGTCCGATTTCATCAGGACGAATTCGGCAGCGATGATGAAGGCGAGCAGGAACACCAGAAGGTGGTGCAGTATTGCCAGTACAAGATCCGTCATGCGCGCGTTCCTCCGGATTTGGCGACCGCATCTTGCGCGGAATGCGTGATCATCTTGTGAAGATGCACCATCATTGCTGCGGCGAAGAGCGGCGTCAGCAGGTTGACGAAGGGGATGGCGAGGAATCCTGCGATGACCAGCCCGCCCATGAAGACCGTGCTCGCATGCCTGCGCCGCAGGGCCTTGGCCTCGGCCTCCGAGCGGAAGCGCATGGCGGCAAATTCGAAGAATTCCCGGCCCAGAAGATAGCCGTTGACGATGAAGAAGGCGATCACGTTGACGCCCGGCACCAGGAGCAGTAGCAGGGCGAACAGGTTGCCGAGGATGACGACACCGAAGAACTTCAGGGACATGATGATGGCCGGAACGAGAGGGACCGGCTTGCCGGGCGGGTCCTGCGCGTAATCGGTCTTCTCCACCGCCTCCGCGACGTCATCAAGAAAAAGCCCGGCAATGATTGCGGTTATCGGCGCGATCAGCAGTGCAAGTGCGAGCGCTAGACCGATGCCCGCGGCAAGACCCGCAACAAGGCCAAGCCAGCCTGCCCAGGATGGCAGGTCTGGCATGAAGACCTGCAAAAGCGGCAGGATATAGAAATCGAAGAGTTCACGCAGTCCAAACCACAGACCGGCGATTACCAGCAGGGTCAAGCCAAGCGTCTTGTAGAATGCGGAGCGGAAGGGTGCGGAGAAGAGCTGCCCGGCAGCGGCCCGTGCGGCATCAATGATCATCGTGCTCGTCTTCCCCCGCTTCCGCGTTTTTGCTCGCCACTGCAGATAAGCAGACAATCGAGGCGACACAAGGCAGCGCGAACGCTCATGATGGTTCCAATCTCCGGCTGCAGGCGTTAAACACGCTCGCGGAACGACTGACCCAGATCCTCTGACCCGGTGGAGAGCTTCATGAGCGAATTCGACGTCCTGTGCATCGGCAATGCCATTGTGGACATCATTGCCCGTTGCGACGAGGCGTTTCTCGTGGAGAACGATATCCGGCGGGGCACGATGAACCTTGTGGATGCAGAGCGCGCAGCGCTTCTTTACGAGCGGATGGGCCCGGCGATCGAGACATCCGGCGGCAGTGCCGGAAACACGGCTGCGGGTGTGGCGAGTTTCGGTGGCAAGGCTGCGTATTTCGGCAAGGTCTCGCGCGACTATCTGGGCGAAATCTACACGCATGATATCCGCGCGCAGGGCGTGGCGTTTGACACCAGGCCGCTTGAAGGTGAGCCGCCCACGGCGCGCTCCATGATCTTCGTGACCCCTGATGGCGAGCGCTCGATGAACACCTATCTGGGCGCCTGCGTGGAGCTTGGGCCGGAAGATGTCGAAGCAGACAAGGCCAAGGCTGCCAAAGTCACCTATTTTGAAGGCTATCTGTGGGATCCGCCACGCGCCAAGGAAGCGATCCGCATGACCGCCGAACTGGCGCATGAGGCCGGACGCGAAGTCGCCATGTCGCTTTCCGACCCGTTCTGCGTGGACCGCTACCGAGCGGAATTCCTCGAACTCATGCGTTCGAAGACCGTGAACATCGTCTTTGCCAACGAGCACGAGCTTGTTTCGCTCTACGAGACGTCAAGCTTCGACGATGCCCTCGCCGCGATCCGTAAGGATTGCGATCTCGCCTGCGTTACGCTTTCCGAACGCGGCTCAATTGTGGTGCGCGACGGCGAAACCGTGGAGATCGACCCGGTCAAGGTGCGCGACGTGGTGGACACGACCGGTGCTGGCGATCTTTATGCAGCCGGCTTTCTGTTCGGCTACACGAATGGCAAAAGCCTCGGGCAGAGCGGCAAGCTCGGCTCCATGGCTGCAAGCCGCGTCATCGGCCAGATCGGCCCGCGGCTGCAGACCAGCCTTAAGAGCGATGCCGAGCAGGCAGGTCTTCTCTGATACCTAGAGGATGTCTTCTGGCTTGCGCCCCGGGCGCGGCTTGTAGCGGGGGATGGACCAACCGTAGCGCATACCGCCGCCCCGCACGATGAAGGCGGCGGTGAAGGCGAGCGCTGCGGCCGGCATGACCGCCAGCCCGAGAAGAACAGCCGCCACATAGACCGCTGCCCCGGCTAGCGCTGCGGTGACATAGATTTCTGAACGCAAAAGGACCGACGGTTCACCGGCCAGAAGGTCGCGTAATATGCCGCCGAATGTCGCAGTCATCATGCCGGTGATCAGTGCCACCGGCACGGAACCCGAGGCTGCCAGACCCTTTGCAGCACCCAGCACGCCGTAAGCCGACAGGCCAATTGCATCGAGCCAGAGCAGGAGGCGATAGCGCGATTCCACGAGATGCGCGGTGAAGAATACCAGTACGCCGACCGCGGCGCTGACAATCACATAGGCAGGATTGAGGACCCAGAAGACGGGCAAGCCAAGGACGAGATCGCGCAGGGTGCCACCGCCCGTCCCTGTAATACCTGCAAAGAAGAGAAAGCCGATCATGTCGAGCTGCTTGCGCGAGGCAGCAAGGGCGCCGGTGGCGGCGAATACCGCCACCCCGGCATAGTCCAGCAGCATGAGCGGCATCATGACCGGTCAGGCCATCAGGAAGCGTTGCCGGAGCTTGCCTGCTCCGCGTCAGCCTGCTGCTTTTCAGCGGATGCCTTCGGCCCGCCCTTGGAAACACCGACCATGGCCGGGCGCAGCACGCGCTCACCGATCACATAGCCCGGCTGAACCACCTGGACGACGGTGTTGGCGGCGACATCGGGGTTCGGCACTTCGAACATGGCCTGGTGGAAATTGGGATCGAAACGCTCGCCTTCCGGATTGAGGCGCTTCACGCCGTGGCGCTCCAGGGTCGATAGCATGGAGCGTTCGGTCATCTCCACACCCTCAACCAGAGACTTGAGCACCGGGTCGGCGTTCTCGCGCTGCTCGGGCGTGATCGCACCGAGTGCACGCTGCAGATTGTCGGAAACGGTCAGCATGTCGCGGGCAAAGCCGGTGATGCCAAAGGTGCGGGCGTCCGCCACTTCACGCTGGGTACGCTTGCGCAGATTCTCCATCTCGGCGACGAGGCGCAGATTCTGCTCTTTCAGGTCTTCGTTTTCGCGGGCAAGCTTGAGAAGCACGTCCTCTTCAGAAACTTCGCCTTCAGCCTCGCCCTCAGCGGCTACGTTCTCGTCCTCAACCTGGGGATTGGCCTTCGCCTCTTCCAGGTTCAGGTCGTTGTCGTCCTTTGGGTGCGTTGTCATTGGCTGTCTGTCTCTCGTAAAAACTTCATTTCGCGCCGCATATCGAGGTTTGGCGCCTCAAAATCAAGGGCTGCAGTGCTGCGCCTAGCGCAGCAAACGCCCGACCAGTTGAGCGGTATAGTCCACCATCGGCACGATACGGGCATAATTGAGCCGGGTCGGGCCAATGACACCGAGCGCGCCGATAACGCGAGAATCCTGGTCCCGATAGGGTGCCACCACCAGCGAGGAGCCTGAGAGCGAGAAGAGCTTGTTTTCCGAGCCGATGAAGATGCGCACACCCTGCCCGTCTTCGGCCAGATCCAGAAGCTGAACCAGTCCTTCCTTTGTCTCCAGGTCCTCAAAGAGATGGCGCAGGAGATCCAGGTCGCCCTCGGCATTGATGTTTTCGAGCAGGTTTGCGCGGCCACGCACAATCAGGCGCGCCGGCTGGCCTTCTCCCGCCTCTGACCAGACAGCCAATCCCTGCTCCACCAGCGCCTGGGACAACTTGTCGAGCGCCGTGCGCGTCTCTTCCTGAAGCCGCGCGATCTCGCTGCGGGCCTCGCCGAGGGTGCGGCCACGGATATGTGCGTTCAGGAAGTTGGAGGCTTCGGAAAGCTGTGAAGCGGTGACGCCCGGCGGCAGGTCGATCACGCGGTTCTCGACATCACCGTTCTGCGAAACCAGCACGGCCAATGCCTTGCGCGGCTCCAGCTGGATAAACTCCATATGCTTCAGCGCCGCTTCGGTCTTGGTGGCCAGAACCAGCCCGGCCCCCCGTGAAAGCCCGGAGAGCATCTGGCTCGCCTCGGTCAGCATATGCTCAAGCGACTGGCTGCGCCCGGCCGTCTTGACCTGCGCTTCAATGACCTGCCGCTCCTCTTCCGAAAGATCGCCAATCTCCATAAAGGCATCGACGAAGAAGCGCAGGCCCTGCTGGGTCGGCAGGCGTCCGGCGGAAACATGCGGCGCATAAATCAGACCCAGATGCTCCAGGTCGCTCATCACGTTGCGCACGGTTGCCGGTGAGAGCTGATTTGGCAGCAGCCGGGAGAGGTTACGCGAGCCCAGCGGCTCCCCCTCGTTAAGGTAGGTCTCGACGATCAGGC
>Ga0310345_10003518_pt1 | contig 14856 bp, 16 predicted proteins | sample HC15DNA20500_MG_FD_204667 | JGI IMG/M metagenome (GOLD analysis project Ga0310345, IMG submission 204667) | Marine microbial communities from station ALOHA, North Pacific Subtropical Gyre - HC15-DNA-20-500_MG | ecosystem: Environmental > Aquatic > Marine > Oceanic | place: Pacific Ocean: North... | reverse complement strand
ACCCGGTCGAGAGCAACCGGCGACAACAACCAATCTCTAAAGCCGCAGGAACACAAGAGCAGGCGAGCCACCCTTAAAGCGATAGGGTGACTTGAAACAATAAAAAGAAAAGAGGCGACCGACTTGAGGTCGATCTAAACTCTATTTGTTATAGGACCGCGTCCTTAAGCTGCTTCGCGATGCGAGCCTTAACGACAGTCTTCGCCGGAATTTGGATCTCTTGACCGGTCGCCGGGTTACGACCCACCCGTGCCTTACGCTCTTGCCTGACTAGCTTAGCCATCCCTGGCAACACAAACTCGCCACACCGCTTGAGTTCCGATTCAGACAACTCTTGCAACTTGTCAAAAATCGCTCGCGCGTTCTTATTCGTTTCGACAAAATCAAGCTCTGCAAACCTCTTAAACAGGTCCGTCTTACTAAGTCTTCCAGCACCGGCCATCTGCATCCCTCCCTAGCTCTACGCGCGCCAAATATCAATCCCATGCGGCCGCGCGCGCGGGCGACCGACATGCCAAGAAAACTCAATAAAATAGGGGGTATGCTAGCGTGCGGCTCCCTCTCTGTCAATCACTACTGTAACTGACTGGATACCGCAGTCGTCCTGATAGTAGCTGCTAGAATCGCTGGATGACGTTCCCGTCCCTTGAAACCTTTCCCAATCCGAAACCCGACCGCGATTACGAAATCGCGATCCGTTGTCCCGAGTTTACGTCGGTGTGCCCCAAGACTGGACTCCCAGACTTTGGTGAAATCCGCATTACCTATGTACCCCACGATCGCTGTATCGAGTTGAAGGCTTTGAAGTACTACCTGATCGGTTTTCGTGACAAAGGCATCTTTTACGAAGATGTCACGAACCAGATCCTTGACGATCTCGTCGCCGCCTGCAAACCAAGGCATATGACCGTTGCTGGTGATTTTTCAGTCCGAGGCGGCATCAAGACGCAAATAACAGCAACCTATGACCGAGCGTGAGGAAGCATTCCGGGTTCCGGTCGAAGAGCAGCTCGACCTGCACATGTTTTCGCCGCATGATGTGAAATCCGTCGTCGTAGAATATATGCGAGCAGCGGCTGATGCGGGCTTGGCAGAGGTCCGAATCATTCACGGCCGCGGCATCGGTGTGCAACGCGGAATAGTTCAATCAGTACTTGAGTGCCACCCATCGGTAAGCGCGTTCTGGGACGCGCCCGAGTCTCACCTTGGCGCCACGATCGCCCGCATTCGTCGGCTGACAGACGTGTCAGCCTAGGCTAGGCGCGTGCCGAATTCACTTACCCCGATGATAGACTGTGGTGGTTATACGGACGTGTCGCCTCAACAACAAACCGAGTTCGAATCCAAGGTCATTAGAAACTTCTTGGTTGCTTGCCAGAGTGGCGAGCAAGAAGTGCCGGCCTTGGTCGCTTAAGTTTCCCACTCGACACAGCCCGGATATGGCGAAACGATCGCGATCTCCGCGGCGGCACATCGCAGCTCTCCTGGTTCTCTTCATCCTATGCGCGGCGATAGGAGCGACACAGCCTCTCCCCCAGCTTGAGTTACGCATCGAAGCACCAGACCAGCTTCAGGTCGTCGCTGACCAGATTAGCCGATTCGATGTCACTCGGTTCGAAGCTATTTTTCGGCTCATCGGACAGACCGACCCTGGAGCTCCCATCCGTGTCGTTCTCGTGCCTGAGGACTCGAGGATTGCACGTGATACCGAACCATGGGTTGCCGCGTTTGCTGATGGAACCAAGGACCTTATTGTTCTCTTTCCAGCACGGATAGGGAAATATCCTTACGATTCACTTGAGATCGTTTTACATCATGAGGTGGCTCATATCCTGACAGTGCGGGCCGCCGGTGGTGGGCGATTGCCACGTTGGTTCAATGAGGGTCTGGCTAGCACGGCTGAGCGGAGTTGGGGTCTCGGTAGCCGCTCACGATTCCTGTGGGCAAACGTTACTTCTGGTGAGCCGAGTATCTCCGAAATCGAAGGGCTCTTTGCTGAAGGATCACGTGAAGCGTCGCAAGCGTACACGATCGCGCATGCACTCGTGCGTGACTTACTGCGGCGCTACGGTTCATCCCTTGTCCCTCGTGTGTTGTCTGGTGTCGCGACCGGCGCAACGTTTGATCAGGCCTTCGTCAACATTACAGGCACGACGGTCAGTGGTACAACGAGGCTTTTTTGGCAGAGTGCCGGTGGCTGGGAAGAATGGATCACATTTCTCGCGAGCCCGTACACACTGTGGACAGCAATCACCAGCCTCGCCCTAGTCGCAATCTGGCAACATCGACGGCGACGGGCAGCGCGGCGGCGGCAATGGGAAGAGGATGAACGGTTAGAGGCCACAACGTGGGAAGAACACAGACGGAAGTATAGGATTCATTAGCGATATGCTCACCAGGGATCTAGACCGAGCAGACGTGCAGGATTACGCTTCGCCATGATATCTATCTCGTCGACTGTGATGCCGACTTCTCGCATGGCGCTGATGTAGGCGCGCCAGCCCTCTGGATGAAGAGGGTTGCCCGCCTGACCCAGATCAGTTGACATGACGAAGTGATCGACACCAATCTCACGGATGGCTATCGTGTAGTCCATAATCGATCGTCCGCCACTGAAAACAGCTAGCCAATCGATCTCCATGATGGCACCCTCCGATGCCATCTCTCGCATCTGTGCCATCGTCGCGCCTTGCGAAAACACATGGGTCACTAGGATTCGGCGAACGCCCAGCCGTTTGGCCGCGGGAATCAGGGCTAGGACCTCTTCTGGGGCCGAGTGGCCCGTCGCCAGCAGCAAATCGTGTTCGGCCACAAGCGAAAAGACCTCGAGCACAGTTGGAACAGGAGCACCCGCTTGCATGACCGATACGAATACCCCTCCTGCGCCTGCATTGGTAACGTACCACTCGGCATCAAAGGTGGGTAACCACACCACCTTTCCGCGGCCGCCTGAGAAGTCCACCATCTGGCGTACTGCTTCAGGATTGATCCCGCCGACGGCGCGATTAAGCACCACGCCACCGAAAATCTCAAGATTCTCGACCTGTTCCATCGCTAGTGCAGCGCGGTCTGCCGTCATGGTGAAATGGTTCTTGAGCAAGATGGCACGCATCCTCGCATCTTTGGCACCACGTGCGGCTTCTAGATCGTTCACCGACCGTGGCCGAGAATCGGGTCCCGCGTGGACGTGTAAGTCGACGACGCCCTCCAACGAGATGTCCGGGCCTTGCTCCCCCGCACTCGAATGCATAGAGATACCGTTCATCCCTAGCACAAGGGTAAGCAGCACTGCACTCGACCACCTGTTTTGAACCATCGGTCTTCCCCTTAAACGATGTTTGCAATCTTCGACTCGGCACTATCATAGGCGCTCATGACCGAACCACAAGCGCACCCCTGGATTTGGGCCATCTACGTGACGCTGTTCGCAGCGTCAGTGCCATGGTACCTGCCAGAGAGTGCGACGCTCCGTTTATGGTACGGGCTCCCGCACTGGGTAGTGATCTCGCTTGCCGTAAGTCTGTCCATCGCCGTGTTCACCACGTGGGTCGTGTCACGGTACTGGTCGGAACCTGATTCCGAAGAAATGTCACCAGGCGAGGACCATCAACAATGACCCTCGGGCTCGGCGCGGGCGTTGCAGTCGCTATCTACCTGGCCATACTCATCTCGGTCGGCTACGCAACACACCGGACGGGCGGTCAGACTGGCCTGGGCGACTTCTATCTTGCTGGTCGCAACCTCGGCGGCTTTGTTCTCCTCCTCACTCTTTACGCGACTCAGTACAGCGGTAACACCCTACTGGGATATCCAGGAGAGGCCTTTCAATTGGGATTCGCCTGGGTAATGAGTGTCGGCTTCATGATGGCAATCATCGTCGTCTATCTATCTTTTGCGCCAAGACTGCAGCGAGTCGCGCGCCGGCACCAGTTTGTCACGCCTGGTGACTGGATCGCGTACCGGTTCGATTCAGCGCCTCTTACATTCCTCGCGAACTTGCTGCTCGTCGCAGCGATCTCCAACTACTTACTGGCACAACTGATGGCGATGGGCCACGTGACAGAAGGCCTCTCCGGAGGCGCGGTCCCCTATTGGGTCGGCGTCTTGCTGCTCACGTTGGTAGTCATCATCTACGAGACCATCGGTGGCATGCGAGCCGTCGCATGGACTGACTGCATCCAAGGGATCATGTTGCTCGTCGGCCTCACCGGCCTGCTGGCAGCGGTGGCACCGACCCCAAGTCATCTCGCAGAGCTGACGAGCACGATCGCTGCGACTGCCCCGGAGAAGGTTAGGGTGCCGTCATGGGAAATCTCTCGAAACTGGTTCAGCACAATCCTGCTCATCGGTTTCTCCGGAGCAGTTTATCCACACGCGATTCAGCGCATCTATGCTGCACGCAACGTGCGCAGTTTAAAACGGGCGTTCACCGCGATGGTCTTCCTACCACTCGTGACGACTGGAGTCATGTTCATGGTAGGCATCCTAGCCATCGGCGAGCTGACCGTCACAGGTGAACCCGACCAAGTAATTCCAGCGCTACTGACTATGTGGGCCGGCCGGTCATTCTTACTGTATTGCCTCTCTGTGGTTGTCATTACCGCCATCGTAGCCGCCGTGATGTCAACCGCTGATTCGGTTTTGTTGAGTCTGTCATCGATTCTGGCGAAGGATATCGTTGGAACGACGCTTCTACGAGGCGCATCAGAGGAACGGCTGACACGTGTGGGTAAAGGGTTGTCGTGGATCATTGTCGGAGTACTTGTATTCATCGCGCTCTCACCACGCGTCACATTGTGGGGACTGACCGAGATCAAGATGGAAATTCTCGCGCAAGTCGCGCCACTCTTCGTGCTCGGCGTCACGTGGACGCGCCTGACCACGCAGGCAGCATTCACCGGCATGCTTGCCGGGTGTACGACCTACGCGGGACTGATCCTGACCGGACACCCGGAGGTATGGAATATTCACGCCGGCGTGGTGGCGCTTGGTGTCAACGTCGCATGTTGCGTAATCGTTTCACGCTCACAAAATGCGCTGGCTTGGGCAACCATGGGAGGGTCGACGACGCGATGACAGCATCCGAGAGACCGATGTGGCGCTGTCTTTTATACGAACACCGGTGTGCGAAGGGAAACAGATCCACTTCCGTCAGCGCGCGTCAAGCGAATCACACTTCGCCTAGAATAGAAGACCGGTCCACGCAATCTATGTTGCGCTCGACAATGTAATTGCGGCGTGCAGATTCCACCAACGGGTGACATCCTCAGGCGTCCTTACGACTTTAAGACGCGAAGTAGGCGGCTCATTGGGTCGTAGAGCTGATCGACAACGCGCTCTTTGAGCGGAATGATCGCGTTATCGGTGATTGTGATCTCTTCAGGACAGACCTTGGTGCAACACTTCGTGATGTTGCAGTAGCCGATCCCGTGGTCGTAGGCAAGATTGTGGGCACGGTCATCAGTGTCGAGCGGATTCATTTCAAGCTGGGCGCTATGAACAAAGAATCTCGGCCCTATGAACTCGTGGTGCAACCGATGGTCCCGCAGCACGTGGCACACGTCTTGGCACAAGAAACACTCGATGCACTTCCGAAATTCCTGCACACGTTCGGCATCTGACTGCGCCATCCGCCATGTCCCATCCTCGGTATCAGGTGGTCGTGGTTTGAACGGCTTGATCTGCTTCTTAACTTCGTAGTTCCACGACACGTCTGTGACGAGGTCACGCATCGGAGGAAACGCCTGCATCGGCTCGATAGTGACAGGTTCGTTGAGGTTCAAGCTACTGAGACGCGTCATACACATCAACTTTGGATTACCGTTCACCTCAGCCGAACATGACCCGCACTTGCCGGCTTTACAGTTCCAACGGACCGCGAGGTCGTTAGCGGATTCGGCTTGGATTTGGTGTACGGCGTCGAGCACCACCATCCCTTCTGTAACCTCAGTGGTGTAGTCCTCGTAGGAACCGCCGGCGGCGTTCCCTCGCCAGATCTTAAATTCCTTGATCGCCATTACCCTGCCTTACTTCTGGTTCTCTTCGATGATTTTCTGCAGATCGTCCCGCGGCGGCGCGATGGGCTCCCGACTGATTTCCATCAGACCATCGGGTGCCTTGCGAACGACAAGCGTCGTCTTACCCCACTCCGCGTCCTTCCCAAGATGGTCCTCGCGAAAGTGCGCGCCTCGACTCTCCTGACGCTCGATAGCAGCACGCGCGACGGCCTCGGCCACTGGTAGCAAATTTCGCAGATCGAGCGCAGTGTGCCATCCGGCGTTGTACTCCCGATTGCCTGGTGCCGCCACTCGCTTGACCCGATCGGTCAAACGCTGCAACCCGGCAAGCGCTTGGCTGAGTTCAACATCGCTTCTGACGATCCCTACCAGACTCTGCATCAGGTCCTGTAGCTCGTACTGCAGCTGAAAAGGAGCCTCGCCGCTCCCCTGCCGCTCGAGCGGCTCAAGCGCTATCTGCGCTACCGCATCAACCTGACCATTGTCGACATGGCCAACACTATGCTCTTGAGCGTATTTGGCAGCGTATTCGCCAGCGCGCTTCCCGAAGACCACAAGGTCAGATAGCGAATTACCACCGAGCCGATTGGCACCGTGCAATCCACCTGCCACCTCACCGGCAGCAAAGAGACCCGGCACAGCCGACATCTGCGAATCGGCATCGACCCGAACGCCACCCATCATGTAGTGGGTTGTCGGACCGACTTCCATCGGTTCAGCAGTGATATCAATTCCGGCAAGCTGTTTAAACTGATGGTACATGCTCGGAAGCTTCTTCTTAATGTGAACCTGTGCGTTGGGTAGCTTTTCTTTGATCCATGCAATATCAAGAAAGACGCCGCCGTGGGGACTGCCGCGGCCTTCTTTGATCTCCCGGACGATACAGCGAGCCACATGGTCACGTGTAAGTAGCTCTGGTGGCCGGCGCGCGTTCTTATCACCTTGGGTGTAGATCCACCCTTCTTCCGGGTTGTCAGCGGTCTGATGCTTATAGAGATCAGGGATGTCGTCGAACATGAATCGACGGCCTTCGCTATTGCGCAGTACACCACCCTCACCGCGCACCCCTTCCGTCACGAGGATTCCCTTAACTGACGGAGGCCAGACCATCCCGGTCGGATGGAACTGTACGAACTCCATATCGATTAGCTCCGCACCAGCGCGATATGCAAGCGCGTGGCCGTCTCCCGTGTATTCCCAGCTGTTGCTAGTTACTTTAAATGCCCGCCCTATGCCGCCGGATGCAAGGACGATCGCTTTTGCCTTAAATAATCTGAAGTGTCCGCGCTCGCGGTCGTAACCGAAGGCTCCGACCACGCGATCGCCGTCCTTGAGTAGCTCGATGATTGTGCACTCCATGTGCACGTCAATTCCTTGATGCACACCGTAGTCCTGGAGCGTACGGATCATCTCGAGCCCTGTCCGATCGCCGACGTGTGCGAGACGAGGATATTTATGACCGCCAAAGTTCCGCTGAAGGATACGACCGTCTTTAGTTCGATCGAAGACGGAACCCCAGGCCTCGAGTTCGCGAACACGGTCCGGAGCTTCCTTGGCATGCAGCTCGGCCATACGCCAGTTATTCAGATACTGGCCACCGCGCATCGTGTCAGCGAAATGCGTCTGCCAGCCATCGCGGTCATCAACGTTGGCGAGCGCCGCGGCCATCCCACCTTCGGCCATTACCGTGTGAGCCTTGCCAAGCAACGATTTACAGACAAGCCCAACCGAGACACCAGCCGCCGAAGCTTCTATCGCTGCACGCAGACCAGCACCGCCGGCACCGATCACCAACACGTCGTGTTCTAAGGTTTGATACTCCATGCGGCCCTATAAGATTCGGAAGTCGGCCCAGATGCCCATATTGCACATTCGGACGTAGACGTCTGAAAACGCCACCCAACCGAGGCTGAGCCACGCAAAGAGCATGTGGCGCTTGTTCAAGCAGCTGACGCAGTCGTACGCAAACTGCTGGGCCGGCTTCTCCGACACACAATCGTGACGGCCACCAACCAGATGACGCAACGAGTGACAACTGAACGTGTAGCCACCGAGCAGCACGACATTAAGAGCAAGCACTATTGTGCCAACGCCAATCCCGAAGGAGACGTTACCGGCCACATCCTCGAACCATAGGGCATTCCAAACGTCGTAGCTAAGGAACAGAAGGAAAACAAGTGCAATATAAAGAAAATACCTATGGACGTTTTGGATAATCAGCGGAAATGAATTCTCACCGAGAAAGCTGTTGCGCGGCTCGCCAACAGCACACGATGGTGGGTCAGCCCAGAAAGCCTTGTAGTAGGCACCTCGATAGTAATAGCAGGTCACTCGAAAGCCTGCCGGCATCGGAAGAATGAGAAGCGCAGGGGAAAACGGTAGCCACATCGGCCACCAACCCGGCCGAGGACCGAATAAGCTATGGGGCGAATCACCGAAGATCTCAGGCGAGTAGAGCGGCGAAAGATACCCACCAAGCCAGTAGTGCTCACCTTGAAACGCCGCCCAGGTCATATACGCGAGGGCGGTAGAAATCCCCAAAAAGACGGCGGTTGGCTGTACCCACCAGCTGTCACGTCTGGAGGTTTCTCCGAATCCCCGTACCGGTAGTAAGGTCTGTACCCGATCCATCTTGCTACTCCGTTCAACTACGGGAAAATGTGCCGTAGACCCAGTCCGTGCGGCCTCCGGACCGCCCATAGAATATCACCTAGCTGGCTGGCTTCACTTCACCTTACTCCGTCACCAACTTCACCCTTGAGGATCTTCGGTTATCGATCGAGCGTGAACTCATATCACTTTCATTGGCAACTTGGGAAAGCAGCAGAAATTAGCTGTCAATGAAACCGACCGCTTCACAAAGGTCACTTGTTCGACCTTTCTGTGTACACTTTAGGCCTATTTTATGTAGCATCGAGCGGACCCGCACGACCGAGGGAGGCAACATGTCACTACGAATCAACGACGAAGCGCCTGATTTCACGGCAGAAACCACGGAAGGCACCATCAGTTTTCACGAATGGATTGGCAGCGGCTGGGCTGTATTGTTCTCCCACCCAAAAGACTTCACGCCAGTATGCACGACTGAGTTAGGTGCGATGGCTAGTTTGCATTCTGAGTTTGCGAAGCGTAACTGTAAAGTACTCGGGATCAGCGTCGATGGCATCAGCAACCATGAAAAATGGACCAAGGATATCGAAGCGTCCCAGGGCTACGCGGTTAACTATCCTCTGATTGGGGACCCTGAGTTAAAGATCGTCAAGGCTTACGACATGCTCCCTGCAGATTCAGGTGACACCAGCGAAGGCCGAACGCCGGCCGACAACGCCACTGCGCGGTCGGTGTTCGTTATCGGCCCAGACAAAAAGATCCGAGCGACTCTCACCTACCCGATGAGCACTGGACGCAACTTCGATGAGATCCTGCGACTGCTCGACTCCTGTCAGTTAACCGCGACAAAAAAGGTGGCAACACCAGTTAACTGGAAACAAGGCGACGACGTCATTATCTTGCCAGCGGTATCGAACGAAGACGCGGAGAAGACCTATCCTGAGGGGTGGAAGTCGCCACTTCCGTATATCAGGATTGTCCCTCAGCCAAAGTAACTCGGCGTACGCAACAACAGTCCAGTAACAAACGGACCCGCAACAGACAACACTAGTGGATCACCGTGTCGTCACCCATCTCCTCGAGGAGCTCGAGGTGAGGGATCTCAAGGGAACGCACGGCGTTGATCACGAGGGCGAGTGCCTCATCGGCACTGTACGATGCATCCTCGTAGAGTAGCCGTTTGCGGGTATCCCGCAGCGCGCGCAGGACCTGCGCACGATCGAAACGTTGACCTGCGCAATGCTCGCAAAAACTCATCGTAGGTTGCCTCCGGTTTACTGTTCCTGCATGTGCGGATAGCGGTAATCAAGTGATGGCATAAAGTTTTCCTTAGTGGTCCGAGGACTCACCCACCGAATCAGGTTTAGATGGCTACCCGCTTTATCATTGGTCCCCGAGGCGCGCGACCCGCCGAAGGGTTGCTGTCCAACGACGGCGCCCGTCGGTTTGTCGTTGATATAAAAATTGCCTGCTGCATGCACGAGCTTCTCATGCGCACGGTTGATCGCCTTCCGGTCATTGGCAAAGATCCCACCGGTCAGAGCATACGGTGATGTCGCGTCACACAGCTCAAGCGTTTCATCGTACTTATGGTCGTCGTAAACAAAGATCGTGAGCACGGGCCCGAACAGTTCGATCTCCATCGTTGCATAGTGAGGATCGTGAGCCTGAATAATCGTCGGCGCGATGAAGTAACCCTTGCTGTCATCATAGGCACCGCCGCATACCACGTCAGCATTTGCGTCCGCGCGTGCGGCGTCAATCGCGTGGGTAATCGTGGCAAATGATGACGGATCAATGACCGCTCCCATGAAATTGGTGAAGTCAGTAATGTCACCGTACTTTATGCTCTCAATCTGCTCACAAAGTTCGTCCTGGTGGCGATCCCAAAGACTCTTCGGAATATAGGCCCGGCTAGCTGCGCTGCATTTTTGGCCTTGGTACTCGTACGCGCCGCGGATGAGGTTGGCGATGAGTGCATCAGGATCAGCAGAAGCATGGGCAAATACAAAGTCCTTACCGCCGGTTTCACCAACGATGCGTGGATAGCTCTTGTACTTCGCGATGTTCGCACCGACCGTCCGCCACATACCCTGGAAAACGGCTGTGCTGCCCGTGAAATGCACGCCACCGAGGTCGGTATGGCTCATTACTGGATCGCCGATTTGACCGCCACTCCCTGGCACCATATTGATAACACCGTCCGGGAGTCCTGCTTCCTTGAACATCTGCATCAGTCTGTATGCCGCATACACCGCCGTCGATGCGGGCTTCCAGATCACTGTATTCCCCATCATCGCAGGACTGGTTGGAAGATTGCCCGCAATGGAAGTGAAGTTAAACGGCGTGACTGCGAATACAAATCCCTCAAGCGGGCGGTACTCGACGTAGTCCCAGATCGCCGGACCGCTGTCGGGTTGCTGTTCAAAAAGCTGCGGCATATACGACGCATTGAACCGAAAGAAATCGATCAACTCGCAAGCAGCGTCAATCTCGGCTTGAAAGACAGTCTTGCTTTGATTGAGCATCGTTGCAGCATTGACAATCGGACGGTATTTATCAGCAAGTAACTCGGCGGCCTTCAAAAAAATGGCGGCGCGCGACTCCCATCCCATCGCCGCCCATTCGGGACGAGCAGATGCAGCAGCGGCGACTGCCTGATTCACGGTTTCCGCGTTGCCTTTGTGAAATGACGCTATCGCGTGATGATGATCGTGCGGCAAGATGCACTGACCAAAATCTCCGGTCCGGACCTCAACACCACCAATAATCAGTGGAATCTCGATTTGCTGACTGGCACACTCTTCGAGCTTCAACTTGAGCTCGTGCTTCTCCGAAGAGCCGGGTAAATAGCTTAGTACAGGCTCATTTGCCGGCGTTGGAACCTTGACACGGGCGTTGATCATCGACGGTGACTCCTTTTGACTTCGTAGCTTTCGACTTCCCTAAAGGGTACTGCATAAACCTGAGGGCTGGCTGTCCGTCTACCCGTCATGAAAGGACACAGTGGTGTCATAACCATGACAGCTACCGCAGACCTGTCTATCTTCATTCAACCTCTAAAACCAGCCGCCAGCGCAAGGAATCTCAGAACCCCACCAAGCCGGCTCGATAGTTTTAGGCACCTGTATCCGGATGTTGACCTACCACACTATTTGGCTGCCGAATCAGCCTCATCTTTCCAGAACACATCGGGATGGCAGAACAGTTCCCCGACGTGCTCCGGTAACGACTACGATCTCCATGTGCGCCTTATTGACCTGCCGACACCCACCGTACTCGTCGAGCGTTCCACACTCAGGTCGAACATTAGCCGTATGCAGCATGCAGCGACTGAGGCCGGTATCCGACTACGCCCCCATGCCAAGACACACAAATCGGCCGCCATCGCGCAGTGGCAGCTGGAGGGAGGCGCCATTGGAATTACGGTTGCCAAAGTTGGCGAGGCTGAAATCTTCGCCGAGCACGGCGTCTCAGACATCCGTATTGCCTATCCCCTCTCGCCGTCAACCGCCCCCAGAATTCTCGCGCTTATGGAGCGCGTCTGCGTCTCAATCGTTGTTGACAATGCGTGCGTTGCTAGGTGTTGGTCTAACGTAATGGTTGAGGCTGGACGTCAACTCAACGTCCTAATCAAAGTCGATGTCGGCTTCCACCGCTGTGGAATCGATCCTGGCGCATCGAGCGCTGCAAGCTTCGTCGGTCAGATCGCTACACTCCCGGGGCTACGACTCTGCGGTCTGTTGAGCCACGCTGGACACGGGTACGACGCTACGACCATCAATGATGTTGCGACAATCGCACGGCAGGAGGCGGCACTTATGGAAGCACTCGCTGCAAACGTGCGCGGCGCCGGCATTGCCGTCGATGAAATTAGTGTCGGCTCTACACCAACCGCCAGATTTAGTCTGAAGGAACGGGTTGTCACAGAACTTCGACCAGGTAATTACGTTTTTTCAGACCTGACACAGGTAGCACTCGGATCCGCAGCCACAGACCAATGCGCCCTCACCGTGCTGTCGACGATCATCAGCCGCCCGACCAGGGATCGGCTCATCCTCGATGCCGGTAGTAAAACTTTGTCGTCCGATCGAGCACGCGGACCGGATGCGCGTACCGGTTTTGGCGCAATCTGGTCGAATACCAAAACATGCGGAATTAACCAGGCACTAGTCGTCGAGCGATTGTCCGAAGAACATGCTGTCGTGGCTGTCATAGGGAACGACACGACCCTAGCACCTGGCGACCGTGTCCGGCTATTCCCAAATCACGCCTGCGTTGTCGTCAACTTAACCGACGCACTCCAGTTGGTTGACGGAGATACGATTGTCGAGACACTGCCAGTACAAGCCCGAGGCAAAAACGCCTAGCAATCCGAGTCTCCGGTACTGATCGACGCCTTCCTCTTGCGTGACCGTTTCTTTTTCCGTCTGGTCCTGGCACGCGAACTCAATCCTTGCAACTCAGCCTCCCCCCCCACAACCAGCAGTGGTTGTCCAGGTGCACGGAGCAGGTTGAAGAATTCACCAGCCCGCGTCCGGGCATAGATCTCACGGCCATCCGTCAACAGTGTGACCTTGCCACGGTCACCGAGCGCATCGTACAGGCGAACACCGAACTGAGAGCCAAGAACGGCAAGCATGTTCCGTATTTTCTGTACTGAAAATCCGCGTCTTCGGAGATCCGCGAGCGCGATCAATTCGTAGAGTTCGACCGGTGAGTAACGTCGCTCGGTAAAACCGCCGGCCGGCGTCGGTCGAGATGAGACGGTCGCGGACAGGAGTTTGTGCAAATCCCACCATTGCAACTGACGTGCGGTGAGCCCGGTCAAGGAAGCAACCTCGCGCGCGCTATAACTCTGCTTGAGCTTCATACTGCCATGCGAAAAATGGCGGGCGACATCGGCCAGCTACTAACAATTACCGAAACGTGCGGGTGTGGTCACATCAAGTACCTGGTCGTACGTGTGTGCAACTAGAAGATCGCCAACTACGGCAGCCGTGAGTGGCGCTAATAGAATGCCATTGCGAAAATGTCCGCATGCGTAGATCAGCCCGGGAACCGTTGCAGACGGTCCGATGACCGGTAGTTCGTCTGGAGTGGCAGGCCTCAACCCAACGCGGGCTTCATGAAATGAGGCCTTCGCAACATGCGGTGTCACGCGTTGTGTCGCATCAATCAACGAGCGAACGCCGGAAACAGTCGCTCGTTCGTCGAAGCCAACCTCCTCAACAGTGGCACCAATTAGGACGGTGCCGTCACTCCATGGCACGAGGTAGCATCCCGGAGCCCAAAGAACTCTTGTTAGCATCGGTGCCGGCCATCCAAGATGAAGCAACTGACCTCGAACCGGTCGAATAGGTACAGGCGTCGCACCGTCGACTTCAACCCGACCGGACCAACTGCCTGCTGCCATGACGACGGCGTCACAGGCAACAGTGTCGCCGGCCGTCTCGATACTGAGACCGGTACCTTTGCGAGTGATCCGCGTTACTGCCGACGCCGTCTGAAACGACACGCCGTACGCAACAGACGCGCGCCGGAGCGCAGCTGTCAAGTCGGATGCACCAACGAATCCGTGACACTCGACAAGAAGGCCACCACATATTTCGGCCGACAGGTGCGGCTCCACGTCACGCACGTGATCAGCATCGATTAATTCCGCCTTAATGCCTCGCTCCACGCATGTCGTGTGAATATCCTCGAGACGGGCAACACCGGCATCGTCCATCGCCACTTCAAGCGTTCCTGTCCGCACATATTGCACGGCCGCGCCGGAGTCCTCAACAACTCGCGCGACGAACTCATCATAGAGGTCGAGACTGCGGATCGTGAGATCGAGCAGGGACCGCCGGTCGAACGCTTCAATGAAAGGTGCCAGCACGCCAGCAGAGGCTTGTGTCGCCCCTTGCCCAACTTCGCGCCGGTCGATAACCTGGACGTGAACACCGCGACGGGCCAGCTCATACGCAACCGCGCAGCCAACGATACCGGCGCCGATCACGACCACATTGGAAGAATGATTCACCTTTCGGTGCCCCGCCCAACCTCACAGTGTACTACGAAGCTCGCCCCCACCCCCAGCGAACCTACCGCGTTCATACCCTGATATCCCACTCCGCACAGCACGATGCCCGCGAGAACGGCATGGCTGCGCGTGATGCACCTTCTATCACATCGCAGAGTAAGCAGGTCATAACGGCAGACCAATGCATCAGTTACGTTCTAC
>Ga0310345_10003517_pt1 | contig 14858 bp, 17 predicted proteins | sample HC15DNA20500_MG_FD_204667 | JGI IMG/M metagenome (GOLD analysis project Ga0310345, IMG submission 204667) | Marine microbial communities from station ALOHA, North Pacific Subtropical Gyre - HC15-DNA-20-500_MG | ecosystem: Environmental > Aquatic > Marine > Oceanic | place: Pacific Ocean: North... | reverse complement strand
TATAAATGCGTATTAAATTGTACGAATGATTTAATTGAATTTTATAAAAAGTGTAATTTCAATTATAATGGTTGTGAAATGTCTTTATATTATTAGATTTTTATGAAAAATAAAAATTGAAAAAAATATGATACAATTAATCTAATAATTAAAATAACTAATAAAATGAATTTTACTAGAAAATGTGTATCGAAATTTATTCGTCCTCATATGAATCAACAACTTGGGCGAAGAAGTTATATAACTTATATGCAGGAACCGAAACCAGTAAAGATTTTAAGTACTCGTATTTCTAAAATTGGACATGAAAAAACATTAAAAAAATATCTTAAAGAATTAAATAAGAATGTTTATTCAATTAAAGGATTTCAAAATGCGGAATCATTTTGGGTTCCAATGTCTACGCAAAGTGTTGCTGATTTTACTAGTAAAAGAATGATTACTATCTCTGAGTGGAAGAATCCAGAAGATTGGGAAAATTGGTTAAAATCTGAGATTAGACTTACTACAAACGAGAAATATGTAGATATTTTGGAAATGGAGGAACATTTGAAATTAGAACATATTTTACCACCACCTATTTTTTTACTTTAATTGGATGTAAAAAATCAGTCCAATCCGTTCTAGCCCATTTATTTCCATAAATATCTTTCCATTTAACAACAGTTCCATATTTTTCATTTCTAGGTTTTTCTAAAAAAATAACATTATTATTTTTCATAAATTTATAATCTCTTTGAAAATTATCAGTAAAATAAACGATAATTAATTTAAAATTGATTTTATTAATATCTAATAAATAAATATTAATAATGACGATTATTGACAATAATTTTTTAAAAACAATTCAAACTGAACATTTCAAAAATTATTTTGAAAGTAGTAATATAAGAATTTATTATAATCCTGAAAACTTTAAAAGATTATATTATAAATTAAAAATAAATAAATCTGAAATAGAAAAATTAAAAAATGATACTTTTTATAAACGATATTATCAGTTCGACTTGATTATATATATGTATGCAATGTATTCTCCAAATAAATATGGATCAATGCCAATGCCAAAACCAAATTAATTTTTTAAAATTATTTTTAATATGGGACTTATTTTTTTATTTATATATTATATAATTAATACAATGACATTCGATTATATAATTCCTATGAAAGATGAATTTACTCCAGAAGATAACTTTATATCAGATAAATTATTACAAAAATATGTCGATATGAATAACATTACAAAATCGGATTTTAATAAATGGATTGATAAATATCGACATATTATAGAAAACGAATCAAAACAACATAATAATTTTTATAAACGTTATTTAAAAAAGAAAATAACTAAAAAACAAATGGGGGGAATTGGCGATGATAACATTACATTTTATATTATTGCTATTATTAGTTATATATTTTTTGAAAAACAAATTAATTCAATGGATAATCCAAATAAAAAAAAGAAAGGTGGAGCTACTACTATAAGAATAGCAAATAATGATGTTAGTCTGAGACAATTTCCAAAAATTTCGGAAAAATTTCATGATGTTCCGAATATAAATATAGCAAATAATGATGTTAGTCTGAGACAATTTCCAAAAATTTCGAAAAAATTTCGTGATGTTCCGAATATAAATATAGCGAATAATGATGTTAGTCTGAGACAATTTCCAAAAATTTCGAAAAAATTTCGTGATGTTCCGAAAAATACTTTTAGAAATTATCAAGAACATATTTTACAAGAACGATTAAATAATTTACGTCGCCGAGAACAAGAAATATATCAAAAAAATCTAGAACAACAACGAGAAAGAAAACGATTAGAACAGATTGCTTCTAAAGCAGAAAAAAAAGAATATGAATTAAGACAAACAGGACAAGAATTACAACAAAAATTCGAAGAAGAAAGACGCAAAGAACAAAAAGAAATGCAAAAAAACCAAATAGGAAAAGGAAAACATCAAAAAAAAGAAAAAAGTGGAGGGAATTGGGGGAAAAATAATTATCTTTTAAAACTTTTAAGAAATCAAAAACGAATAGAAGATGCTAAGAGAGCAGCGGCAGCTAAATATAGTATTTTGAAAAACCAGGCCAATTTGAATGTCGGCACATTGGGTAATAGAGTTTTATTTAAAGCAAAACGAAATGGTAAAATTATGTTTTTAAAAATTTCAGTAGCAAATGTGAATATGAGGTCTAAAGAACAAATAAGAAAAGCGACTAATAACTTTGCAAAATTAGATGCAGATATTGTAGGACAATATGTAACTGAAAATATATTATATAAACATTTTTCTAATAAAAAAATAAACATGGTTGAATATATTGGTCATAATCTAACAAATTATGATAGAACTAATCCCAAAATTATATTACCCTTAACCAATCAAGATATAGCGAATGTCAAACCATATAGCTCCTTAGAAACTATTAATGATCATGTTAAAAAATTGATGGTTTTTCGGACTAATCCGGAACTACGTAAATTTGTATTAACAGTATTAGTAACTGGTTATAATCCTGATTTAATAAGTTTTGAGGAATATTTAAGGTTTATGAGTTATTGGAACGTTCCTAATCCTAATCATGTAAAAGAATCATCTATAATGAAAGGATTAACATTTATTCATAAATTATATCATAAATTTCATTTTGCTCATTGGGATTGGCATTATGAAAATATAAGAGTTGATCAAAATACAGGTAATTATTATTTATTTGATTTAGATAGATCACAATTAAATACACCAGATTTAAAAATATTACCATTGACGCAGAGTTTTTTTTACAGACTTAATTTACCTAATAATATAACTGATGATAAATTATTAGCATATGGATACGCTCACGATATTAATAGATTTCTTTTTGAAAACAATGACTTACATAGTGGTGTATATAGTAAACCTATAATAAAATATTATAAAAATAAATATGTTCTCATCAAGCCAAAGTGGCAATCGGGGAAATTAAAAATATTACTTAAAGACATATTTGGTTGCGAATTGATGTCATTTTATACGTGGCTAAACCGATTATTTGACCGGCTGGTGGTATTAGAAGTCAATAGTGGGGATTATTGGTCTCAATTATCTGAAAATACTAAAATCATATATGACAAGTTTGTAGATGTGAAACCGAAACCAAAAAAATATGTCGATCTTTTTGAATATCATCTTACGAGACCGGAATATTTCAATCTTTATCAATCAATCGGGGGAAAAAGAGGAAAAAGAAAAATTAGAACTGGACCAAGAGGTGGTAAATTTGTATTAATTAAAGGGAAAAAGAAATATATTCATTAAATACAAATTTAAATCCAACTTTATTAGTATAAAAATCAATTGCTTCATCATAATTATTAACAAACAGAGTAATAGTTCAGTTCGAACCGTTCGAACCTATATATTTTGAATTCACATTTGTTATAAATAATATACATTATTACTTATCAAATTTAAATTAAAAAGTATATTTTATTATGTATATAATATACATAATAAAATATGTCAAATTATAGCAATCTAATGAAATCTAGAGGAACAATAATTGAAATGTTAAATGATAGAGGTTATAAATTAACAAATTATTCAATTGAAATAACATTAGATGAAATAAAAGTATCTTATGCTGAAAATAAGATAAATCTTTCAACACAGGATGGAAAGATAAATACTATCTTTTGGGATGAACCATTAAATATTTCAAAAATAAACAATCACGTGACAAAATTAAAAAAAGATAACTTAAATTTAGTACTTTTAATATTAGGACGTAATAATGTAGATGATGAAATTACAATATCACAAAACCGAAATTTAGATAGTATTTTTGGTAAAATCGATTATGAAATTTTTTATATAGATGAATTGGTATTTAATGTAACTAAACATCATTATGTTCCTTCTCATGTTTTATTAAATGAAAAAGAAGCAGAAATAATATATAATTCATATGGAAAAAATTTACCATTAATTGATAAATCAGATATAATAGTTAGATATTATGGTGGGAAAATTGGAAATATATTTAAAATTATCCGACCAAACAATTTATATTATCGAAAAGTAGAAAATATAAATTAAATTTTTTCTATTTTTTCAGTTTTTGAAATAGTATTCATATAGTTTTCTAGTTCTTTGATTCGCTTTCCAAATAAAGCACAATTTTCAATTAAATAATCAATTTGTTCTCTATTTGCTAAAGTTACTTCTTCATTTTTTTGACAATTTATTTTTAATTCTGATTCTATTTTGTATAAACAGCAATTATTATTTTGAGACATTTGTTCAAAATTTGTTTCAATTTTACTTAATGAAGCCATAATTAACTTATAATTTTTTTCATTTTGTAAACTAATAATATCATTTTTGTTATGTTTACTAAAGCATGATCCCATTTATTAATATAATAATTACATAATAAAATAATTATTTTTAAGTAAAAAAGTATATAAAAAACTAAATTTATATATGAATATATAAATAATAATGTCAAGTAATAATAATAATAATAATATAGCTATTGGTATTGATTTAGGAACAACTTATAGTTGTGTTGGTATTTGGAAAGATGGAACAGTTGAAATTATTCCAAATACAGAAGGAGAGAGAACAACTCCAAGTTATGTTTCATTCAATGAAAATGAAAGATTAATTGGTATTCCGGCAAAAAATCGTTCAACGCGAGATCCTAAAAATACAATTTTTGATGCTAAAAGATTAATTGGGCGAAAATTTAGTGACCCGCTAGTCCAAAAAGACATTAAAAATTTCCCATTCAAAGTTGTTCCAAATTCTGATGATACCCCATTAATAGAAGCTGAATATAATGGAGAATTAAAACAATTTCGTGCCGAAGAAATTAGTTCAATGGTTTTAAAATATTTAAAAAAATGTGCGGAAGATTATCTTGGGCATCCAGTAACCGATGCTGTTGTTACTGTTCCAGCATATTTTAATGATTCTCAAAGACAATCTACAAAAGATGCTGGAAAAATTGCTGGATTAAATATTCTACGAATGATTAATGAACCAACTGCTGCAGCAATAGCATACGGATTAGATAAAAAAACTGATGGAGAACGAAACGTATTAATATTCGACCTTGGTGGTAAACAAATTTTATGCTATTAAATTCTGCCTCCAAGTAAAAAAATCTGGTGAATTGCTGGAAACTCCTTAAAATTTACAATACCACAACGCAATTAGCAATAATAATCGTGAAGGTTATAAAAAATTGTAAAATTGGACAATCAGCAGCCAAGTTGTCTATGAAAATAGCAAAAGGTTCAACGACTAGATAAAGTAACCTAATCTAACTTTTAGTATGGTGAAATATCCACGAGCGCCAGAAATGAAAAATAAAATAGATTTTATCAAAATTATAATAAAATGAATGAAGAACATAGGAAAATATTAATAAAAAATATAATTTACATTCTTGATAAAAAAAAAGATGAAAAAATCAAGATTGATAGTTTAGAATGTGTCCTAAATTCTAGTAGATATTCAAATACAAAAATTGCAATATATAAATTAAAAATTAATGGTAATATAGTAAATAGGAATAATTCATATAGAATATTTTATAAGTGTATAACTTGCAATAATAATCATTTAGTTAATCTAAATAATATTGTAAGAAAGATAAATAGAAATATTTTCAGATGTCATATTTGTGCTAATAATGAATTAATAAAAACACAAGAGCATAGTAATTATATGAAAAATTATCATACTTTACCTAAAATTATTCCTAAAGAAGAAAAAAAAATTTCAATTCAATACTTAATAAATATTAGTCAAAAATCTTTTGATGAAATGGATGAAAATTTCAAAAATGCTTATTTTTCTAAACATATGACAAAAGAAGAATTTAATAGAATAAAACATTTAATAATTTCTATTAATAATGGAAAAATAAAAAATTTGAATAATTATGAATATATTTCAAATTATAAGATAAATAATCAAACTTATTTTAATCCATTTTTATATAATAAAAAGGAAGATATTTTAGAAAAAATTATTTATATTAAATATAAATGTGAAAAATGTGAATTGGAATTTATAAATAGAGATTTATATATTCAAAAAAATAAATACAAAATATATTGTAAAAATTGTAATTTTTGTAATAAGATATTTAAAATACGGAAATCTAAAAATATTTTAAATCAAAGTTTAACCTATCAATCAAAATTAGAATTAAAATTTATTATGAATTGTAATAAAAAAGGTATAATAATAAATAATGGACCTAAAATAGAATATTTTTTTAAAAATAAATACAGAAAATATATTATAGATTTTTATATTCCTGCGAGTAAAACATTAATTGAGTTAAAAGATAATCATATATGGCATAAAAAACAAATTGAAAATGGAATGTGGAAAGCTAAAATGGATTCTGTAAATAAATTATTAAAAGATAAACAATATTCTGATTATAAATTAATATTTCCAAATGATTTAACAAATTTTATTGTAAATTTACCCAATAAATAAATTTATTTTTCATTATGATATAGTCTGACCCTATATTAAAATATAGGAAACTAGGATAAAAAACCTAGTGATAACAATGTGGGAACATTCGACACGTCAATATTAACCATCGATGATGGCGTATTTGAAGTAAAAGCAACATCTGGTGATACTCATTTAGGGGGAGAAGATTTTGATAATTTATTAGTAAATAATTTTGTTACAGAATTTTCTCATAAATGTGGTAAAAATATTAGAAAAAATGATAAAGCACTAAGACGATTAAGAACAGCGTGTGAAAAAGCAAAAAGAACATTATCATCTGGGACTACTACTTCAATTGAAATTGATTCATTATATGATGGTATTGATTTTTCATCCAAATTATCACGAGCAAAATTTGAAAATATCTGCGGTAATTTATTTAAAAAATGTTTAGACCCAGTAAATAAAGTTCTTACTGATAGTGGACTATCGAAAGATCAAATTCATGATGTTGTATTGGTTGGGGGTTCGACAAGAATTCCTAAAATTCAATCTCTTCTTTCTGATTTTTTTGATGGTAAAAGTTTATGTAAAAGTATTAATCCAGATGAAGCAGTTGCTTTTGGTGCTGCTGTCCAGGCTGGAATTTTAAATAATAATACAACAGGTGCGGATATATTATTAATTGATTGTTGTCCTTTATCTTTAGGAATTGAAACAGCGGGAGGAGTAATGACAAATTTAATTGATAGAAATACTACTATACCTACTCAAAAATCTAAAACTTTTTCTACTTATGAAGATAATCAACCGGGCGTTTTAATTCAAGTTTATGAAGGTGAAAGAAAACTTACAAGAAATAATAATAAATTAGGAACATTTGAATTAACAGGTATTCCGCCAGCTCCACGTGGAATGCCACAAATTGAAGTTGAATTTTCATTAAATGCTGATGGAATTTTAAATGTTAGTGCTAAAGACAAAAAAACTGGTAAGGAAAATAGTATAGTTATTTCAAATAGAAATAATTTAAGTGATGGTGAAGTAAAAAAAATGGTTGATGATGCTAAAAAATATGAAGCAGAGGATCAAAAAATTATAGACAAATTAAATGCAAAAAATAAATTGGAAAATTATATATATGGCTTAAAAAATGCATTAACAGATGAAATGAAATCTAATCTAGAAGGAGAAGATATTGAATCAATTGAAAAAATTATTAAAGATGGTTTAGAATGGTTAGAAAATGAAGATAGATCAATTGATGATTATGAAAGTAAATATAATGAATTTGAAAATATATCTAAACCAATTTTTACTAAAATGTATCAATCACAACAATCAGAACAACCAGAACAACCAGAACAACCAGAACAACCAGAAATAGATGAAGTTGAATAAATTAAAAATATAATATTATAATATAGATAAATGGAATTAAAAGTAGGATTTATTATAGCGTGTCTAATATTAGGTATAGTTTTCATAATTAATAGCTATTTAAGTATTTATCATATTGATGCTGTTGCTTTTAAAAAAGGAAATACTAATATCAAATGTGTTTATGATGTTGGACACGAATATTTACCTAATTTACAATTAAAAACTAAAACATATGATGAAATATTTACCTATATAAGACATTTTATAGCAGGTCTCCCTATCATAATTGCTCTTTATTCACTTTCTTGGGGTAATAAGACTAATCTTATTATTGATTTGGTTATATTATATACAATACGTATGATAGCAAATAATTTAACAGTTTTACCATCAATTAAACCTTGTAAAAGAGATGATTCAACAAAGTTTAGAATTGGTGGTTGTGCGGATTTAATGTTTAGTGGTCATACTTTAGCTTGCCTAATTGGTAGTTTATATATTATTTACTATGTAAATGATAATTACACAACATTATTACTACTATTTAACCTTATTAATCAATTTTTGATATTAAGTTCTCGCAGACATTACACGGATGATGTGTTTTTAGCATGGTTTGTTGTACTAACAATATTTTTTCTACGAACAAATGAACCACAAAAAGTAATGAAATTACTTTTTAATCAAATTATAAATTTTAATCCAGAAAAAATTATGACATTCTTATTTAAACAAGTAAAAAGAATTTTTTAATAAAATTGATATTGTTATAAATATATTAATATATGTATAATTTAGATTAACCATATAGTAATATAATGAACTTTGGAATGAATTTTCAAAAAAATTTTATTAAAAACGCATTATCTAAAATTAAATTTGATAACGCTTTTAATAAAATGAAAAATAGTAATATCATTAATAAAACTATGCTTCAAAAAAATATAAGATTATCCAATAAATATAATTGTAATATTTTTTTAAAAAGAGAGGATTTACAAACAGTAAGAAGTTTTAAAATTAGAGGGGCATATCATAAAATAATGAATTCTATAGAAACGCACAGAGAAAATAAAAATTTACCAGTAGTTACAGTTTCAGCTGGAAATCATGCACAAGGTGTCAGTTTAACTTGTAATTCATTAAATATTAAACATCATATTTTTTTACCTGAAAATACACCATTACAAAAAATTAACAGAATTAAATATTTTGGTAAAGAATATTTAACATTACATTTGCATGGACATAACTTTGATGAAAGTTTAGCTGCAGCAAATACTTTTTGTGAAAAAAATAAATCAATATTTGTTCACCCATTTGATGATCCAGATGTAATTATTGGTCAAGGAACAGTTGCTACAGAAATTTATGAAGACATAAAACCTGATATTATTATTTCTCCAATTGGAGGTGGTGGTTTAATTAGTGGCGTTGGTTTATACTCTAAATCTTTTAATAAAGATTGTGAGATATTAGGAGTAGAACCTGAAAATGCCGATTCAATGAAACAATCTATCGCAAATAATAAAATTACTACTATTTCAAATTTAGATACATTTGTTGACGGGGCAAGTGTAAAGACCGCTGGTAAAAATACATTTGAAATTTGTAAAAAAGTTGTTGATGATATATTTATTGTAGGTAATAACAAATTGTCATATAATATGATAGATATGTATCAAAATGATGGAATTATTTTAGAACCAGCTGGTGCCCTAAGCATATCTTGTTTAGATATGATTGATAAAGAAAAACTTGAAGGCAAAAATGTTGTTTGTATCCTATCTGGTGGAAATAATGATATATCACGATATCCTGTAATTATGGAAAAATCTTTATTTTATCAAGATTTAAAACATTATTTTATTGTTTCATTTGGTCAAAGACCAGGAGAATTGAAAAAATTTATAAATAATATCCTTGGAAAACATGATGACATAACTAGATTTGAATATTTAAAAAAAAATAATAAAGACTTTGGTGCTGTATTAATTGGAATAGAATTACAAGATTCTAAAGATATTAATAATATTATTGAAAAAATGGATGATATTGGTTTTCAATATACTAAAATAAATGAAGAAGATTTATTACACACTTATCTAATCTAAAAAAAAGTTCCAGTCCCAAATATTATTTTATAAAAATAAATTATTGAAATCTACTGTAAAGATTGTGCCAATGCAACATCATCCCAGAATTGCTTTTGTATAAATTGTTCATGCTCAAAAAGAGATACAGCCAATACCGAATCCAAACTTGTATCTTCTTTCAGATTTGATTGTATTTTCATCGAATTTTCCATTGCTTGTTCCATTTCTTGTTCCATTTTCGATTCATAATCATCGTGATAATTTTCCATCGAATTTTTCATTGCTTGTTCCATTTCCGATTCATAAGCATTATCTGTAAAATGTGTTCGTAATTGTTGATTGTGAAAATCTTTTGCCATAATTGCTAATACTTTCATCATAGTATCAGATATCATATTCACAGGTGAAAAATGCTTCTTGGAATACATGATAACAATGGTATCTTTTGCTTGACCGGTTGTTTTATGAAAATCAAGAATTTTGGAAAAATCTGGTTTGTTATCACTTCCGCGTGAAATAACAATAACATCAAATGGATAAATTTGAATAAAATTATTTAAATCATTTGTATCTCCCAATTTTCCAATCCTTTTTCGTTCTCCTTCCGCAATATTCTCTTTAATATTTTTCGGGGAATCACCAGCTTTTGGGGCTAATGAATTATAGAGACACATATTATAATCTTTCTTGCTTAAACTCATTTTGTCTTAAATACGCTTAGATTGTTAATTAATAGAATCCTTAGATTGTTAATTAATAGAATCAGAGTATTTGGTCGATAGTTGTATAAAGGTATAGTAAATCGATTTTAATTTTTACTATTGATTACTAAATAATTTGTTGAATGAATTATTTAGTAATTTCATTGCACGAGATTTTTTCTCATATTTAAATAATTTTCTATGATGAATATCAGTACTCGTAATTAATGGGGCAAATACTAAAATACAACTTATAATTATAACTAATAGTTCTAAATAGTTCATATTAAATTTATGGAATTAATATTAATCTTTATTTTCAATTTTAATTTTAATTTTAAATATTATATGTTTCTGATATAATAATTTTAGAAGGCTTTTCAAAATATGTAGGAAAATTAATAAATATCCATTTTAACATATCTTTAGAACATAATTTTGATGTTTTTTCCAATTTTTTAAAAATTTTTGAATAATGTGGTGATATTGATATTTCTTTCAAATTTGTCTGATACTTCATTAAATGAGAAGCAATTAAAAATAACAAATTTTTTTCTTCTTTTCCTATTTTTTTTAAAAATAATATTTTTCTATTATAATATTTATCTTTATTTTTAATATTTTTAATATTATTATTTCTAATAATTTGTTTCAATTCTTTCTCATTTTTTGTATAAAGTTTTGACATTATGCTATTAACTCTATTATGTTTTAGAAAATAACATTCAACTTTACTACTATTCATACTAAAGGTAGCTCTACCAAAATCAACAATCGTAACTTTATATCCAATATTTGGAACATATATTGTCTTATTACCAATTGTAAAGATATCATATTTATTTAGATTTTTATATTTTGTTATTAAAATATTATCAAATTTTAAATCATGATGAATTATATCTAATTTTTTATTTAATACGTATACAGCAATTAATAATCTAATAATAATATTTTCAAACGTTTTAAAATTTTTTATTTGATTTAATTTAGTTGTTAAAGTCGTATTATATTCAATATCTTCATAATATAAACAAATTTCTGATTTATCTTTATTTATTTTATTAACAATTACTTCAAAACCATAAAATAATGGATAAAATGGTATTTTATATTTTATCATATATTTTGTTATTTTTTCTGAAGCTTTTATTTCCATTCCAATAACTGAATCATTATAAACATTCTTTCTATTTAATATTGGTATCCATTCTTTGTGGTACTCATAATTTATCTTCTTTATAATAACACCTAATTTTCCAATACGAAAAACTTTGCCTTGAACTCCTTCACTTAAATATTCTAAATTTTCATTTAATAAATATTTCTTTTCTTTCAAATTTTTTTTATATAATTCTATTCTTTTATCCATATCACTTATATTTTTAACAAATAAATTTATAATTTTTAAATTTTTATTAAATTCTACCAAAATCATCTTCAAATCGTTCAATATCATCTTCGCCTAAATATGTTCCTATTTGAACTTCAATTAATTCTACTATATCTTGTCCAATATTTTCAATACGATGTAATACAGATGTTGGAATATATACAGATTGATTTTTATTTAAAATATGATAATCATTACCAACACGAACTTTAGCTGTGCCTTTAATAATAATCCAATGTTCACTTCTTTTTTGATGACTTTGTAATGATAAGCGTTTGTTTGGATAAACTCCAATTTTTTTTACTTTATGACCAGAATGATCATTACCTTCTATGTTGATATACCATCCCCACGGACGAATAATTTTCTCATTATGTTTTAAATTCATTTATAATTTAATAAATATATTTAAAATATTATAAAGAATGTCTTCACAAAAAACTACTAGAAAATATAAAGTTTATTTGTATGTTTATGATTTATCATATGGGGCTATGAATAATCTATCTCCATATATATTAGGCTGTAACGTTAATGGACTTTGGCATAGTTCTATTGTAATTGGATATAAACCACAACCAACAGAATGTTATTTTTCAAATCAAACTGGTATGAGTGGTTGCCGACCAGGTCGTTACAATAAAGGTATGAAACCTACTCGTAAAATATATATGGGTTTGACTGAAATCAAACCTGCTGTATTTATTGAATATATAAGAGGTATAGAGCATAGATATCGTTCAATTGATTATAGTCTTACGCGTCATAATTGTAATTCATTTTCAAATGAATTATGTCAATTTCTTTTAGGAAAGGAAATCCCTGATTACATTAAAAATATTTGTACAGAAGTTTTAAATACACCAACTGGACAAGAAATCAAACCAGTTGTTGAATTTTGTCAAGATATTGCGGATGGTTGTCAAAATTTATTAGAAATGTTAAATAACAATTAAAATATATAAATTTTTATACAATGGAAAAAATAATAAAAGATAAATTTTCAGTATTTGCTTTTGTTACAGCAGGATATCCAACTCGACAAAAAACTATAGATATTTTATTAGCATTACAAAAATCAAAAGTTGTAGATGTTATTGAACTTGGTGTTCCTTTTTCAGAATGTACAGCAGATGGACCTGTATTAGAAACTTGTGGAGAAGTAGCACGAAACAATGGAATAGATAGTATTTTTAAATGTCTCGATATTTTAAAAGAAGCAAGAAATAAAGGTTTGACTCTACCTGTGTTGCTTATGGGATATATTAATTCTTTTAAAACCGGTTGGATAGATATAGCAAAGGATTTAATTTCTGCTGTAATTATTGTTGATTTACCAGTTGAGGAGAGATATACACAAATTTTTGTAAATGAGTGTCAAGAGAATAATATTTCTTTTATTCCAATAGTAACAAGTGAAACATCAAATGAAAGAATTAAGAAAATTAACAAAATTGCTTCAACTTATATTTATTGTGTATCGGTATTAGGAATAACTGGAACTCGTAATTTTTCTGATAATTATTTTAACAGATATAAAGAAATTTATAATAGAATAAAAAAAAATGTGGATTATAAATGTTTAATCGGATTTGGCATATCAAATAATGAAACAGTCCGTGCTGTAAAAAATACTGGTGCACAAGGATGTGTAGTTGGAACAGCAATAATGAAGAAAATAATTGAATTAAAAGATGATGAAGATTTTGAAAATAAATTTATAATTTTTCTCAAAAACTTTTTTACGCTAGAGTAATTTAATCAATACTTGGAGAAGATTGGTATATGTAACTACTAAAAGTGTCGCGAATATTAGCAAATAAACCACTTATTCTATCTAAATTTCTATCAATAGTTTCTTTTTTATGATAATGACAAATATCAATTAAACTAGATGTATTATAACAATTATTAATTTGTGTATTGTATTGTAATTCAGCTTCTTTATATAATTCTCCTGGAATAAATCTTTTAATAATTTGATTTTTTATAAATTCTTCATTAAATTTTCCATTATCAATTTCAGGTGTTAATTTAGATAACATTGTTAAAAGAGTTAAAAAAATATTACTATGACGTCTTAAACAATTATAAGATTTTGAACATAACGATTGAAATTCTTTATATCCTTTTGAATTTTCTCCACCCATAGCATCAATTGTTTCTGGAGTTATTTTCATAACAGGGGCAAGAGGTTTAGGATCATTACCCAAAATATATCCAAAATCAATGTGAAATAACAAACCAGTATCAGTAACCATTATATTATCTAAATGTCTATCTCCTAGTCCTAATAAATAACTAATAACACAAGAAGCAGCACAACTTTTTATAAAATTTTCTCTAATTATATTAATTGGTAAATTTGGATTATTTTCAATAATATAATTTTGAATACTAAATTTTTCTTTTAATTCGATATTGTACAATGTTTTTGAATTAGGTACAACATTTATAAATCCTGCTTTCACACCAATAGGTAATATTCCGTATGTAACAAAATTTAAATTGATATTATCTCGTTTTAAAATAATATCCATTAGTTTAATTATTTTCATTATAATTCTTTCTTTACGAATATCTTCATATTTGAATAATATTTTCCGTTGTATATTATTTATATTATAGTATGTGAACATTAAAGGTTTTGTAGCACTTTTCATTCTAATAGTTTTATCAGAATCGATTGTAGAGCCTTTTGTAAATGGAAATGGTATATTTTCAAAATTAATCTTTTCTTTTTCCAAAATGGATATAATTTTATCAATTGGTAAATTTTGAAATGTATTCAGCAAAGATATCTTTT
>Ga0310345_10003515_pt1 | contig 14872 bp, 16 predicted proteins | sample HC15DNA20500_MG_FD_204667 | JGI IMG/M metagenome (GOLD analysis project Ga0310345, IMG submission 204667) | Marine microbial communities from station ALOHA, North Pacific Subtropical Gyre - HC15-DNA-20-500_MG | ecosystem: Environmental > Aquatic > Marine > Oceanic | place: Pacific Ocean: North... | reverse complement strand
GTGAGCCCTCGAAGTCGTTGCTCGATCTGAACCAGGGGGAGAAAAACCGCTGGATCGTCCCGCCATGTCGTCAGGGCGGCGATCAGGAGTTCGGGCTCGCAGAAGCCTTCCGCATGCAGTTGGTCGACCACCCACAGCACCCCGTGAACTCGAACGTCCCGGCTTGCGGCCACCTTCCGGAGGGTGCCGTCGCCGGTCAGAAGAACACCATCGGCATGGTGGGCGGTGGCGACCAGGGCGAAGCAGTCGTTCGCGGACAGGCGGCCATGCTGGCGTTTCACCGCGAACGCCTCGGCGACCTCCTCGGGAGGGAGATCGTAGGTGGACATGCCGCCGTCTTCGAGCATCCGCCACTCCTGGTCGGTGAAGTCCAGAAGCTCCTCCTCGCGGATCGGCAACGGCACCACGAACCTGCACGGCAGACGCAGCAGCACGTGCAGCAACCGCCCCTTCCGGAGGTCGATCAGGCAGGACGCGTCATTGACCACCACGCAGGTCACGGCTCGCGCGGCCCCCTAATGTCCTCCTCGATGCGGTTCAGCGGACGACCCAGCATCTGGGCGGCCCGGACCGGCGAGATCACCTGCTCGCCCAGCGCCCGCCAGACCAGCCGCTCGAACCGCTGGGGTATTTCGAATGCCCCGAACCCTTCGCCGGGACCAATGGGCTCGGGCTCGGTTCGACGCCAGTCGCGGGCATAGGTCTTGAACGCATACTCGACCGAGGTTTTCGACAGGATTCCAACCTGGCCCAGCCGCACCAGCATGGCGGCGGCCGAGACCCCGTAGGTGCGCTTCAGACGCATGATCTCGATCCACGGCACGCTTCGCGGATGCGCCCCGGCTTCCTCAAGCAGATGCTCGGTCGGCACCAGGAAGGCCCCGGCGAACCGGTTCATCGCGGGCTCCTTCTTCAGCGAGGGGTTCCCGGTGTCGCGAATGATCCGATGAGCAAGCTCGTGGGCCAGGTTGAAGCGCTTCCGTTCCACGTTGGTGTCCCGGGAGACCACGATGACCTCGGTGGGCGGTCGCTCGTTGCGTTCGACATGGCAGGCGAGGCCATTGATCCGCTCGGGCAATGGCACCTCGATCACCTTCAGCCCCTTGTCCTCCAGCAACGCGGTCATGCTGGGGATCGGGTCAATGCCAAGCTTCCAGACCTTTCGGAGTTCCCGGGCTTGAGCGTCGATTTCCGCCTCATCGGCCAATTCGTCGATCCGAAGCGCCTCGAACGGATCAGACAGCGGCTGAAGCTCCAGGATGTCCTCGACGGCGAGGTAGGCTTCCAGCTTCTCGATCACCATGGCCTCGGCCATGGCCCGGTCCTGCGCCGAGGCGGTGGAATTCTTGCGCCATTCGACGCTCTCCAGCGCCTCGACCTGGCCGCCCATGAGGAAATCCAGCGACACGCCCAGCGCCTTGCCCAGCCCGACCAGCACCGCCGAGGACGGCATCATCCGGTCAGCTTCATACTTGCTGATCGCCTGCGCGGTCACCGGCGGGGACATCCGCTGAGAAAGCGCTTGCATGGAGAGACCAGCCCGCTTCCGGGCAAGCCTCAGCCTCTGTCCGAACATGGTGGCCTCCCGATATGTGCGCTCAGTTGATGAACGCCGAAACTTTATGTATCCATCAACATCAGATTGTTCCCGAGGTCAAGGAATCAAGGCCGGAGCAACCCGATGGGAAAGCACCAGCACGTCGTGCCTCACGAGAAGGGATGGGCAGTGAAAGGCGAGGGAAACGCCCGCGCCTCATCGATCCACGCCACCCAGGCCCAGGCCATTTCGGCTGCACGGGAGACCGCGATCCGGGAACGCAGCGAGATGCTGATCCACGGAGAGAACGGCCGCATTCGCGAGCGGAACACCTATGGGAAGGACCCGTTTCCGCCGGAGGTGTGAAACTCGTTCACTTTATCCCCAAGCTGACCATGTTGCATCGGGGGCGGTCAGTGCCGCCCCTACCGACTTCTCCGCGCCTCTCGTCGTCGCCAACGACATGCTTCTGCGGCGGCCTGCCATTCCGATCTGACGCCAGGTTGCCCCAAGACCGATCCGGACCCACTGAAAGCAAAGCATGTCGACCAGAGTGTTCATCTCCTATTCCCACCGCGACGCGGGGGCGCTGGAGCGCCTTCACGTTCACCTCGCGAACCTGCGCCGAGAGGCTCGTATCGACGCCTGGTTTGATCGCGAAATTCTCGCCGGGGATGTCTTGGACGCCGAGATCGAGCGGGAACTCGAAGCCGCCAACCTGTTCCTCCTGCTGGTCAGCCCTGACTTCATCGCCTCCGACTACTGCATCGAGCGCGAGATGCAGCGTGCGCTGGAGCGGCATGACCAAGGCGAGGCGCGCGTGGTGCCGATCATCGTCGAGCCCTGCGAGTGGGCCGCGATCCCGGCGCTCCGCCGACTGAAGGCCGTCCCTAAGGACGGTATGCCTATCTCCGATTGGACGAACGCGAACACCGCCTACCTCAATGTCGTGCAGGAAATTCGCCGGATCATCGACGCGGGCGACATGGCGGCACCCGCCGTCACAACCAACGATCCCGCGCAAGCGCCCCGTCGCCCGCCGGCCTCTCGCTACCGTGTCCAGCGCGACTTCGACGACATCGACCGGAGCGAGTTTCGCGAGGCCGCATTCGCCACGATCAAGGACTACTTCCGCCGAGCCGCAGCGGAGATAAACGCAGTGGATGGCTTGAGAGGCCGCTTCGCCGACCTCAGCCCGACGTCATTCGGATGCACGGTCGTCAATCGCGGTCGCCGCCACGGCACGGCCCATATCACGGTCCACCGCCGCAACGCCCGGTTCGCGCTCGGCGACCTCTACTTCTCATTCGAGGAGAATGCGGAAGAGAACACCGCGAACGGCGGGTTCAACTTATCCGCTGATGAATACGAACAGTTCCTCATCAATGCCATGACGTTCGGACCGGAACCGGGTCGAATGAACCCCGAGCAGGCCGCCGAGTATCTGTGGGAGCAGTTCCTCCGACAAGCTGGTATCGACCAGACTTGACCGCCGAATGAAATGGGCGATCAGCCCCGCCGCTACACGCGGAAACCTCATGGAAGCTTATGAAATTCACGGCCCGGACCGGTAACACTGCGCGACTGTCGGCTAACTAGGGCGTTTTGGCGAAGTCCTTGATCCATAGGCGGATCGAGGCGATCTGGACGAAGCCGCGGTAGCTGTCAGCGGTCTTGTCGTAGCACGTGGCGACGCGTCGGGCGTTCTTCAGGCGGTTGAAGCAGCGCTCGATGCGGTTGCGCAGGGCGTAGATATGGGCGTCGACGCTTTCCCGGACCTTTCTTGTCCTGCGCGCGGGGATCACAGCGACGCCGCCTCTGGCTTCCATGTCCTGGCGGATCGCATCGGAGTCGTAGCCCCCGTCGGCCAGCAGGACGCGGGCGGGCGGCCCGTCGGCCTCCATCAAGGGCGCATATCCACGATATTCGGAGACCTGGCCGCCGGCGATCTCGATGGCTACGGGCAGACCCGCGCCGTTCGTCCGGAGATGGACCTTGGTCGAGAGGCCACCTCGCGAACGGCCAAGACCCCGATCCTGAATCCCCCCTTGCGCCTGCGGCGCAGTGATGGGCCCGGGCGATGGTGCTGTCGATCATCTGGACGCTGTCGGGCGAGCCTTCAGCCTCGTTCAGGGCCACCAGGATCACGTCTCAGACCCCGGGCAAGGTCCATCGTCGGAACTGGCGGTAGACTGAAGCCCAGCGACCGAAGCTGTCCGGCAGGTCCCGCCAGGGCGAGCCGGTCCGGGCGATCCAGAACACGCCGTCCAGCACCCGGCGGTGATCCTTCGGTGGACGGCCCCGCTTCGGTCCGGTCTCGATCACGAAGGGGGCGAAGAACCCCCATTCCTCGTCGCTCATCAGGTCGCGAGCCACACGTCCCTCCCTTCCAAGGAGGGACTCTGAATCACGCGTCAGCCGATCTGGGAATCCACTTCGTCAACACGCCCTAGACACCACCACCCCAATACCGGCTAAACCTCCAAGCACCCGTAGCCCGTTCCCCCTGGTCGAAGTCACCGATATTATGCGGTATGGAATCGGGAATCGGAACAAACTCGTGGATGTATCGCAAATAATGGCGGCGGCATTGGCCCCCAGCTTCGCCGAGACGCCTCAAGCCCTTAAAGGACCCGACTCACCTAGCGCCGCTTACGCTTCACATCCTGAATTATCACCCATTTATTTACTGACTTACCTGAAAGTACACAAGAATCATGCCGCGACAGCCCAGGGCAAACGTCGCTGACATAATTTTTATTTGGAAGGGATCAATTTCGCGCAGAACGCGCCGAGGCCATCAGAGCTAAGGAGCCACAGTGAAAAAATGGCTATCAAGCAACCCGATATAGAACGGCTCGCTGCAGTTGGCTGCGCAGCATTGAGCTTCTTGCTGATTTTCTACTTAGCCCTTCGAAATGAAGCCTTCTCCGACCCAAACATAGTAGTCCTGATTCGAATCATACTATCAGTTTCGGTGGCAATTACTGCGAATCACTTACTTGGATCGCTTCAGATTTCCGGGAAGATCGGTCCGATCTCGCTGAAGGCCACTGGCGCTTTCGCTTTCGGCGTTATTACGTTCATCTATACACCAAAGGTAATCACCTTAGAGCTTGAAGAATCTATTGCAATCGAGAATCTCAATTCCGAGGCTAGACGCTTGATTACCGACGGCCACTGTGACCGCGCCATACTTATAGTGAACGATGCACTTCGGATGGATGAGTTAAATTGGAAATCCTTAAATACACTCGGGGCAGCAAATTTCGCATGCGACAACTACGACATCGCCGTCGAGGCCTGGGAGAGCGCCAGAAAATACGTTCGCAGCCCCAATGACATCATGGGTGTGCGGTTCAATTTATCCGCCGGTTACATTGCCTTAGGTAGGCATGGCAGTGCAAAAGCGGAACTTTCAGATCTTTGGAGCGAGGCCAGTTCAAGCGGCAATCCCAATCCGGAGGTGGCGTTTAACTATGGGCTCTCGCTAGCAATACTGGGAAATTTTAGCGAAGCTCTGGCAGTGTTGTGCGCACCAAAAAGTTATCGGCACCTTGACGAGATGGCAAGGATAATCGCCGGATTTGCCAAGTCGAGAGTTTCGTCCAATCTACCAAAAGACTCGGAAGAATGCAGCCTGCTTGAGAGAGAAAATGGCGAATTCGAAAGCGACTACTTTCAAGCCATTACCTCTAATTCAGACCCAGTTCCGCTGCGCCTGAAGGCGCTTACTCCTCTTATAAATCATCTAAGAACACAAAATGGAGTCGACAAACTATGATCAAATGGAAAATTTTTATTCTTGCGATGTTCCTCATCGCAGCAACCCCGCCCTTCATCCGCCAAGTGGATGCGCAAGCTTGCTGCTGGCAGCCAGTTGATGGCGATGACACCCATCCCAAGTAACCATCAAGATACAGTGCGATTACGCCACCACGCGGACAAGGTTCATGCATTTCACTCAGTTGACGCAGACTGTGATGGATTTTTTTTGCATCCAGCCAGAGCTATAGCCAAAGTAAAGAGCCACTCATGGCCAGTTTAAGGATGGCCGAGAAACCCTCGGCCGATGTGCTCTACGACGTCCTCAGGATCGTCACCTTCGTCAAAATGTGGTGAAGCCACGCCCGCCATATGCAGCAGGGAAATACCGAAATCGAACCTGTCCGAAACAAGCAGATGCTCTACCACGGGCTCAGGGAACCAGACGCCCGCGAGGTGCTCCACCGTCACGTTGGAGCCATCGAGCGAGACGCCTCCGGACGCAGGTGACGCCGCCGGGACTGCTATCGGCTGACGACCGCGGGTTCTGAAGAACCTACCGCTCTTGAGAGCGGCGTCGCTGGACCAAGCCCAAAGGATGTAACCGTCGCGAGAAACGACCAGCACCGCCCGCCGCTCAGTGTAGCTCAACCACTTCAGGACGGCTGCCGTGAGAGACACCCCGTAGCGCGAAGCGCAGCGGCCAAGATCGTCAATTGTGGGTCGAGCCTTAGGGCCCACCAGGGCGCGATAGTCATCGAGAGGCATCAGCAGTGTCGAGGCGAACAAGTTCGCCTCCTGCTCAACCCGGTTGTATTCGGAATCCCATCGGGCGAGGTCTTCCGCTCGGCATTGAAATCCATCCGGATATTTTTCGCGATGGAGGAGGTAGTGGCCAAGCTCGTGGGCGACGGTGAATCGCTGCCGACCAGGTGAGCCTATCTGGTCCGAGTAGGCGATGCCCCATCCGGTGCCGTCACGAGGACCGCGCACCAGCGCCCCTTCGAAACCTTCCAGCGATCTCGCCCTGACCTTCGTCACCGGGTCGGCGGGGAACAACTGGAGCGTCATCTCCAGCGCCAAGCGTTCGACATCGACCGGGAAGCGAAGTTCGTCAGGCAGGTGCTTCAGGATCAAGGAAAAGCGATTGGCCCATGCCTCAGGGGTTTTAGGATTAGTCGTCATCCCAGAGATCAAGCATCTTGCGCATCTTCTTCTTATCCTCCGCACTCAGCCCCTGATACTTTCTGAAAAACACCTTGTCCTCAGTGGAAATCTCTTCATCGGGCATGTCGGTGCCGATAAGATCATCCACCGTAGTGTCCAGCGCCATCGCGATCTTCGCAAGCTTTTCCGCAGATGGACGGGGTGGGTTTTTGTTCTCCAGTTCCCAGATGTAGCTCTTGCTCGAGTCCGAGGCTTGCGCCAGGCGCTCCAGCGTGAATCCGGCGCGTTTGCGCAGTTCGCGGATGCGATCCCCCATTCGGGTCGTCATGGCGCTCCTCCCTGTCCCCCTCGCAAGTTCAGATTAGCGAACTTTTTGGACTTGACCAGCATGACAGACTCGCGCACCCTTGAGTTCGGAGTGGCGATACTCTGCGCCTCGGATTCCAGGCAGGGACCGCAGGATATCGAGCAGAACCAGGAGAAGGCCCCTTGATCTGGTGGGGCAGCAGCCAGAAGGATGCGAGGCATGAACACCCGGTGGAAGCCTCCCGCCCCCCTTTCGACGCCTGGCGAGGCCCTCCTCGCTCTCGTCGCGATCAAGATCGAACTCAGCCGGACCCAGCATCGGCTCGCGGTGGAGCGCTACGAATCGATCCGCAAGCATATCGAGAGGGCCGACAGCCCGCTCGCCGCCCTCGTGGTCCTGTTTTACCCGCAGGGCTCGATGGCCATCGGGGCGACCATCCGAGCGAAGCGCCGCGAGGATGGCTACGACATCGACATCGTGGTGGAGCTTGGACTTCCGCCGCACATGCCGCCGCATCAGGTGCTGAACCTTCTGTATCGCGCGGTGAAGGGTGACCCGGGTTCCCGCTACCACGACTGCACCGAGCGCCAGAGCAGGTGCGTCACGGTCCACTACGCCGACGGCATGCACCTCGACCTGACGCCCTCGGTGCTGCTGGAAGCCGACGATCCCCGGCGCAGCCACATCTTCCATTCGAAGCCGGAAGCTTCGCGCATCGATGACCGCCACCTGGTCATCAACAGCTACGCCTTCGTCGAGCGCTTCAACGCGATGACGCCGGTCGACCACGAGTTCGGCCGCGCCTACGCGCTGCAGGCGCAGAAGATGGACCCGATGCTTGCTCTCATGGCGGCGGACTCGGAGGACGTCCCCGCTCACTCCTCCGAGGTCGGCGGCAAGTCCGCGACCGTCGTCGCGCTCCAGCTTCTCAAGCGGAACCGCAACATCACCTACGCGCCGAGGACCGGCATGCGGATGCCGCCCTCGGCCATGCTCGCCGCGCTGGCTCTTGAGATCACCCTGCCCGGGCGCAGTGTGCTGGACGCCCTCGACGAGCTTTCCTACCATGTTCTGACCCGCCTTCTGGAAGCCCATCGACTGCGCCGACTGATCGACGTGCGGAATCCCACCTGCTGGGAGGACCGGTTCACCGACCGTTGGCCCGGGACCCTCAGCGCACAGGAGCGATACATCGGTGACCTGATCGCGTTTCGAAAGCAGCTTGCGCGCTATCGGGCTCCGGGACTGTCATTGAAGGAGCAGGGTGACCTCCTGACCGAGATGTTCGGCGAGCACCCCGGGCGCGAGGCTGTGCGGACCTACGCCGATGAGATCGCCGCTGCCGGGCACTCCGGGAGGGCGCGCGTCACCAGCACCGGCGGCCTTATTCTTGGGACCCCAGCATCGGTTGCCGCCGCTCCGGCTGTCCCGAAGCATTCCTTCTTCGGCAGCACCTGGAAAAAGCCGTGAAGAGCCTGGCGAGCCAGAGCGCCGCGATGAAGGAGCGCTGGCCCGAGTTCATTTCGTTCAGGGGACCGGCTCCAGGCTCGACGACATGGCTGGGCGGGCTCGATGGCCTCGGCCGCAGGTTCCTGGTCTCGATCCAGTATGGGCTCCCGATGCCCGGCGACTCGTCCCTATTCCGGTGCATGCCCGTGGTGCGGGTTCACTCGCCGCGGCTCGTCCCGAACTTCCGGCTGAAAAAGGATGGCCCGCTGCCCCACGTCTATTTCAAGGCGGATGATCTCCCGCTGTCGCCGCTCTGCCTTTTCGACCCGGCGGTCGCTCCATGGACCGGTGATGAACTGATCGCCGAAACCACCGTGTATTGGGCTATTCACTGGCTCGTTTGCTACGAGGGATGGGAGGCGACCGGCGAGTGGTTCGGCGGCGGACGGCACCCCAGCAGCGCGGGGCAGGCCAATGTCTGATCGTTCATTCGACCACACTGTTCCGCGCCGGTCCGATGGCACTCGTGAGTCCCATCGCCCTGCGCAGCCCTGGCCAGGGGGCAAGCCATTCAAGCTGCTGTCAATAGACGGGGGCGGAATCCTCGGCCTGCTCCCGACCATGGTGCTGGCGGAATTGGAGCGCCGATACCTGGGCGGCGAGCCCATCGGCAAACACTTCGACATGATCACCGGCACGTCGACCGGGGGCATCATTGCGCTTGGTCTCGGACAGGGGTTGTCGGCGGCCGAGATTTCCAAGCTCTACCTCGAAAGGGGCGAGTTCATCTTCCCGCCGACCCATCGCCTGGGACGGGCATGGCGTCGCTTGCGCCAGTGCGCCTACCACGCCTACGAGTCCGAAGCGCTGGAGAACGAGTTGCGTCGGGTGTTTGGGGACGGTCTGTTCGGCACCTCCAAGATCCCGCTGTGCATCCCCGCGTTCGAGGGCCGCTACGGCGAACCCATGGTGTTCAAGACGCCCCACCACCCGGACTACCAGCGCGACCAATACCAACCCCTCGTGCACGTGGGCATGGCCACCGCCGCGGCCCCAACCTACTTCAAGAGCGTCAACCGGGATGGATACGTGCACCTCGACGGGGGTGTCTGGGCGAACAATCCGGTCATGGTCGGGCTGGTGGACGCGCTAACCTGTTTCCAGATCGAGCGCCGTCAGGTGAGGATACTTTCTCTCGGCTGCGGGCAAAGCAGGTTCCAGGTCGGCTCCCGACTTCAGCGGGCTGGACGCATTCCCTGGGCCTCGGGGTTCGTCAAGGCCGCCATGCGAGCGCAATCCCACAATGCCTTGGGGCAGGCGTTCCTTTTGACCGGGAAGGACCAGGTCCTTCGCATCGACGGGCCTGAGAAGATGTCTGCGCTGGAGATGGATGATGTGCGAGGGGCGTGCACAGAACTCCCCGACGTTGCACGAGCGCTGGTCGAGGCGGCAGGGAGGCGCGTGATGGAGATGTTCTTGGACGGCAGCGCCAGAGCCGCCGCGCCCCAATTCTCCACGTTAGCTTCGGAAACTTGAGTGACGGGATGACCGATTTGTCCGATGGACCCGCAACGTCGATACCCGGCGTCGACTTGGTGGTGACCGCCGAAGAAATTCGGGCCGCAGGCTTGGATGCATTGCTCCTCCGGGCAGAGAGCCTGTCTTGGTGGGATCAGCGCAAAGTGTTCTTTGAAGCTGCGCAGCAATCCGAGGAACACCGGAGCGCACTCACGCTGGCCGCCAACCTAACCAATTTCAGTTTCAAGCCCGATGACCGCGTCGAACCATTCCGGCCAATGGCAATTTTTGACGGCAAGCGATCACTTGTCCCCCAAGACTTTTCGGATGATCAGATCAACGCGTTAGCCGCCGTTGGCCCCGAGTTCGAGAATCCAAGCTTCCGAGCTTTAGTCTGTGACGTCGTCTGGCTCCGAAATCGTCGGCAGGCCCCGGCGGGCTTCGCCGCTGTGGACGCCTATTGCGATTGCATCGCCGCCGTGATCGCGGGCGAAGCCGCCTTTGCGTTCGACGGGACTTCTCCCTGCGATGTCTATGCCGTCGAATTTCTCGAACGCGCATGCACCGTCGCCAACGCTTTGGGCTGGACCCGCCCAGAGTTCGATAGGCTCAAGACCCTTATCACTGACATCCGAGAGATCGCCTTCAAGGGCGAAGATGCCCAGGGCTTTCGGCGCGTCTCCGAACTCGATCTCAATCGCGGGGTGACGGAGCCAAAGGCCGTCGCGGCGCAGGCAGAGGCCCTCGCGTCCAAGCAGGACTTCGACGCGATGACCCGCCAAGACCTCTGGAAGATCGCCGGGCGAGCGCACCATCACGGAAGGAACGATGCCGCCAAGAATGCCGCGTTAATCAACGCCGCCGAGTGCTCGGTCGAGAAAGCTGACGCCGCACCCTCGTCCATGTTGCGGTCGGCTTTCCTGCATGATGCAATCGAGGCCCTTCGCCCGATCCCAGGAACCCGACAGCGCCGAGAGGATTTGCATGCTCGGCTGAGGGATGCTCAGCCTGGAATTCGCGATGAGATGAGCAGCCACTCGCACGAAACAGATATCACCGAACTGGCGAAAGAAGCGGAGGCTCGGACCAAGGAACTCACACTTGGCGATGCCCTCTTGGCGCTGTTTGTCGTGAACGGCAGGCCTCCGTCGCCCGCAGATATACGCAGTCAAGTTGAAGAGATTTCCCGGGATGCGCCCCTAAGCACTATGATGCCAGTCGCCGTCCACGACCATCAAGGACGTCTTGTATTTCAAGCGCCGAGTTTGGAAGATGGCGGCGACGCCGACGAAAGGATGAAATTCGAAGTTTCGAAGCACCGAGGCTTTGCACGAGAGCTTGTGGTCAAAGCTCGCATTGATCCAATAAGGCGGACCATTGCCGACCTTCACTTTCTAGATTTGGATTTTCTGGTTCGTATATTTTCGGAAAGCCCTTTCGTTCCATCCGGGCACGCCCATTTTTTTGCGAGCGCAGCGCTGCGGTTCATCGCGGGTGACGATGCCAGCGCATTCCTCACACTATGCCCGCAACTGGAAAACTCTCTTCGACACCTGCTCCTGATCCAAGGGACCGACACCACCAAGATCAATGGTGACGGAACTCAGGAGGAGGCAGGCCTGTCCAAACTCCTCTCAACCTATGTTGAAGAGATCAGGTCATTCCTCCCCGAAACTTACGTTGAGGAGATCGAAATGCTCTTCGATTATCGGGGAGGACCGTCGATCCGAAATGAAGCGGCACACGGGAAGATCACCTATTTCGGGCTATTTGATAGCGATATCGTCTACGGCTCCTGGTTGATAATGCACCTTGCCCTACTACCGCTGACCCCAAGGTGGAGCGAGACAGTAAAATAAGGTCTTTAGGCGCACACCTGCTCACTCAACACGCTCAAGACTCCTCGCGTTACTCGCCGAGTTTATTCGGTTTCGATCTTCAGCCTCAGCAGGTTTCCCACGTGGCAGTTCGACAGCAATTCATCGAGCGCCGGTGATGGCGGCCTGCCTGAAAGCAGGGGGTCGCCGATCCAGCCCGACGCCAGGTCGATGCAGAAACGCTCCAACGTGCGACCAAACGCTGGCCGCGGCGGGTGGCGGAGACCGGCGAACCAATGGGCGTTCCAGACGATCACCTGGTGCCGCCGTTCGAACGCCTTCTCACCCCAGTCGAAATCCTCCTCGGCCGCGACCATCACCAGCTTGGTCGCCGGGGACACCACGTTGAGCCTCCGGCGGGTGTCGCGCAGTTCCACCCAGAGCGGTTCGGGCATTGGTCCAAAACTCGGGATTTCCCGAATGATCATGGGCACCCCGAGGCTTCGACCCCATGCTCGGTGTCCAATCAGACCTGCAGTAGCAAAGCCAACCGTTCCCGGAACGCCCCGAGTCAAAGTTATCGGCCACTACCCTGTCGGGCTCACTGGCGGTCAGAGGAACGAATCCGTTCGATCCACTCGAACCCTCCCAGCCGGTGGCGGAATAGACCTGTCACGTTGATGCAGGCGTCACCGGAAAGCTTGGCGGAGAGAGCGGGATGCTCTGACCTACCGTTTTTTGCATTTTATTACAATGCGATACATTCCATCGCATGGTGCGAGCGTAGCTCAAAGCTGTAACACATAAGTGTCGCCTGAACGACAGCTTGGCTCATTCTCGCGTTCGAGGGGCAGGTGGCAGCCATGGTTCTCCCTGCGGTCCTGAAATCCGGTCCATTGCATTGAAATCATTGGGGAAGCTCCCAAGAACGGAACAGAAGGTCTCTTCGGCATATCAATGAGATAGATCATACTCGGAATCGTCTTCCATAGGTTTGGACGACCTGTCTCTCCACAGCATAGAATTCCTTTCGAGAGCTTTCTTGATGTTGCTAGCCTACAGTTCGATTCTCTCGCTTTGAGCCTCGAGCGCGGGATGAAGTTGATAATCCAGCAGATTTATTCAGACCTTATTTGCCCGAGAAATACACTCAACTGCTCGCTTCAGCACCCGCTCGATGTCAAAGTTAAGCAGGCTTCACCTTTCCAATTATTGCGTTGACGCAACCCCATAGGGGTGCGGTATTCCTCATTGCGGAGATGGGACGCAGCCGACGCTCCAGATACGAAACGGAATGCTATCGGAACAGCCGGGCGAATAGATGCGAAGTTGCGAATGACTGCAATCTACGGTGCCCGTAACCGCGGGCCATCGCTCGACAGATTGAATGGCCCTAACGTTGCGGCCTCGTTATGGTTCTTCGTGTCTAAGGAGAAGTCCATCTGTGCTGAGATTATCGGTCCTTAAGGACGCTTACGCTTCGGCGGGTATACTGTTTTCAGGCGTATCCGCATGCGCATCTATCAGGGGGGCAGTTCATTTTTTTGAAGAGGGCGCGTTTGGTGACTTACTGTCGATTTATGATGAAGTGTTTGTATTCCCAGTAAGGGAACTGCTTTCCTACATTGGATACTCGCCTTCGCGAGAAGAGGTGGCATTCTTCATTTTTTACTTTGCTTTTGGGTCAACTACAGTTAGAACATTCTATGCGATATATGATCCCTCCTCTGAGATGGTAGTGAAGGGCGTATGGGGTCGACTATCGGGGAGGGCTCTTCGTGGAAAACACATTGCGTCCAGTGTATTTAACAAAATAACCTACACTGGCCTAGCTATCCTACTTTGGCCAATCGTTGTTTTTGAATACACAGCATTCTATCGGAATATATGGATAAGGTATCTGGATGATACTGCGCCGATGATGAGTGTAAAAATAGGAATTATCACTAGCAATGCCAGAACCGCTACACAGCTAATGCCGAACGCCCGATGGGCTGGATACAATCCGCTCTGTGATCACAACTATAGAGACGATACTTGGTATCGCAAAGAGGGGAACTTTGTCACTTCGTTCATTGGCAACCTTGCATTGCTTTTTATAGTAATGTTCGTGTTGGCGATTGTTTCTTATGTTACGTCATAGTCAATTCCGGAATCGGGGTGGCTTGATGCATTCCCTTTTGGGTGGCTACAGCGTGCTCTCTGTTGGTGGGGATGTGCGACGCTTCCGACGAAGGCCCATCCGGAGTGAGCCCTAGTGATCACCGCAGCCATGTGTCTCTATCACCTCCGCAGCGGACATGAATCCTGCGCCATATTATATACAATAAAACGGTCGTTTTCGATAATCAAATCGGGTCTCGACCGACACACCAAATCACTGAGTCGAACCAGTCTCAATATCGCCTCTTAAAACCCATCGCTGATCCCGGTATGTTCAGATGGGTTTCAAGAATCGAGAGGGCCGGAATGCTGATTGGGTATGCTCGTGTGTCGACCAGGGACCAGTCTCTCGATGGCCAACTTGACGCCCTCCACCGGGCGGGATGCGAGAGGGTCTTCTCGGAGGTCGCATCGGGTGCCCGCGATGATCGTCCGGTTCTTCTGGAAGCTCTGGCCTATGCCCGCCCTGGGGATGTGCTGGTCTCGCTCAAGTTGGACCGGGTGGCGCGATCCCTGCAGCATCTCACCGGGTTGGTGGCCGATCTCAACCAGAGACGGGTTGGGCTGAAGAGCCTGACCGAAGAGATCGATACCAGCACCCCGGGCGGGAAACTGGTGTTCCATATCTTCGGGGCCATCGCGGAGTTCGAACGGGACCTGATCCGTGAGCGAACCCGGGTCGGCCTGGACGCCGCGAGGAAACGAGGACGGGTTGGGGGTCGGCCCGTGAAGATGACCCCGGCGAAGCTGGAAGCGGCCCAGAAACTGCTTCAGTCGGGAACCTCGGTCCGGGATATCGCCGACTCTCTCGGTGTGTCGGTGCCGACTGTATACCGGCATCTGGCCTGCTGAGAGGGTAAGGAAGTTCGGTTCCGCCCAAGCCAACCCCTCCCCCCCCGCCCCCGCGGTGGACCATAAGGGCGATACTGAGGGGACAAACGGGGGAAAATAGTCGCTACAGATTCATGAGCGAGCTTATTTCTTCCATTTGAGAGATAAATTGATTCTGATTGGTCCATGGTCCAAAAAGGATTTTTCTCTTGATTTCAATGCCCTAAGGCGGACCGCGCGTGGACCAAGGAGAAGCGGCAGTGGTCCATGGGTGGACCACGCGCCGCGCCCCTGGGCCAACACACTGGTCCAGAACTA
>Ga0310345_10003513_pt1 | contig 14877 bp, 12 predicted proteins | sample HC15DNA20500_MG_FD_204667 | JGI IMG/M metagenome (GOLD analysis project Ga0310345, IMG submission 204667) | Marine microbial communities from station ALOHA, North Pacific Subtropical Gyre - HC15-DNA-20-500_MG | ecosystem: Environmental > Aquatic > Marine > Oceanic | place: Pacific Ocean: North... | reverse complement strand
ACAGATTCGAGGACTCGATCCTGAAGGGGCACTCCTTCGGGAACTTGTTCCTTGCCGTGCTCACGAGGCTCACCGGTGACTTCCGAACGGCGGTCGACCGGGCGCGGGGTTTACTCGGTGTCTCGAATCGGGTGATCCCGAGTACGTCGACGCGGGTGGTGCTCGTCGCCAGCCACCCGGACGGTACCCGTTCGACCGGCGAGCAGTGCATCTCGCGCGGCGGAAAGCCCATCATCGGGATGGAGCTCAAGCCTGAGCCTCCGTGCATATCGGACGAGATCAAGGGCGTCATCGACGACGCTGATCTCATCGTTCTCGGGCCTGGGAGCCTGTTCACCAGCCTCGTGCCCAACCTGCTTGTCCCTGGCATGACGGAGGCGCTCACCGCGGCGCGCGCTCCCGTTGTCCTTGTCGCTAACCTGGCGACCCAACCTGGGGAGACCGACGGATTCCTGCTCGCTGACCATGTTCGCGCGCTCCGGGAGGTCGGGGGTCTTGAGCGGATCGATGGCGTTGTCGTCAACGTGGCGCATGTCTCGGATGAGGTGCGCGCGCGGTACCAGGAGTCGGGGGCGAGCCTGATCGCCATCGAGGCAGGGACTGACGCGGTGGAGGGGGTTCCCGTGGTCGCGGCGGATCTCGTCCGGCTCACCGAGGATGGCTTCCTGCGTCACGACGCGTCGCGCCTGGCCGAGACGCTGGGTGGGTTGCTCGAAGCGGGTGTGGAGGCGGATCGTGGCTGAGGCGGCGGTCACGCGGCAGGTCGAGGTCGTGAATCCCCAGGGTCTGCATGCCCGTCCGGCGTCGCTGCTCGTTCGCAAGGCGAATGAGTTCTCCGCGTCGGTCACGCTGTGGATCGGCGCGGATCAGGCGGACTGCAAGAGCATCATGGAGGTGATGATGCTCGCCTCTCCCAGGGGTACGAAGGTGACGATCGAGGCGAACGGCCCGCAGGCGGATACGGCCGTGGAGGCCCTCGCGACGCTGTTCGCGGACGGTTTCGGGGAGGCGTACGAATGAGCCGGCGTGTCCGGGGCACGGTGGTCTCGGAGGGACTCGCTCGCGGCGAGGCTCTCGTCGTCGCGACGGGGGAGGTCTCCGTTCCGGAAGGACACGTCAGCGAGCATCAGGTGGAGCGGGAGGTGCAGCGTTTCCGGAGGGCGGTGGAAGGGGCTCGCACCGAGATCGCCCGTGAGGAGAAGGCCGCCCGTGAGCGACTCGGGGAGATGTCCGAGATCATCGGGTGGTATCTGACGATCCTCGCCGACGAGACGACGTTGCTGCAGCCCATTGAGGCGATGATGCGGCGCGAGCGTTTTACCGCGAAGTACGCGACGTTCCGCCGGTTCAGCGAGGTCGCTGCCCAATTCGAAGGTGCTGGTGAACCGATGGCCAGCCGCGTACCGGACATTATCGATGTGAAGCGGCGCCTCATTGCCCATCTGCGTGGCGGTCGCAAGCCCCTCGGCGAGCTGGAGCGGCTGCAGCGTAAGGTCGTCATCATCGCGGATGACCTGACACCCTCTCAGGCGGCGAGCCTCGATCGGGAGAAGGTCCTCGCGTTCGCCACCGATCGCGGCGGTCCGGCGGGGCACACAGCCATCCTCGCGCGCCACCTCGGCATCCCGGCGATAGTGGGGCTCGACAACGTCACCAGCATGGTGCGTTCGGGTGAGCCCGTCATCATCGACGGGCTCTCGCGCGGCGAGGTGATCGTCGACCCGAATCAGGACGATGTACACGAATATCAGGTACTCAGTCGTCGCTTGCAGGCGCGGCGCCGTCGGGTCCACCTGGACCAGGAGCGCGCCCTCACCAAGGATGACGTCCCGATCACGATCCTCGGCAATATCGATCGTGGGGAGCAGGTCGGGGGCTTGCGTGAACTCGGCGTTGAAGGGGTGGGGCTCTTCAGAACCGAGTTCTTGTTCTTGGGGAACACGGCGCCGGATGAGGAGGCCCAGCGCGAGCACTACGGGCGTTTGTTGCGGGACATGGCTCCGCACAGCGTGTGTATCCGCACGATGGACTTCGGGGCCGACAAATGGGATCACCGCGTCGGGGGGGGGAAAGAACCGAATCCCTTCCTTGGCATGCGGGCCATCCGGCTCAGCTTCGCCCACGAGGGGCTGTTCCGCGCGCAACTGAGGGCGATCCTCCGCGCTTCGCTCGAGGGCCGCTGTCAGATCATGTTCCCCATGATCTCGGACGCCGCCGAGTTCCGACGAGCCGTGGGTGTCCTGGATAGCGTGAAGGACGAGCTGCGCAAGGAGGGGATCCCGTTCGATGAACGGGTCGAGGTGGGGGCCATGATCGAGGTCCCCTCAGCGGCTTTGACGGTGGAGAACATCCTCGCCGACGCAGATTTTGTCAGCCTCGGGACGAATGACCTGACCCAGTACACGTTGGCGGTGGACCGGACCAACCCGCTGGTGGCTGAGATGTTCGTCCCCCACCACCCCGCCGTGCTGCGACTCATGCAGCGCACCGTCGCGGCGTGTGAAGTTCAGGGGAAGCGGGTCAGCGCGTGTGGCGAGATGGCCGGCATGGCCGAGTACGCGCCCGTGGTGCTGGGGCTTGGACTCACGCGGCTGAGCATGGCCGCGCGGCGGGTCCCCGACGTGGTCACGCGTATCCGCAAGCTCAGCCGCGAGGCCTGCCGTGGGGTCGTGGAAGCCATGATGGCCGCGGACGGGGCTGCGGCCGCGCATAAGATCCTCACGCAGTTCAACCGTCCGCCCACCTCTCGGCGGCGTCAGACGCGCTGATAGCGGCCCCTTTCGCGGCTGCGACAGCGCCAAATCGCCGTGATAAGCCGGCTTTTTGCGGGGCTGCTTCCGCGGTGCCTGTGCCGTGTGGGGTCGGCACGACTCAAACATTGGCCCCTCCTCGGTTTCCGGCGGATCGCCGCTCAAGGAACGGCCCTGTTCGCGCCGATCTTGAGCGTGTGGGAAGACCCGTCTTTCGGCCATTTGCCCTATTGAGGTGCGGCCCCCCAGGAGTGAGCGCATGCTAGCCAGGACGAGGAGCATGGTCGGTCTCGACATCGGGACCAGTGCCGTGAAGGCCGTCGAGTTGACCCGGCGGGGGAGAGACGTCGAGGTCACCGGATTCGGCCAGGTCGAATTGACCGCTGATACCCCGGAGGCGCGCGCCAGCGCGGTGCGGGAACTCCTCGCTGAGGGTGGCTTCAAGACACGCCGCGTCGTCACCAGCATCAGCGGGAAGATGGTCATCATCCGCTATCTGTCCATGGTGCAGATGAGCGACGAAGAGCTGAAGAACGCGATCACGTTCGAGGCCGAGAAGTACGTGCCGTTCCCGCTCGACGAGTGTGTGCTCGATTGCCAGCGCATCGATTCACCAGAGGGATCGAGCACGGGGCACATGACGGTCTTGCTGGTCGCGGCGAAGCGCTCTGAGCTCGAGGAGCACCTGGCGACCGTCGACGCGGCCGGGCTGGTGCCCGAGGTCATCGATGTGGACGCGTTCGCGTTGTCCAACGCGCACACCTTGTGCACGTCCGTGGACGAAGGGATGGACGGGACCGGCACCATCGCGTTCGTCGATGTCGGTCACACCAAGACCAGCGTGAACGTGGTCTCTGGAGGTCACTCGCTCTTCACTCGCGAGATCGGCATCGGCGGGTGTGATTTCACCGATTCGATCGCCAAACGGCTCAGCGTCGGGTTCGACGAGGCTGAAGAGCTCAAGCGGGAGCCCGGCGACGGGTGCGAGGCGGTGAACGAGGCGCTTTTCCCGACGATCGACGACATCGGCAACGAGATCCAGCTGTCATTCGACTACTTCGAGAACCAGTTCGACAAGGAGATCGGCTCGATCCTCCTGTCCGGTGGTGGTGCGAAGGTCGCTTCCTTCCAGGAGGCGTTCGAGCGCATCTTCGAGAAGCCCACCAAGCTCTTCAATCCGTTCGATCACATCCAGGTCAGCTCCGCCATCGACCCGGACCTTCTCTCATGCAATGCACCCCAGTTGGTGGTGGCTACGGGCCTCGCAGCCCGTCTTGCCCGCGCCAGCTAACTGACGGAAGAGCGACCCATGCATATCCGGATCAACCTCCTCCCGCCCGAGTATCGCAAGAAGGAGATGACCCCGTTGGCGACGCTGTTGCCAGCGTTGGTCGCCTTCACTCTCGTCCTCGGGGCCGGTGCGTTCTGGGCGTGGAACCACTTCGGGGCGCTGGCTCGCGTGCAAGCAGAGAACGAGCAGCTGCAGCAGGGCTGGGGCACGCGCCAGGCGCCGCTTCGGTATCTCGCCAGCCTGCGGTCCGAGGAGGATGACTACGCGGCTCGCTCCGAGACGATCTCGGAGATCGCGACCTCCCGCGTGCCCTGGACGCTCAAGCTGGATCAACTCTGCGACCTGGTCGCGGACGACGACGGTGGGGAACGGTATCTCGTGTGGCTGAGCCACTTCCTGGTCAAGAAGCCGCAGGGCAACACCCGTCGCGGTGCGACCAAGGTCGGCGAGTCGATCGCTATCGAGGGCCTCTGCTTCTCGGACGAACACCCGCTAAACCGCTTCAACCAGTTCCATGAGGCGCTGCAGGAGCACGCATTTTTCGCGGATTGCACCGCCATCAACAACCCGGCGGGTCAGGCCGTTCTCATGGAGGACGAACTGCTCCCGAGTCGCGCTTGGACGATGAAGCTCGACATGCAGATGAAGGCCCGGGATTCGAAGAGCAAGCGCAGCGGTCTTCAAGCCGATGCCAAACCCAGGTAGGGCGCGCAGGGGTAAGTCATGAAGTTGAAAAACGGCAACACCCGAGTCGTGCTGATCTGCGCCGTGACGACCGTGCTCGCGCTCGGTGGGTTCGGTTACTTCACGTGGGTCGACATGGGCCACATGGAGGAGTTGGATCAGGCCTCCGCCTCTCTGGACGCAAAGATCCGAAAGGCCGATGGCGAGATCCGGAACATCCCCGCGCTGGAGGACCGGGTCCTGATCCTGCGCGAGCAGGTCAAGGAGTACGTCACGATCCTCCCTGACGACGCTGAGATTCACGCGTTCGTCGATCAACTGACGCGCTTCGAGACGGAGTCCGGCGTCGTCGTCACCAAGCTGGACGACGCCCAGGCGCGACAGCGACGCAGCACGCGCCGAAAGAGCCCCAGCGCTTTCGAGAGCATCACCTACAAGCTCGCCTTGCGCGGTACGACCCAGCAGTTGTTGGCGTTCACGGATCTGCTGGAAAACGACTATGACCGCTTCGTGCGCATCCCCACGCTCAAGGTCCAGGCGTTCGATGATCGTCAGACTCGGGACCTGGACCCGGAGGAGGTCGATCTCCAGCACGACATCGACCTCGCGCTTGAGACGTACGTCTACAACCCCAAGAAGCGCGGCCACGACCACGTCTCGATCCCAAACGAGCCGAGGAAGCTGGAGCGCCTCCGTGAGGAGGGCAGGCTCGAGGTCTTCGCGGCTGACGTGGCCCTCGTTCGCTATGAAATCGAGGCGAAGCCGAGCAGACGTGATCCGTTCCTCGACCCTCGCCTCCTGGGTGGCCGGGTCAGTGAGGAGGAGCGTCGCGCCCAGCAAGACGAGCTCGATGATCTGAAGGGCCGCCTCAAGGCCCTGAACGACGCGCTCGTCCTGGAAGGCAAGGAGACCAACCTCGTCAAGCGCATGCAGGTGGCTGACAAGAACAACGAGTTTCTGGCCACGCTCGCGGTGGACGTGAAGCAGAGGGCTGAAGCTGAGTTCTTTACGGTGCCTGAACTCGCCGAGGACTTCGAGTCAGCGGTGCTGGGTCCCGTGCGCAAGCTGCAAGGGGAGCGCGGTGGCGTGGGCACGACCGCAGCCCTGCAGGCCCGTGACATCGAGAATCGAGTCGCGGAGATGGAGAAGGCGATCGGGTCCCGGGAGTGGGGCCAGGTGATCACGCTCTACGACGAGATCAAGCAGTTGAACGCTCGATTCTCGGTGCCGGAGTCGGTGCGACCCGTGTTCGTCAGGGCCGAGGAGATGTTCCATCTGGCGTCTGCGCATCGTGCGTTCGACGCGCTGGAGCTCGCCTTTGGCGGCTGCGTCATCTATCGAGGTGATCTGGCCAAGGCAGTGATCATCATCAGCGGTTCGAGCCTCGGCTCCAATCCCCACAGCTTTAGCCCAGGGGAGGTGGTGTCCGATGGGCTCACGATCACCAAGATCACGAATACCGAGGTGGTGTTCGCCTACAAGGGCTACGAGATCTCTCGCCGTCACGGCGCGGACCGATAGCCCGACAGACAAGATGATTCGCGTTGCACGTGCGGCGCGGGGTGTTTCCGGCCAGGGCCGGGAAGACGTGACAACAGGCCTGTGAGAGGGACGCGGGCTGTTGGAAATAGAGAAAAAGGTAACGCTCCACGAAGGAGCGTGTCCATCCAAGGAGATGACTGATGATGGCTCCCCTCCGGGAAGCAGGTCTGAGAGGCGCAGCCTCTGTGATGACCTTCGTAATGGTGTTCGCGGCAGCTCCGCTGTTGGCGCAGCCGCCGATCTACGGCAGCAACCTGCAGGATCGCGCCGACACGCGCGTCACCCTCGAGGTCAAGGATCAACCGCTACAGGACGTCATCAAGCACATCGCCGAGGCCTCCGGGATCAACATCCTCCTCGGCAACGGAATTGATGAGAAGGTCACCATTACTCTGAACCAGGTCCCGTGGCGCGTCGCGCTCGACCTCGTGGCGGAGAGAGCGGGGTGCAGCCTGGCTCAGAAGGCGGTGAACGTCATCCAGGTCGTGCAGCCGCAGCCTGTGACCTTCAACTTCACGGGCGCGGATATCAAGGCGGTCATCGACGCCATCGCCAAGGTGTCGGGCGCCAGCATCGTGGTCGCGCCGGAGGTAGAGGGGTCGGTGCATCTGCGGGTGACCAACGTGCCGTGGCGGGCAGCGCTGGATACGGTGGTGAAGACCCTTGGCTACGTGGTGGTCGAGGACGGCTACAACATTTACCGGGTCGTCCACCCGTCGAGCCTCGAGCAGCAGATGGTCACCCGGGTCTTCCCCGTGAAGTACCTGCGGCCGCCGCCTCGCTACACACCCAAGATCGATACCGTCTACGCGGATCTCGCGCAGAAAGAGCAGCAGGGGGGCGGCAGCCTGGAGGACCCGGGCCGCAACTTCACCCTCGTCCGCGCACTGCGCGGGGCCTTGTCGGCGAACGGCAAGCTCGACTATTTCGAGCGCAACAACACCCTGGTGGTCAAGGACACCCAGCCCGTCGTGAGCGAGATCGAACGCATGCTCGCCGAGATCGATGTGGAGCCGGCGCAGGTGTTCATCGATGTGAAGTTCGTCACCACGAGCAACACCGATGCGCTCTCTTACGGATTCGACCCGGGCGAGAACGGCCTGCGTATCGGGATGAGCCTCGGTTCTATTCCGACCCGGTTGCCGTTCAACCTCGGTGGCGGCGGATGGAACAACGACATCATCGCGGGCGATCCGGCGCAGACGCCCGGACTGACCCAGGAGGAGTTGAAGGCGTCCATCAACTACGGCACGCTCGACTTCACGGGGGCCACGTTCACGCTCAGCCTGCTTGAGCAGGACGACACCACCCGCATCGTGCAAGCGCCGCGCCTCCTCGCCCTGGACAACCAGGAGGCGACGATCTTTGTCGGCCAGACGATCCGGTTCGCGGAGACCGAGGCGCAGTCGAACCAGAGCGGCGGGCTGACCTTCTCGATCCGCGAGGCTGCCAACTCGCCGGTACAGACGGGCTTTCAGCTCTACATGGTTCCGCATGTCGTCCCGGGCACCGACAAGGTCATCCTGGACGTCATACCCGAGGCGGAGCAGCTCACCGGTCGGGGGACCGACCCGAACCTGCCGGGATTCAATATCTTCCGCTCCGGCCAGGGGACCGAGAATGAGGTCCAGATCGCGCTACCAGAGATCTCCTCGCAGACGCTCGTCACGACCCTCATGCTCGAGAGCGGCCAGACGGCCGTGATCGGGGGTCTCATCACCGAGAGTGAGAGCGAGATCGAGCGTAAGCTGCCGTTCCTGGGTGACATCCCATTGCTCGGGTTCTTCTTCAAGAGCGTCAGCAAGAGCAAGCGGAGCCAGAGCCTGCTGATCTTCATCACTCCGCGAATCGTCCGTGACTCGGGCTCTTTCGCGAAATTCCACCAGGTCGAAGACCGCCGCCGTCAAGCGGCGATCGAGGCCGAGATGGAGCGCATTTTCGGTGCGGACAAGGCGGAGATGCAGGGCTCGGAGAGCTCAGGGAACGAGTAGTCCCTGGGCAGCGCGGGAGCCCCACGGCGTCTCAGCCGCGGCTTCCGCTTCTCCGTGATCTTGCTGATTTTCGCCTCTGCGAGTATCACTAAGACAGGATTTGCGCCCCCGATGGTCGGGGGAAGCCAGGGAGGTCCCGGAAGGGCCTCCGAGACGATTACCGGCGGCGGCGACTCGGAACGTGGTGTTCGGGAGCGGTCGTCATGGAAAGACACGACGTTCCGGATCGGTCTCCGGAGCCGCCCGCGCCGCGCTGGGCAGCCCGAGTGATGGTCGAGGACGTTGGGGCGCCAAGTGGGCCTTGTACGCGGATGACCAACGTGGTCGTACGCGTCGAAGAGCCGTGCCCCGGCTGACCTCCTATCGCTCGTGCCTCGCGACGGCGCAGACGGCCAGGACCGTCGGGGCGGCAGCCAGGATCAGGGGCGTGCTCACTCGTGGGCACGTCGACGAGCGGCCGGGCGACCGGTCGAAGTGCACATGGATCGTCCGTTGCATTCAGAGAGTTCCGGCCCCCGGCCGGAGTCCGTCACCGTCAGTCCCTGATTCCGCGCCGTCGACCCGAGGTTGGAGGCTCCGTCCGGACCTGAGAGGGGTCCATGTCGGATCTCGAAGCCGCGAAGACAGGTAAGCGCATCTTCATCAATGCGGATGATGCGGAAGAGGTGCGCATCGGCATCACGTGTGACGGGGTGCTGGACGAGGTGTACATCGAGCGGACCTCCGCTACGACCCACCTCGGCAATATCTACAAGGGTGTGGTTACCAACGTGGAGCCGTCCATTGGCGCCGCGTTTGTTGACTTCGGCGGCGAACGTAACGGGTTCCTGCACGCATCCGACATCCTGCCCATCTACCGTCAGAACAATACGGAGGTTCCGGACGAGCGCATCCAGCAGCGCGAGAAGCGGAACATCCAGGAGTACGTGATGAAGGGCCAGCACGTGCTGGTCCAGATCACCAAGGACGGCATCGGCAAGAAGGGCCCTACGCTCACCACGTACCTGAGCATCCCGGGCCGCTATCTGGTGTTGATGCCGTCCCTCTCCCGGTCTGGCGTCTCCAAGAAGATCGAGAACCGGGAGGAGCGTCAGCGCCTGAAGCGCGTCCTGGAGGAGATCGATCCACCCCCGGGCATGGGGTACATCATCCGGACCGCCGGAATCGGCCGCAGCAAGACCGAGCTCGAGAAGGACCTGCTCTACCTCTTGAAGCTGTGGAACACGATCGTGAAGCGGGTAAGGAACGACCGCGCGCCATCCCTCGTGTACCAGGAATCGGACCTCGTGGTCCGCACCATCCGCGACACGTTCACGCCGGATGTGGACGAGGTGATCATCGACAACGAGGCCGTTTATCGGAAGGCTGTGGACTTCTTGAGAGCGGTCATGGCTGAGCAGGAGGGGCGGATCTCCTTGTACGAGGATGGGCGGCCGCTGTTCCACGCTGTCGGTCTGGAGGAACAGATCGAGCGCATCTACAGCCGCAAGGTGAACATGAAGAGCGGCGGGTCGCTTGTGATCGACCAGACCGAGGCGCTCGTGGCGATCGACGTGAACTCAGGGAAGAACCGAGAGGAAGGTGATCTTGAGGAGACGGCGTTCCGGACCAACCTGGAGGCGGTTGAGGAGATCGCGAGGCAGCTCCGCCTCCGTGACCTCGGCGGCGTGATTATCAACGACCTGATCGATATGCAGGACGAGAGCCACAAGCGCCAGGTCGAGACTCAGCTGCGTGACGCGTTGGGGGAACACAAGGAGCGGATGAAGCTGGCCAAGATCTCGCCGTTCGGCATGTTGGAGATGACCCGCCAGCGGGTGCGCCCGAGTCTCCAGCGCTCGAATGCTGTCCCGTGCCCCCACTGCAAGGGCTCGGGGTTCGTTCGGACCGTGGACAGCGTGGGGCTCAAGATCCTCCGGGAGGTCACCGAGGTCCTGTTCCGGAACAAGGCTCGCCGGGTCCGCGTCCGCGCCAATGTCCGGGTGGCGGATTTCCTCCGCCGCAACAAGGGGGCGAAGATGAAGCAGCTCGAGGAGGAGTATGAAAAGCCCGTCCTCGTCGTCGGAGATCACGAGCTAGGCACCGAGGACTACGAGGTCCAGCGCCTGAAATAGCCCAATTTCCTTACGGTCAGGGGTTTGGGGCTCTTAGGCCCAGGTCGAGCCGCATCCGGGCCAGCCGTTGAACCGGATCCCCTGCTTGCTATTCTGCTGCTCGCCTTTAACTGAGGCGGTGGCAAGAGGATCGAACCATGTACGCGATCATCCAGGACGGTGGACACCAGTACCGGGTGGAAACGGGCCGACGGCTGCGGGTCGAGGTCAGGGAAACCGAGGACGGTGCGACCCTTACTTTCGACAAGGTCTGCCTTGTGGCGGGCGAAGGTGACGCCCAGGTCGGCACGCCTTTCGTGGACGGCGCCAGCGTCGAAGCGAAGGTCACCAAGGCCGAGGTGAAGGGCGAGAAGATCAACGCCCACACGTTCCAGCGTCGCAAGGGGACTCATCGTCGTTGGGGCCATCGCCAGCGCTACACGGAAGTCGAGATCACGGCCATCTCCGGCTGAGCGGAGCGGAGTTCCAACCATGGCACATAAAAAGGGTCAGGGCGCAACCCGGAACGGTCGCGACAGCAAACCGAAGTACCGCGGTGTGAAGAAGTACGGCGGTGAGGTGGTGCGTGCGGGGAACATCCTTGTTCGCCAGTGCGGGACCAAGTTCCACCCTGGCAAGAATGTCGGCATGGGCCGTGACTTCACCTTGTTCGCGCTCGTTGACGGCGAGGTCGAATTCGGCACGCGCCGACGGGTGAACGTCGTCCCGGGCGCCGCCGCGTCGAACTGACGCCGCGGGCGACGATGGGCCAAACCGGCCCGACGCTCCCCGAGGGTGCGGTGCCTGTGGTGCTGTCCCCGGCGCAAACATCATGTTCCGCGACGAGGCCAAGATTTATGTGAAAGCCGGGGCTGGCGGACCCGGCTGCCTTTCTTTTCGGCGGGAGAAGCACCAGCCGAAGGGCGGTCCGGATGGCGGTGACGGAGGCCGGGGAGGTCACGTGATCCTGTTCGCCGATGTCGCGGAGAACACCCTCCTCACCCTGGCTCGTCATCCGCACTTGCGGGCGAAGTCTGGCGTGCCCGGGTCGGGCAACAACAAGCAGGGAGCGCAGGGCGAGGACCTCCGTGTCCCCGTTCCTGTCGGCACCATCGTGCGTGACAAGGGAACCGGTGTCGTCCTTAAGGACCTGGACGAAGTCGGAGCGTCAGCGATCGTGGCCAACGGGGGCATCGGCGGGCGCGGCAACGCGCGATTCAAGTCGGCGACGAACCAGTCCCCCCGTCGTTTCGACAAGGGGCGGTTCGGTGAGGAGCGTACGCTCCAGCTCGAGTTGAAGCTCATCGCCGACGTCGGTCTGCTGGGGCTCCCGAATGCCGGGAAGTCGACGCTGATTTCGCGGGTGTCTGCCGCGTCCCCCAAGATCGCTGATTACCCGTTTACCACGCTCGAGCCGCATCCCGGAATCGTCGAGCTGTCGGGCTTTCGTCGGATGGTCGTGATGGATATCCCAGGACTGATCGCGGGAGCCCACCAGGGGCAGGGGCTCGGCCAGAAGTTCCTGCGCCACGTCGAGCGCACGAGGGCGCTGGTCCACCTCGTCGACCTGGCTCCGATGGACGAGGATGGCTCGCCAGAGGAGCACTTCCAGACCATCCTCGACGAGATCAAGTCGTTCGGGCACGGGATCGCCGACAAGCCTCGTATCACCGTCTTCAGCAAAGCAGATCTCGTCCAAGATCCGGAAGAGCGGGCACGGGAGTTGAACCTGGCGCTCGGGATCGACGGCTATCCGGTGAGCGCGATGACCGGCCTCAACATGGATCGCCTCCTTGAGGATTGCTGGCGGGTGCTGGCTCCCGACGAGGACTGACCGCGGCTCCCGTGTGCCCCCGTTAGGTGGCTGGTGGGCGCTTCGAGGCAACTCCCGGAACCTGCGCTCGGGTGCGGGTTTTCCCTGTCTCTCGGTCAGCCGATAGATCCATGGGAGACCGTCCATGCTGAATCTCGATCGCGTGCTCGCGACTGTCGTGGAGGCTGATGCTTCCGACCTCATCTTGAAGACCGGGTCCCAGCCTGCGATGAAGCAGACTGGTCGGGTGTTGTTCTTGTCGGAGGACGCGGTCACCGCTGATGACATGCGGTCCACTCTGGAGCGGATCACCTATCCGGAGGCGCTGAGCCGGTTCAAGGAGTCGGGTGAGGCGGACTTCGCCTACCAGAGCGCAGATTGGGGCCGCTTTCGGGTCAATGCGTTTCGCCAATGCGGCGAGGTCTCGGTCGTCATGCGCCAGATCAAGGACGTGGTGCCCAGCTTCTCGGAGCTTCACCTACCTGAGCGACAATTCACCCAGTTCGCGAACCTGGAACGTGGACTCGTGTTCGTCACGGGGGTCACCGGTTCGGGTAAGTCGACGTCCCTCGCCGCGATCGTCGATGCGGTGAACAACACTCGCAACAAGCACGTCCTGACGCTGGAGGACCCGATCGAATATCGGTTCTCGGACAACCTGTCGATTATCCATCAGAGAGAGGTCGGGGTTGACACGGGTAGCTGGGTATCCGGCTTGCGCAACGCCATGCGTGAGGCCCCTGACGTCATCATGATCGGCGAGATTCGCGACACCGCCACGATGGAGGCCGCGATCGCCGCCGCCGAGACGGGGCACCTGGTCCTCACCACCCTGCACACCGTCAACGCGATCCAGACCGTCGAGCGGATCATGACCTTCTTCCCACCGCACCAGCATGATCTGGTGCGGTTGCAGCTCTCCACGGTGCTGGAGGGGGTCGCCAGCCAGCGGCTCATCCCGTGTGTCCAGACGGGGCGGATGGTGCCAGCGGTGGAGGTGCTGATGGCGACGCCGCGCATCCGGGAGATCCTCCGGCAAGGTCAGGCCCAGGATCTCTCGGCTGCCCTGGAAGCCGGCGAGGAGTACTACGGCACTCAGACCTTCAATATGTCGCTGAAGGCCCTCTACGAAGGGGGCCTGGTGACTCTCGACGACGCGTGCGCAGCGTCGGACAGGGCTGATGACCTGAAGCTCGCCATTCGCGGCGTCGTGCGAGGTAGCGATCACCGTATGATCGCGTCCGGGATGTCCCGGTCGCCCCGCTGATCTTCTTGGGAATCCCGGGGGGCCGCGCGGCGTCAAAGGAACAGCGCGCCGGCTCCTGTTTCGGTTGATGCGAGAGGTGTCCACACCTAAGATGCGTTGCCGAGGGAACATATGAAGATCTCTACGATTCGCTCCCTGCTGATCATCCTCGATCTCGCCCTGCTGGGCGGTGTCGCCGCGGTCGTGTCTCACGGGATGGACCAGCGGCAGCAGCGAACCCGCGATCGGCAGACCTTCCAGCAAGAGACGTATGAGCAACTGAAGCTCATCACTGCGGAGCTGCCCAAGCGGTCGAAGCGGGGCCCGCTCGTTCAGGTCGGCAAATTCAACTTCGACGGGACCGTTCCCGAGCCTCCCAAGCCGGTCAACGCGGAGCCTCCCAAGCCGAAGGAGAAGGTCTATCGTCCGCTCGCGGATTTGATGAGCGTGATCGGGGCGGAGATGCACGGCAAGGGCGTCGATGGCCCGTCCTTCATCCTCTACACGCGCACGGGTGACGCTCCGCTGGCGAGCTCCCCCGCGCCACCGACGGCGCCGTCGAATCGTGGCGCACGTGATCGCGGCGATCGCAATCGGTCTACCGGGGGGCGAACGCAACCACGGGGGCGGGGAGTGCAGACTCCGGCTTCCGTCGCGGGTCCGGTGCGGTTTGTCCATCGCGCCTATCTCGGAGACGCCATTGAATTCAGTGAGCATGAGATCGCCGTGGTCGAAGGAGTCCGTTCGGTCATGAAGGACGATCAGGTCGTCGCGTGGGAGGCCGTGTTCGACTACGGCAGCGACGAGGTGGCGATCTCGGTTCTGGGTGACCCAGGTGGACCCAAGGCGATGTCGGCGCCCGAGCCGACGGGACCGATCAGCGCTGACACGGGTACGTGGATTGCGTGGATTCCGTCCAAGCCCCATGAGATCAACGTGACGGACATGGGCGTCCGTGCGTTCGAGCGCGACGGCGAGAAGGCGCTCGATGGCGTTCGCTGGGGCACGGACCAGATCGGCGGCAAGAAGGTCATCAAGCTCAGCCACATTCCCAAGGGCAGCGTCCTCGAGCGTGGAGGGGCCAAGCCCGGGGATGCCTTCGAGTCCATTAATGGCGTGCCCGTGTCGACGAAGGCCGACATCGTCCGCTACGTGAAGGCGAACCCGAACCTGCCGTCCTACCAGGTGACCTTCTGGAGGCAGGGGCGTCGCCTCACCCGCACCGTGAACCGGCCGAAGTCCGCCGGCTCGTGACGCACCCGCGCTCCATCCTCGCGGTTGATATCGGCAACTCTGCGACGAAGATCGCCCGCGTGGCCCGCGATGGGGTGCAGGAACTCCTCCGATTTCCGACAGGCGACTGGGGATCGCAGGCCGCGGCTTGCTCGGAGCTTCCCGACGATCCGGTCTGGATCTGCTCGGTCGTTGATGGAGTGACCCCGGCGGCTGCCCAGCTGCTCGGCGGGA
>Ga0310345_10003512_pt1 | contig 14881 bp, 15 predicted proteins | sample HC15DNA20500_MG_FD_204667 | JGI IMG/M metagenome (GOLD analysis project Ga0310345, IMG submission 204667) | Marine microbial communities from station ALOHA, North Pacific Subtropical Gyre - HC15-DNA-20-500_MG | ecosystem: Environmental > Aquatic > Marine > Oceanic | place: Pacific Ocean: North... | reverse complement strand
GTCCTTCGAGTTCCTCTTCCAGGTCTGGATGCTTCCGAAGCGCTGGGGAAAAGGCCACGGCCGAAACAGGCACGAGAAGATCGGCAAGGACTTGTGCCCTTTGCAGGAGATCCGCGACGCCGATGCCCAAGACGCTCAACTGTTGGAGGAAATCCTGAATCTCGACACGCTGTCGGTGCCCGACAAGCGGCGCCGGCTTGTGGTGGAACTGATTCCGAGGCTCACCGACGGATACCTCTTCGTCCAGCGTGACATGCTCAATCGCATATTCCGCGCCGCGCTCGGGCGGAAGCGTGTCGGACGGGATGTCGATGACGAAGATCGCCTCGTCCCCTCCCACGCGCAGCTGAAGAACCGGTTGCGCGCCTGGCACAAGTCTCAGAAAACACCCTGCAAGCTTCCGAAACGCGTATCGCGCCCGAAACGCCGGATGTCGTGGTCGCTCGAGCACGTGTCGAGGCTCCTGCGCTCACCGATCTACGTCGGGACATCGTCACCTAAGCAGCGCAGCCGGAGGGCCACCGCGCGCAATCGCATCATCATCCGGGACGCGATCTACTGGGTCCCTCTCATCATGATCACCATGGGCGTCCGCCCAGAGGAAATCCTCCAGGCCGCGGTGCCGGACGTGGTGCGCCGGGACGGGATCCTCTGTCTCTTCGTCGGAGACGAAGAGGACGCGGTGTTGAAGAACGAGCAATCCCGGCGCGTTCTACCGATTCCGGAGATCCTCCTCGAACTGGGGTTCCGGGAGTGGGTCGTGGCAAAACGCAAATTCGGGAAAACTTGGCTTTTCCCGGAGATCCAGCCCGACAAGAGCCATGGTCGTCGCTCCCAGATCTTCGGCGACCGCCTGCGCAACCTCCTGAAGACGCTGAAGCTCCACGACGCGCGCGAAGACATCTACGCCATGCGGCGCACGCTTTCTTCCAAGCTTTTGAGCCGCGGCATCGATACCGGCACTCGCCAGAGGATTCTGGGCCACCTCGAGGGCACGACTATCGACCGGCACTATTCGGATCACGGTCTTCTGGAGCTGAAGGACCTCTTGGATTCCGTGGATTACGGGATTGAGGTCGGCCGCGACAGGCGGTTCGATTTCCCGATCATCGTCGGCAACCGAACCGCCATGCAGACGGCTCTCGATGTCGAGGTGGCTTTGACCGATCGACGGGAGGTCTCGGCCGTTCAACTCCGAGACTCCGAGACCGACGAGATCGTGTTCGAGGCCGCCATCTCTGGCCGGAAGGCCCCGGCGGAATACACGTGGAATGATTGCGAACCACTGGAGGAAAAGGATGTGGCCGCGCGGATCGTTTCGATCGGCCGGCAATACTCGCTCACGATGCCGGCAAGCGAAGAGGCCACGGCAGCACTCGAGCATCTGCTGATCCTGGTCGACGACAAACCATTCTACGCTCCCGCCACGAAGCCGAGCGTCGACAAGGAAACGGAGGAAACCGAAAATCCGTCTGTGGTTGATGCCAAACCGATCGCCGACAACCCAGATAGCCGCCCAGTCGATCTCGAGGCAGGGGATCTTGTGGTCTGCGCTCTTCCGAGCCGACGTGCTGAACCCACCAAGTCCACTGCGCGTCCGGGAATTGTCGTGAACACCCGGACCATGGCTGGCCGTAAATTCCTCGATATCGCCTGGGGCGGCCCGATCGAGACTGCGGGTCCGGCACCGCATGAACTCGCGATAGCGCAAGCCGTCGAGATGGCTGAAGCCAAGCTCGACATTCCGACGCGCTTCAATTTGCGGCGGCGTTTCCTTGTGCCCGAGGAGGATACTGCAAGGCTGCATCATCGCCTCGGACGCATCAGCAAGAATGCCGAAAACAGACTGAGGGAAGGTCTCCTCTATGCAGGTGACGTTTCCCCGGAGCCGGTCGCAGAACCGACCAGAAAACAGCGGCCTTTGGTTGTAGAACGGAGACGCAGCAGGAGCGTGCGTCCGCCAAATTCAAGGTAGCGAACAGTAGTCGGTGGTCGACGAGCAGACCGAGCCCCAAGGCTGTCCTAATTGGTCTTGGCGCTGACACGCTTGAAGCGCCACCTTGGTGCGAGACCGATACCTGTGCCCGCTGCCCCTACGCCTCGGTCTGCAACGCCGTGATGCCGGAGGTCCGCCAGGCCAAGAAACAAGCCGATCCGCAGGCCGGCCGCTGACGCGGCCCCTGCATCCAGAGAAGGAACGCCCCCATGGCGGCACGCAAAAGCTCCCTGCGGGACCTGGCCGCGAAATCCAGGAAGGGGTTGGCAGCTGCCAACCCCGGGCCGGTGGCAGGCCGGATCGCCGAACTCGACCCGGGCCTGGTCCACGCCGGCGGTCTCGCCGATCGCCTCGATGTCAGTCAGGCCGAGATCGCGACCCTGGCCGAGAGCCTGCGCAATGCCGGGCAGAAGGTGCCGATCCTGGTGCGGCCGCATCCCGAGAGGCCCGGGGAATACGAGATCGTCGCCGGCCGCCGGCGACTCGCGGCCTGCCGGCTCGCGGGGATCAGCGTCCGTGCCGAGATCCAGGACCTCGACGATACCGCCCTGGTGATGGGACAGGCGATCGAGAACATCGCGCGCGAGGACCTGACCTATATTGAGCGCGCGAAGCTGGCGGCGCGGATGGTCGACGAGGCCGGACTCGACGACAAGGACATCGACACCGCCTTCTCCTGCGGAAAGACAGACAGATCACGGTATCTCAAGATCGGCCGCGGCGTTCCGGACGACATCCTGTCCTTCGTGGGCAAGGCCCCCGGAATCGGGCGGCCCCGTTGGGAGAAGCTCGTGGCCCAGATGGCGGCGGACGAGACGGCGCTCCCCCGGATGCGGGAAGCGTTGGCAGCTGCCAACACCGAGGATGGCGGCGTGGGCGACTCCGATGCCCGCTTCTCCCGTCTCTACGAGGCTGCCTTCCGGTCCGATGCCAGCTCCAAGCCGACCGAGGCCAAGCCTCCGGCTGGGCACGAGATCTGGGTCCCGTCGCATGACAAGCCCGTGGGGACGATCAAGCGGACCGGGTCCGGTGTTCAGCTGACGCTCCGCGATGCCCCGAAACCCGGGTTTCTCGACTGGCTCGCCGAGAACGGCGAGCTGCTCGTCGTGCAGATGCTCCGCGAATACGAGGCTCACCGTTTCGTCGAGGACATAAGCGACGCGGTGAACGGCGAGCAGGAGGACGAATGAGCCGAAAGACGAAGATCATCGCGGTCGCAACGCAGAAGGGCGGCGCCGGCAAGAGCACGATCTCGATCCATCTTGCGGTCCAGGCGATGCAGTCGAAGAAGTCCGCCCAGGTGATCCTGCTGGATCTCGACCCACAGGGGTCCGTCGCCGACTGGGCGAAGCTGCGCGAGCTCGAGGACCCTATCGTCCTGCAGGCCATGCCGGGCAACCTCTCCGCCTATCTCTCTCAGGCTGAGGAGGATGGCGCCGACTACGTGGTGATCGACACGCCGCCCCATGCTGGCGGCACGATCGACGCGGCGATCCGCGCGGCGGACCTGGTGGTCATTCCCATCCGGCCGGGCCCCTTCGACATCAACGCAGCCGCGGGCACGGTCGAGATCATGAAGCAGACCGGCCGGCCGGGGATCTTCGTGCTGAGCCAGGTGGCGGCCGTCGGGCCCGAGGGCGACGACACCGCGGCGGTGCTGCAGGATCTCTACCCGGACGTGCCGGTGGCCAAGGCCCGTCTGGGTCAGCGCAAGGCGTTCATGCAGGCTCTGATTTCGGGACAAGCGATCACGGAATTCGACCGGCCAAGCTCGAAGGCCGTCACGGAGATCAAGGCGCTGTTCCGGGAGGTGGGGAGCAGGCTGTGACAGCGAACAGTGCCGTCAACTTGATTTTTACGAGGAAGTTCGTATATTGGCCAAGAAGATTGGATTCAAGGAGGCCAAGCGACGCGCGATAGAGGCCCTGCGCAACAAGACCTACCAGGTCGCGACGCGCAGCCAGATCGAGACGAAGAACCTGCTCAACGCCAATGCGGTCTCGGAGGAGGATATCATCGCGGTCATCAGCAAGTGCCGCGGTCAGGATCACGAGATGCGTCCGCACGACATGATCAAGACGATCGACGTGCACATCCTTCGCAAGGACGGCTGGTACATCAAGTTCTACTTCCTCGATCCCGAGACCTTCTTTCTCAGCGTCCACAGGTGAAACGCCATGAAACTCTACAGTGCCGGCGACAAGTCCAAGGCGATCTGCGAGTCCTGCCAGGAACTGGTCGAGACGACGTTTCTCTATCGCGATGTCCCGTTCGATGACGGCTCCGGAGAGGTGAAGGATATCCTGGCCTCCGTCTGCGATCGCTGCGGCGAGGTCGTGGCGATCCCGGCGCAATCCCTGCCCTCCATCCGGCGCGCACGGGAGAAGGTCGAGGCCTCTCTTGAAGCCCAGGTGCCGGCATCGGACATCGAGGTTCTCGACGCCGCGGCAACCCGCATCTCCGAGCGCGCGTCAGTGCGGCACCGCAAGTTTCTTCTGGCTTTCTATGTTCGGAAGATGGCCCGAGACCCGCAGGCTGGAGAAAGGCTCAAGCATCTCTTCTCGGAGGCCAAGGCCTTGAGGCCGAAAGCGAAGGTGAAGGTTCCCCGGAAGCGCCTGTCGTTCAAGGTGTCGCATGATTTCGAGGAAGAGTTCGCCCAGCTCGCGAAGATCTCTGGACTGAAGAAGACCCAGGTCCTGCGCGGTGTCGTTCACGAAATTCGCTCCGACCTGGTCTACCCGGAGCACCCGGCCTCCTTGCCGCAACTGCGGGAGATGGTGGCGACGCTGGAAAGCTGACGTATTCATGGCGGGTGACCTGTTGGCAGCTGCCAACGTCAGCCGGCAGAGCCCTCTCGGGCTTCCGAAACTGTCAGGAATCCAGCTTGCCGTGAGGCGGAAATCTGGAGCCAGTCACGCCACATGACCTCTCCGCACTGACCAAGACTACGATATGCAAACTCCGGTAGGCGACATAGCTCGCTGCTTCGAAAAGCGGAGTCACCCGGCGCGCGGGGCGGCAAGAATTATTGTGGCGCCAGCCAAACACAGGATTGCACCTGCGAAATCCCAAGAGTCCGGCCTCTGCCCCTCGGCGGTCCACATCCAGAGCAGCGAGGCGGCGATGTAGACCCCGCCATAGGCGGCGAAGGCGCGTCCCGCGAAGCCTGCTTCGACTTGCGCCAGCAGCCAGCCGAAAAGCGCGAGGCTCGCGACGCCTGGCAGAAGCCAAAGCGCGGTGGCGTCGCTCCTCCACCAGGCCCAGATTGCGAAACATCCAGCGATCTCGGCCAGCGCGGCGAGAGGATAAACGAGAGCGGCCGACATCAGGCGTCTTTCGCCTCGTGATCGGCGAGACACTCCTCGTGGTCCCGCAGCACCTCGAGGATGCGGCAATCGGCAACCCTGTCGGCGCTGCACTGACTGATCATCCGTCGCAGTTCGATCCGGAGCGCTTCGAGCCGGCCGATGCGTGCCTCGACCTCGCGAAGCTGTCTGTGGGCCACCGCATCAACCTGCGCACAGGACCGTTCCGGGCTGTCGGAGAGCTCAAGAAGTTCCCGGATCGCCTCGAGCGAAAAACCAAGTTGCCGGGCGTGGCGGATGAAGGCGAGCCGGTCGAGATCCTTGTCGCCATAGCGGCGCTGCCCGCCCTCGGTCCGTCCCGGCTCGGGCAGAAGCCCGATCTGCTCGTAATAGCGGATGGTCTGCACCTTGGTCCCGGTGCGCTTGGCGAGTGTGCCGATCGGCAGCATGGGAAGCCTCCTGATTGCTACAGTCTGTGTAGGTTTAGTGCTCAGGTCAGACAAGAGTTTCACGAACCCGTCAGGATCGACGTCGCATCAGGGAAAGTTCTTGAACCTCTACCCACTGTAGCTTGTATGCATCCGCCAGACCGAAGAACTGCGAGGCCTTGCGGGCGGATGACGAGACTTCAGAAGGGACTATGGGCGGCGGTGGCCGTCGCCGCGCTTGCCGCGGCGGGACTTGCGGCCTACGGAACACGCGGGCCGGACGCAACGGCAGGCGCCGCCTCTTCGGTGAAAGCGGATTTCGAGCTGACCGGCCACGACGGCGTCGTGCGCACGGAGGATGATTTCCGGGGCAAGTGGACCCTCGTCTTCTTCGGCTTCACCAACTGCCCCGACGTCTGCCCGACCACACTGGCGGAGATCGCGCAGACCATGGATGATCTCGGTCCGCAAGCCGGTGCCGTTCAGCCGCTCTTCATTTCGGTCGACAGCGGACGCGACCAACCGATGGAATTGGCCGCATATGTGCCGCAGTTCCATCCCTCGATCCTGGGCCTGGCCGGCACGCCGGAGCAGATCGAAGCCGCCGCCGGATCCTTCAAGATCTTCTATGAGCGCGTCCCCGAAGAGACCGCCCCCGACGGATATACGATGGGCCATACAAGCCAGGTCTTCCTCTTCGATCCCGATGGCACCTTCGTTCGACTCTACGGCTACGGCACGCCCGCCTCCGAGATCACCGCTGACCTCCGCGCGCGCATTGACGCGCATGGATAGCCTGCGCGGCGCCGCACACTTGTCGGGAAAGACGTCCCGCCGCTCGGGGACCTGAACGGACGATTCAAAGCATTTGGAGACTACGCATGAGAATTTCTGCTGGGGCAACTCTGGCCCTTGCTCTACTGACCGCGGCGCCGCCCGCCTTCGCGGGCGGAGAAGACGTTGTGGTCGAAGATGCCTGGTCGCGCGCCTCGATCGGGACGAGCCGCCCCGGGGCCGCCTACATGACGCTTCGCAACACCGGTGACGAGCCCGTCGTGGTGACTGGACTGAGCACCGACCTGGCGATGATGCCGATGATCCACGCCACCGCCACAGATGAGCAGGGTGTTTCCCGAATGACGCACATGGAGGAGCTTGAGATCCCGGCAGGTGAGGTCGTGGCGCTCGCGCCTGGCGGGCTGCACCTGATGCTCATGGACCTTCAGCGCCCGATGGTCGAAGGCGAGAGCTTTTCCCTGACCGTCGATTTCTCTGATGGCGAAAGTATCTCCGTAGAGGTGCCGATCCGCGGCATGGCTGCGCGCGGTCCGGCGGACTGATGCAAAGGCGGCGCTTTCTGATCTACGGCGTGGCAGGGATTGGCGCGATCGCGGCGACACTTGGGATCGGCTGGTGGCAGGTCGACGGGCCCGGCGCGGATGCGCAGGTCGGCAAACGCCCCCTGCCACTGTCCGAGATGTCCTTCCGGCTGACGGATCACGAGGGGAAGCCTGTCGGCCCGCAGACTCTCCTGGGTCGCGCCTCGCTCATCTTCTTCGGGTTCACCTACTGCCCCGAGGTCTGTCCGACGACGCTGTCTGACATCTCGGTCTGGCTCGACTGGCTCGGCGAGGACGCGACGGATCTGAATGTCGTGCTCATCACGGTCGATCCGGAACGCGACACTGTCGAGGCACTTGCCGAGTATGTCGGCTATTTCCACCCGGCAATCCGCGGCTGGACGGGGACGACGTTGCAGGTCGATCAGGCGACCAGGGACTTCCGGGTGCGCTACGAGAAAATGCCGATGGAGGGCGGAGGCTACACGATGAACCACACATCGGGTGTTTTCCTGTTCGATGCAGATGGGCGCCACGTGAGCATCATCGACTATCACGAGCCACGTGAGTTCGCTCTCCCCAAGATCCGGCGGGCGATGGACGAAGAAACAAAGGGAGCGACATGAAGCTGAGGTATCTGACAAAGGGAATCGTGACTGCGGGCGCCGTGATCGCGACCACGGTCGCGCTTTCGGGTGCCTGGACCAAAGACCCTGTTCCGCCCGCCCTTGCCGAGGCCGGCCTTTGGGTTCCTGACACGCTTCCGGCTCCTACGTCTGCGCCCGCCGAGACACCCATCCTCTCGCAGACCGTCGCCCGAACAGACACCGCCCCGAGGGTCAGACAACCTGCGCGGCCATGTTGCGTAACCGTCGCAGCCTCATCGCCCAGTATCGAGTCTCCGATACAGACTTGGTCACGTGAGATTGCCGGGGGCGAGACACTCGACTCGGCTCTCGCGGAGGCGGGTCTCGACGCCCCAGTTCGCGCCGAAGTCGCGCTCGCGCTTGCGGCAGAGTTTGACCTACGTCGCTTGCGTCCGGGCCATGCCCTAAGCGTGGTGTCGGCACCGGACGGCAGCCCCCGCCGGGTAGTGTTGGAGGTGGACGACGGTATCCGTATTGAGACTGTCTTCGGCGCGCAGATGTCGACGCGCGTCATGACCCCAGAACCTGAAATCGTCACCCGAGTTGGAGAGACCAGTATCGAAAGCTCTGTCTTCGCCGCGCTTGGCGCAGGCGGCATTCCAACACGCTTTGCGGTCGATCTGGCGCAAATGCTGGGCGGTGTCGTGGATTTCCGTCGCGATCTCTCTGGAGGCGAGACACTTCGTCTGATGTGGCGCGAGGCGCGGACCGGCGACGACATCGTCGGTCAGCCGGACTTGACCTTCGCAGCGCTGGACCTTGGCGACACGCTCTTCGAAATCGTGTGGCCTGAGGACGGTTCGGGCCGGGCCACGATATACCGCGACGGGGCCGTGATGCGGGTCTTCGCGCAGCCGGTTGAGGGCGCACGCCTCAGCTCCGTCTTTGGGCGTAGGACGCACCCCGTCTACGGCGACACAAGGATGCACACGGGCGTCGATTTCGCCGCAGCCCGCGGAACACCGGCTTATGCGACCGCACCCGGACGCATCAGTTTCATCGGTCGGCGGGGCGGTTATGGCCGCGTGGTCGAGATTGCGCATGGCTCGGCAACCATGACCCGTTACGCTCATCTCAGCGCGGTGCCGGACGGGCTTGCGAAAGGCGACCGTGTCGCGGCGGGCGACCTCATCGGGCGCGTCGGTGCGACGGGCACTGCGACAGGACCCAACCTTCACTACGAGGTGCGCGTGAACGGTCGCCCCACTGATCCTCTCTCGGATGAGCGTCTTGCCGAAGCGGCGAAACAGATTTCCGACGATAGCGCAGCTCTCGCTCGCCTGTACGATGCGCGCACCCGCCTTGAAGAACGGCTCGCGCGCCTTTTCCCCTCCGATAGCACCGAAAGGCTCTGACCCATGAACCGCACAAAAAAATCGGGCCCAGCACTCTTACTGGTTGCATCGTTGTCGACCCTCGCCGCATGTGCCGCCCCCTCCGTCGATCCGGAGGAGCCGAATTCGACCGTCTCGACCGAGGTGATAACTCAACTGAGCACGATGGCGGCAGCCCATCAGGATCTCCAGTCGGTTCGCTTGCGGCCCGAGGACGGCTGCTACTGGTATCGGCATGTCGGACCCGTAGAGACGACAATGCTCCCGCTCCGAACGGCGGACGGCCGACCGATCTGCACACAGCGCGCGGCACAGACCGAGGGTTGAGGAATTGGCAGGCCATCACCCCTCTGGTGCAATGATGATCTCTCCGGACTCGGGCGGCGGTCAGCTATGCGCCGTGACGGGTCCGTCGCCAGGGGCCGGGTAAAGGTGGGCCGTGACCCCGATCTCGACCTGCTCGTAGAGGTCGTTGATGTGGGGCATGACCATCCGCACGCAGCCGGAACTGGCCCGACTGCCAATCGACCGTGGGTAAGGAGTGCCGTGGATGCGCAGATAAGTGTCCCGTTCGCCGACATAGAGATAGAGCGCACGAGAGCCGAGTGCGTTCTTCGGGCCCGGCTCCATTCCATCTTCGACCTCTTTGTAAATGTCAGGATTGCGACGGACCATGTCCTGCGTGGGCTTCCAGTGCGGCCACTCCACCTTGCGCTTGATGGTGTAGACCCCCGGTTCGTAGAGGCCGTCCCTGCCAATTGCCACCCCGTATCGCATGGCCGTTCCACCCTCTTCGATGTGGTAGAGGTAGCGGGCCACTGCATCGACATGGATATCTCCGGGCACAAGCCCGGGCCGGGCATTGACCCGCTGCGGCAGCAGGCGTGGATGTAGGTCCCAGGGGTTTGTTGTGGCCGGATCGTAGTCGGGAGGGGTGACCTGCGCGTCCCACGCGGCCTTCTGCTCATCGGTTGGCCAAGAGCTTGCGACAGCGACTCGCGACAATGCGGGCGAGAACAGGGCGGCGGTCGCGCCGATGAAATGGCGTCTTGTCAGCATGACTTGCAATCCTCTTGTTTATGTTCACTATTTCAAACTCGGGGTGGATGAGAAAGACCGGGCATGGTCAGTTCGTGCACGACCTTGTGAAGGTTGTTTCGATCTCGTTTTTGCTTCCTGCCATAGAAGCGGACCCCTATTTGCAAATGATTATCATTTGTGATCTGCAACGGCCGTAGCCTTGTGGTGGAGCAATTCGTGATAGACATCTCTCCAATCGCACTCGGTTTCCTGGGCAGCTTGGCTGCCGGGTCGCTGACCGCGCTCGGAGCAATTCCGGTCCTGTTCGGCCGAGTTCCGAGCCGCGCGACACGAGATCTTTTGCTGGGCTTCGCAGCCGGTGTGATGCTCGCGGCCTCATTTTTCTCGCTCATTATCCCGGCACTGGACGCAGCCGAGCCGATGTTTGCGAATGGCGCGATGCCCGCCGCCGTCGTATGCGTCTCGATCCTGTTCGGCATGGGGGCAGTTGCACTGATGAACGAGCGCCTCCCTCACGAACACTTCAAGACCGGGCGCGAAGGACCTGAGGCGGTCGCGCTCAGGCGCGTCTGGTTGTTCATCATCGCGATCACGATCCATAACTTCCCTGAGGGTCTCGCCGTCGGCGTTGGCTTCGGATCGGGCGGCGTGGAAGGCGGTCTGCCTCTTGCGATTGGCATCGGGCTTCAGAACGCGCCCGAAGGACTTGCCGTAGCTGTCTCTCTCCTGGGCGAGGGGTATCCTCGGGTGCGCGCCTGGGGTATCGCTGCCCTGACCGGCCTTGTCGAACCGATCGGCGGCCTACTTGGCGCCGGCATTATCACGCTGTCCGAGCCGCTGCTGCCTTGGGGACTCGCATTCGCAGCGGGCGCGATGCTCTATGTCATCAGTCACGAAATCATTCCCGAAACTCACCGTAGCGGGCACCAAAACAAGGCAACGCTGGGGCTTGCCATCGGGCTCGTCATCATGCTTTTCCTTGATGTCTGGTTGGGTTGACGGGCGTAAAAGCACCCTGAGCGCCCGAGGTGAGTAGCTGCGGCCGGATCCGGACAAATTCGGCCACTGTGCCTTCGATGAATTTACCGAGCCCGGGAAACGGGGCCAGCCCGCTGGCGATCCAAAAATTCTCCACGCATCCTCCTCAGGCTTTCCGAGGAGAGGCCTCGCTTGCATGATCCGTCAATAGGCGAGGAGGTGGTTGGAGTTCAGAGAGGCGGGGCACCGACAGCACCTTGCCGACGCGAATCCGGCTGACCCGTGCGTTAATCCAGTGACTGCACCCGCTCGGGCAAGCGCAGGCCTTTTAAGTTGAACCATGCGGGCCGTTCCGGTTCGGGGAAAATACTTATAAGCCCTTGAACCTACAGTTGCTGTAGGTCGTATATCCATTCCCGATTGGGAATCAGGACGGAGAACCATCATGGCCGACGGTAGCTCAGAACAACGCGAATGGCGCGTGACGGGCATGGATTGCGGCTCCTGCGCGGCGAAGGTGCGCGGTGCGGTCGAGCGCCTTCCCGGGGTCGAGAGTGTCGATGTCGCACTCATGGCCGAGCGGCTGCGGCTGACCCTGGATGAGACCCAGACCTCGCCCGAGCGGATCGAGATGGCCGTGCGCGGCGTCGGCTTCGGCATCGTACCCAAGGGGGCGAAGCCGGAGAAACCCAAGGGTGGTTTCGTCCTGCCGGACGGGGCGTTTCCCGAGGCGGTTGAGCCTCCGGACACTGACGGCGCCACAGAGGACGGAGCGGAACCGCCAGAGGATGCGACGGCCCCCTCGTGGTATCAGACCTCCAAGGGCCGACTGGTAATTGGCACCGGTGCATTGCTCGCTACGGCATGGGCGTCCCGCCTCGTCTTCCCGGCAGAGATCGCCCACTGGGCCTTCGTCCTGGCTACCTTGGTGGGGATCGTGCCCGTGGCGCAGCGCGCCTTTGCCATGGCGCGGGCGCAAATGCCCTTCACCATCGAAATGCTGATGACGATTGCCGCCGGCGGTGCGCTGGTAATCGGCGAGCCGGAGGAGGCAGCGCTGGTGGTCTTTCTCTTCGCCGTGGGCGAACTCCTGGAAGGCGTCTCGGCCGGCAAGGCGCGTGACAGCATCCGGGCTCTCTCGAAGCTCGTGCCGAAGACGGCGCGGCTCGAGGTGGGCGGCAGGACGCGTGAGGTCGCGGCCGAGAAGCTCCAGGTAGGCCAAGTGGTGCAGGTCCGTCCCGGCGACCGCGTGCCCTGCGACGGCGAGGTGATCGACGGCACGTCGGGTGTCGACGAGAGCCCGGTGACAGGAGAGAGCGTCCCGAGCCTCAAGGAGCCTGGTGCGGAGGTCTTCGCAGGGTCGATCAATGCGGAGGCGCTGCTGCGCGTGCGGGTGTTGAGGTCGGCCGAGGACAACACCATCGCCCGCATCGTCCGCCTCGTGGAAGAGGCCGAGAGCGCCCGTGCGCCGACCGAACGCTTCATCGACCGGTTCAGCCGGGTCTACATGCCCGCCGTGGTCGGGGCCGCTGTTCTCGTCGCCATCGTCCCGCCGCTGGCCTTCGGGCTGGCGTGGGGAGAATGGGTCTATCGCGCGCTGGCGCTGCTGCTGATCGGCTGCCCTTGCGCGCTGGTGATCTCGGTGCCGGCCTCGATCACTTCGGCGCTCTCGACGGGGGCGCGCAACGGCCTGCTGATGAAGGGCGGCGCAGTGATCGAGGCAGCGGCCCGCACGACCCACGTCGCTTTCGACAAGACCGGAACGCTCACGCATGGCAAGCCCCGCGTGACGGACGTTTCGGTGCTGAGCGGAAGCGAGGACGACCTCATGGCCCTGGCCGCCGGGGTCGAGAACGGCGCGAGCCACCCGCTCGGACAGGCGATATGCGCCGAGGCCGAAAGGCGGGGCGTGGACGCGGCGGCGGCGACCGGCGGCCGCGCTCTTCCCGGCAAGGGGGCGGAAGCGTCCATCGACGGCGTGACCGTCAGCGTCGGATCCCCGAGGCTGGCAAACGAGCGCGGCGCACTCACGGACGACCTGCGAACCCGCGTGGCGGCGCTTGAAGCCGAGGGCAAGACGGTGGTCATCGTGCTCTGTGAAGACGTGCCCCAGGGCCTCATCGCGCTCAGGGACGAGCCGCGCGCCGATGCGGCGGACGCGGTCGCGCAGCTACGCGGGCTCGGCATCTCTTCGGTCATGTTGACGGGGGACAACCCGCGCACGGCCCAGGCCATCGCGGGGGGGCTCGGGATCGAGCATCGCGCCGAACTGATGCCGGAAGACAAGGTGACGGCGATCCGCGATCTGACGACGGGCGCCCGGGTGATGATGATCGGCGACGGGATCAACGATGCACCCGCGCTTGCCGCCGCCCATGTCGGCGTTGCCATGGGGTCGGGCACCGATGTCGCGCTGGAGACGGCCGACGCGGCGATCCTGCGCAACCGCGTGGCAGACGTGCCCGGGAAGATCCGTCTGGCCCGCGCCACCATGTCGAACATTCGCCAGAACATCGCCATCGCGCTCGGGCTCAAGGCGGTCTTCCTCGTGACCACCGTGCTCGGCATCACCGGTCTCTGGATCGCGATCCTCGCCGATACCGGAGCGACCGTCCTGGTCACGATGAATGCTCTTCGGCTGCTGTTCTTCCAGCCGTCCGACGCGCGCGCGATGGCAGATCCTTCCGCAGGACTTACATCGGATGCAGAGCGCGAGAGCGCACCTGCCACCATCTGAAAGGAGACGCAGATGACCTTGACCCGCCGTGCCATGATGGCAGCCACCGCGAGCTTCGCGGCATTCGTTCCGCTCGCGGGATCAGCCCAGGGCGGGCCCGCGATCCATGTCCTGAAGGACCCCAATTGCGGATGCTGCACGGCCTGGATCGATATCCTGAAAGAGAACGGCTTCACCGTCACGACCGAGCGTAGTTTTGGCACGCTTTTGGTCCAGCACAAGCTCGAGAACGGCATTCCCCAGAACATGACGTCGTGCCATACGGGAGAGGTCGAGGGCTACATGATCGAAGGGCATGTGCCCGTGGCCGACATCCGAAAGCTCCTCGCCGAACGCCCCGATGCCGTGGGCCTTGCCGTCCCCGGAATGCCCTACGGATCACCGGGGATGGGGCCGGAGGACGAGCGTGAAGCCTACGACGTGTTCCTGATCCGCAAGGATGGCAGCACCGAGGTGTTCACGAGCTACGAGGCCGCCTGAGGGAGAGCAGGGACAAACGTGTGGCCCAACGCAACCTCGCCCTGATCCCACCCGCAAGAGGAAAGCCCGGCCGCCCGAAACGTCCGCAGGGTTACACGAAAACCCATAGGAAAGAGAGATGCCATGAGGGAGCAGCAGGACGACAGGCAAGCCGACTTGAAGAGGGGCCTTCGCGTGGAGATCGCCAGTCTCGTCTACAACATACTGGAGGTCATCGTGTCGGTAACTGCCGGTCTGCTTACCGGCAGCGCCGCCTTGGTGAGTTGGGGTCTCGATAGCACCGTCGAGGCGACCTCCGCCGGCACCTTGATCTGGCGCTTGCGGGCCGAGACGGAGGGCGTCAACCGGCGCACGGTCCTCAAACGCAAGAAGATCGCCCTATCGGTCGTCGCGGCAGCGTTCTGGATCGTCGTCGCGGCCATTCTCTATGAGGCAGTCTCAGCCTTCGTGTCGCAGGAAGCACCTGGCTTCTCCTGGTGGGGCATCGCGATCCTCCTTGTTTCCCTCGTCGTCAATCCGTTCCTCGCCTGGGGGAAGTATCGATACGGCAAGCGCCTGGACTCGCTCGCGCTGAAGTATGACGCCAAGGACACGC
>Ga0310345_10003508_pt1 | contig 14885 bp, 33 predicted proteins | sample HC15DNA20500_MG_FD_204667 | JGI IMG/M metagenome (GOLD analysis project Ga0310345, IMG submission 204667) | Marine microbial communities from station ALOHA, North Pacific Subtropical Gyre - HC15-DNA-20-500_MG | ecosystem: Environmental > Aquatic > Marine > Oceanic | place: Pacific Ocean: North... | reverse complement strand
AAGGTTTGCAGAAGATTCTATTTGGAAATTAAAGAGAAAACTTCATCTTATTTCAGATAGACAGATGGAAGATGTTTGTCAAAAAATATTCACATACATGAATGGTATGCTTGGGGGACCTGATAGCGAGATACACCCATTAGGTTATGGAGAAGAAAATAGGAGAATGTTAGAAGATTTAGGTATAGCACATAGTTCAATGTCAGTGTGTGATCATATAGTATTTCCAAATGGAGAAATCATGGTGTGTGATGGTAGTGGTTGGTTGAAAGTGAAACCAAATAAGTCTATCCACAGAGTAAAGCGAGGTATAGTGGAGGAATTAAAATGAATGATAAAATAAAGATAACTAATCCGAATGATTTTGCGGTATTTATTGATAGTGATGGTAATCAAACTAATGATATAACAGAAACGTCAAAGCAGTTGGGATATTGTTGTATTCCAAAAATGAGAGAACAATCTCCAGAATTTGACAAGAAGTTATGGAATGAATTAATTAGAGTTGGAAAGGACTTAGAGAAAGATAGTGAACCAGATTTTGGTATGCTTGATCTTCCATTAGAGTATGAAGTAGATGGTGTGAAAAAATCAAAGTTGGACTTTGGAGATACCGTTCCAGATAAATCTAGAATCAAAGTTAGACCTAATCCGATGATTGAAGTTTTTATTAATACGTTGAAATATTATGGCATTGATGAAAGTCAGGAAAGACAGATAAAAGATGATATGTATATTGCAAGATATAGGTTATGGGATTTATTGGGAATGTATTACACAGGAGCTTTATGGGGTGCAAAAGGTCAAATATTCAAGTGCATAGAAAAGATGGTAAAATTATATATTGAGATGAAAGACGTAGGTGGATTCTTTTGGTTTTTGAGAGGACATGACCTAGATGTCGAGGATCCAAAGCATTGTGATGATTGTATTAAATCGTATAAAGATTGGGTTGCAGAAATACCAAAAGGGAGGACAATGAATGATTATGCGTAGAGAAATATTAAAAGTTAAAAATAAGAAATTAATTCCTAATTCATTTTACAGAACATGGAAAATGTATGATGGTCTTGAAAAGGGAGTGCGAATGAGAGAGATGTCTAAACAAGAGGTAATGATAGAAGCTTTATACAGAATTGTAGATAAGTTATCGCCAAAAGATAGACTTGAAACATTTACGGATTTGGCAAAGATTTGGCAAAGATTTTCTAACATAGAAGTTACTGATGAGGAAGATTCTGACGAGATGAATGCAATTTCAGAAGTAGTAGGAAGTTATTGTCATGAATGTGGTGGTAATTGTAAAAAGGTAACAGATGAAAAGCATGGTGAGGACTTTATAATTTGTGATGGCGATAAAAATTGTAGATATAGACGATTAGAAACCGAAGGCATAGACCATTTTGTTAAGGAGGTTAAAAAAGTAGATGTTTAAATATTGTAAGAGATGTATAGGTATTAGACAATTTTTAGGTAATCCAAGAAAATGCGATGTATGTGGAGATGAAGAATAATGGGTACTGATATTTATTTAAAATGGGATAATATGGAACAGAAAGATCATGATGATCAGATAACTGGTTGGCGAGATAGTGGTGCAACAGGTTATCTAAGAGCAAGTATTGGCATGATGCAAGAGAACGCATTTTTGCGAAAGATATTTCCACAGGAAGTTTGGGAACCCAATAATCCAAAATGTCCTACTTGTGATGGAGAAGGCATATCAAAGGACTTTGATAAATCAAGAAAATGGGGAGATAAAAGAAACTGGTGTAGTGATTGTAGAGGCACTTGCGTAAAAGATGGTATTGAGGGAACAAGATTTGAATTTGATGAGGAAGTTATGAAAAAACTTAGCATTTGGGCTAGATTGTATTTAGGTCATGGCATAATGGGAACGCCTATTGAAAGTTTGGATAGTGATGAACAGAAAAGAGCAAATGGTATGTTAAACACAATTATGAAAGCAATAGGTGGTAGCATGGACACTATACAAGTAACCGAAGTTGCAGATAACGATATATTTTGGAAAGCAGAATTTGTTACAAGCGTGTTTCATTTTTTCCAATTAGGTTATCAGAAAGAAAAAGATGGGAAGAATCCTAGGGTGTATATATCATGGTAAAAAGATGTTTCATGTTAGATTGTGAGGGAGAAGCAAAATATTTTATCCGAGATGCAGAACAGGATCCAAAAGAGTATAATGGTAAGAAGATATGTGCAGAATGTTTTGAAGCAAGAAAATTATTAAAGGCAGAACCAAAGAGTGATGATGATGACTAAACAATGGGCAAAAGAACCCAAGTGGGATATTATGACTTGTGGACATGGTTTTGTTACAGATCCAAAGAAAATCAAGTTTGCAGAAAAGGTTGCAAAAAGACAAGGTCTAATTTACAAGATAAAGTTCCTTTCTCCTGATTTAGAAAAAGTGGTAGAGGGTGAAAAAAATACAAAGTTCAAACAGTTACAAGTGGTATATACAACTAATGATGACGAAGGTAGAAAAGAGGGGTATCTTGTAGTGAAGAAACTAGATGGTTTTGTAATTTCAGAGGAGTTGTTGAAGTGATGGTTTGTAATAATAAATGTGATAACTATAAAGCAAAAAGACCAGTAGGTGGTCAGCGATATAATGACGGTCAGAAAAGATGCACTCTATGTCAAGCATGGATTAGATGGGATGGTAAATTCTGTCCATGTTGCAATTTTCTTCTTAGATGTAATCCAAGAAGAAAGCAGATGAAATTATTACTAGAACCAATAGAGGTTAGAAGCAGATGAGTGATGTTATAGTAATGATTGGTGTAAGTGGATCAGGCAAGTCGCATAAAGCCAAAGAATGTCAGAGGAGAAGTTCAGAAATTGGGAAGTTTGTGGGCGAATATGGTCCTCTTACAATATGTAATACGGATAAATTCATTGAACGAGAAGCAAAGGAAAATGGAATTACATATCAGGAATGTATGAGTAATATTCAAGAGCAGGGAAGATTTAAAGAGATCACAGGAAAATTCTATGATGAAATAGAGGAATGTATAAAAAATGATATAAATATTATAATTGATAGAACTAATTTATCAAAAGGTGGACGTATAGCATTGGTTGAGAAACTTACAGGAATACATAATAAGTATGGAAAACACATGAATGTAGATGCTATATGTTTGGTCATACCAAGAGAATTAATAGACGAAAGATTAAGGCAAAGAGAGGATAGAGGAGAAAAGAAAATGGATCCTAAAATTATTGATCAACAGTTAGAAAGATTAGAGATTCCTGCAAAAGACGAGGGTTTTGGTCACGTTAGTATTGCAGGGGACTTTGATGAAAAGACTGGATTGTATAAAGAACTAAAGGAGGTGAAGCAATGACAAATGTATGGAAATGTTCTGAATGTAAAGCAGAATTACCCAATGATGAGTATAGTGCTGAACGAAAGAAGAAACATCTTGTAATGCACAAAAAGAAAGGAACAGAAATAACAGAAGAATCATTCACATTATTGGAGAAAGCATAATGGATAAAATTCTAGACGGAATATTATTGTTGGAACAAAAAAAATGTCCTGACTGTGATATACCGATGGAATATTGGTCTATGCCAAATTATGATGACAACAATATATTACAAGGAAGAATAAGACGGTGGTGGCACTTTGAACAAAATAAGGACAACTCATGTCCTAGAATGTGGGATCATGCAAACTGATAAAGTTTGTAATATATGCCTAGTCGTAGGCAAGAAACTCTACAAAATTGATAGATTAATGTTATGCTATAAATGTAAGGCTAGGGTAAAGGCAGGGTTAAGGTCAAAGACCTATCATAATAAGTGATCACTTATACATATTAGTATCATCGGGTTTAACAGGAGATTCAGATTTATCTTGCCAATATATTAAGTAAGCCTTTAATTTTTCCTCCTGAAATTTATTTTTTAATAACATCATAACAATATCTATTTCTGTAAAGCTTGGTTTCTCTTTATTCAAAGCATCTATAAACGCAGAATCTACTGCTGTGTAAATATCATCTATTTTTTTTGAATATGGTAATACTTCTTCCTTTTTATCTTCACTCATTAGCACAACCTACTATACCATTCTGCATTGATATCACATTCACGAGGAACATATTTTGGACTAAACCCACCATATCCATCATCACCATAAATTCGTTTAACCATGTCAATATCTTTACTTGTAACATTTTTTATTTCTCCATCAAATACTCCTATACTTCCAAACATAATTGGGCTATAATCACATTCATCTACACGACAGTTAGTATTCACATAGTAATGTTCAACTCCTAATGCATGACCATATTCATGTAGGACTATATTACGAATGTCGTCCTCTGGAAGTTGTTTCCATATTATCTTGTTTGCAACTGTGGATTCATTCATTGATTCGCCAAGATGTATTCCTATTCGTCTTTCTATTGTATTAAGATCAATCTCAACCCAATAATAGTAAGCCCAACTCTTTGAAAAGTCAAATCCTGTTCTACCAACACTATCGTTTGTAACACCATATATATAATTGATGAAAATTGTGCAGTTGGGATAATCATCACTCGTTGCTGTTCCATGTTCAGACCATTCATATTCCGTAATATTGACATTCCAATTACCACCATCGGCACTAAGCTTATCAGTCCATTCATTTATTGCAGAGTATGTAACATCGGAGATCATTTCCAACCTATCATCTATTTCAGGATTAGGATTCATTATGCAAACTTGTGGATTATGTTTATGATAAACTCCCATCGTTCTGAAATAATCTCCATAAGCATTTGTAATTAATCCAGCAAATGCGATTCCTACAACTAGCCATACTATTATCCAAAGTATAATAACTCTCATAAAAAATAACAATTTTTCTAACTTATTAGCATATTTTGTTAAATACTAATAAACAAGAATAATTAATACAAAATATGGCAGATATTAAGATTGTAGAGGGTGGAGTTTGTGATACCTGTGGTAAAACCTTTACCAATGATGAAAAAGGAGCTATGATCTGCGATTGTCCTGAAGAAGTAGATGTAGCATGATGGACTATGATAAATTTGGTATATGTTTGACCATAGCAATCGTGGTAGGAGTATGTGGCTATGCAGGTGTGATATCTGGAGAATTAGGTCTAGAAATGCCTACAATCACAATAGGAGAACAAGTATCTACTGAACCACTTGAAGAATCGGAAGAAAGACTAGATAACGCATACTATGAATGGTGTTATAAAATGAAGATAGAATGTGCATGACCAGTTGCACGACTTGTTGGAAACTTAAAGACGATAAGGAAATAAAACTTTGGAAAGATAAACCAGTATGTGAACGATGTTATGATAAATATATTAGATATTCACGATAGGAAAATCTTCTACTTTAAATTCCAGACCTCTTTCCTTTAAAATTACTATTACTTGTTCTACATGGTGTTCGTTTAATACTGTTGATAATTCAACATCTTTGCTATTCTTCCAAATTAAAATTTTGAACATAGGGTATAGTATATCGAGTGTGAATATAAAGATAAGAATGGAATAAAGTATTCTTATAAGGAAGTTATTACAATTCTAAACTTATATGACAGATCCAAATAAGTTTTGGATAACCAACCCGAAGTATAATATTATAATCGCTAATAAAGGAGCAGAGGAAGGTCTATATCGAGATAAGAGAGCAGATCATATTCAGACTGGGGACTTGAAATGCAAAGTGAAAAGTTGTTCAAAGATACCTCAAACAGTTTGCGAAGAATGTGTGGAATATGTATGCGAGGACCATTTACATAGACACCCTGATTGTGATAATGGAAGGTAAAAAAGCACCTATTTGTCCTTTATGTCTAGACGATGACTTCTTCCCACCAGCACATAAGAGTTATAAGTATGAATGTCAATGTTCATGTCATAAAAAATCGTGAGTAATCAGTAATCTTTTTATCCCATTGTATTTGGGTCTAAATAGTGAAAACACCAATAAGACAGTTTGATGATTTAGACAGAGAATTAATAGATAGCTTAGTCAGAATATTGGCTACTCTTTTGGGAATAAAAGGTGCAATAACAATAGCTGATAAAGAACAAATGTTATCATTATATTATTCACATCTGAATAAGAAAGATTTTGCAAAAGAAGATGCCGATATGGATTACATATTCGGATCAGCATATCCAGAGGATAGAGTGATGTATCTGAATCCGAGATTATGTAAAAGAAGTTATCAAGCATTGATAGAAACAATAATACATGAATTGCTTCACGTCAAATATCCGACAGCAAAAGAAGATAAGATACAAAGTTTAGAACGTCAGCTAACTGGAAGATATGATTACACTATTTTGGATAAAATTACAGGTAAGCCAAAAGAAAATTTCCGAGTATGTAAGGTGGTAAAAAGGAATGAAATTAACAAATAAGCAGAAAGAACAGATAGCGAAGTATCTAAGTTCTCATGGTCTAACTGCTGATGGTGCTATCAAAATACTTGGTAGATCGTCATCAAGTAAATCAATATTATTTGGTAGCGACTTTCATGTGGGCAGTATCTATGCACTTTGTAGTCCTGATCCAGTAAGGGAAGATGGATTACCCATAAGACAAACATCACAACAAAAGGCGTTATGGTCTATTTGGGAAAAAGTAATTGATAGAATTACACAACGACCAAAAATATTTGTTGCCAATGGCGAACCTATTGATGGTGGTAATCGTAGAAGTCTTGGTAGAGGTTGCTGGACTACACATTTAGGCGATATGATTAATGACTTTGCTAAATGTATATCGAAAATTCCTCATGATCATTTACTTATGACAAGAGGATCGCCTTATCATGTTGATATTGATGGAACAAACTTTGAAGAAATTACAGCTAATCAACTTAATGCAGATCATTACAGGGCATACGGTGGCAGTGGTAAGACAGATTATCAAGTGAACTTTGAAGTTCATGGAAAGATATTCAATGCAACACACCATGTCGGATTCGCAAGATGGTGGCAATATAGACCAACAGCATTAGCACAAGAAATGGTAAAAATGCACTTTGATCATTCTAAGAGAAAATTCCATACAGATGTCATGGTAAGAAGTCATGTTCATTACTATTGTCAGGTTAAATTTCTGAATACATTGTCATTCACTACTCCAGCTTGGAAATTACCAGATCCATTCATGTATAAATCAGGATTACCAATGATGCCAGATGTAGGTATGGTTGAAGCCATTGTTGAAAGTAATGGAGATATAGAGATAATTCCGATAGTTGAGGACGTGAACATAGAACCGATGGTGAAGCATTACTAATGACCACAAAAATTAAAATGGAAATTCCTAATTGGGTTGAAGAAAATCTTAATGTTAATACACAGATACCCACAGTAAGACAACTTGTAAAAGAACTAATAACCCAATTACCAAAAGGTTATGAATTTCCTGTCATAGTGATACATAGACAGATGTTAAAAAAGACAGGACATAAGGATCTCAACTCACGAAGAACAAGAGAGGCAATACAGATATTACGAGAGAATGGATTTGTCAAAGAAGTTGCATGGAGAAATAGAGCAAAATACTTTACGAGGGTTTAACTATGTCGCAAGAAATAAGATTGACCGAAAAAGATTATATGCAAATACTCACTTGGTTTGAATTGGCATTTGCAAAAGAGGGAAAGGTACAAACACAGCAAGATGATCTTACAATGAAAAAGGTATCTGCTATGGCACAAGCTCAACAAGAAGAACAGGAGATGTTTAGAAAATGATATGGATAGATCCTAAGACAGGAGCAGTTATGATGGATCAAGACGAATACGATGTTATCACAAAAAAGATTAAAGAATTAGAACAAAGAGTAATAGAATTGGAGAAAAGGTAATGACAGATTTTCCATTCTTTTGGACTATGATGTGTGTATGTTATTTTGTGGGTGGTCTAACTATTGGTTGGTGGTTTACAAAATACTTTAGCAAAAAACCAAAAAGATCAGGAACTGGAAGATGGGATTGGAGTAATAGGGGGTTTGATGATGGAGAGTTCAAAGCTTGATTCAAAAAAGAAGTCAATAACAGAAACAATAATTGATATTGTAATAGGATTCTTGTTATTCTTACCAGTCAATTTCTTTGTATTACCACTATTCGTTGATCAGATAGCAGAGCAAAATATAGTGGGAGTATTGTTTCTATCTTCAATTTATACTTCAATAGCATTAGCAAGAAAGTATGTGTTAAGGCGATGGTTTGAGAGTATGAGGAAATGATATGTGGGATAGGTTTTGGAATTGGTATGACAAACATATAACTAAATCCCTATTTCTAACAGCAGTGATAATATACATTCAGATTCCTCACATGATATGGAATGCTGATTTGTATTTGGAAATGGGTATGATCAGTAAGATAAATCCTGTCTTAGACTTTTTCCTGTATGGCGTGGACTTGATCGAAATAATACCAATGATAAACATAGGAATGCTGATTTATTCTAGACTTAGAAGAAATAATCTTAATAATTCTTAATAACCTTTATTAATGATGCTGAGAAATATATAATATGATGAAAATGCGATGTAGTTGGTGTGCAGGAAACTTTTGCAGTATGGACACTTGTAAATGTAGATGTCATAAATCAACATGGGTAAGATATGATGACTAAGACCAAATATGGAAATAGATATTATGGGAAAGAATACTTGGAAGAAAATAATGTGTCAGATGAGGCATTAGAAAATTGTAAGGTAAGAAACACCAAGATTGATAAAAGGCAGATGGGATTTTTTACAAACCAACCTGATCCTTATAAAAAATGGCTTAATGGGAAGATGGAACAGTTTAGAGATATTGATAAAAGGTTATCATATAGAGTATCAAAATTGTTTAATTGTGAGATTAAAGAATGTCATAATAATACAATAAGCGTATTATCACAGACCGATCAGTTCAAGTTCTACATGGGGTGGTATTTGGCAAAAGGTCTTGGAATGGTAGAACATTCATGGTTTGTTACAAAAGGCGGATTAGTTATGGATCCGACATTAGCAACTCCTAGTAAAGCATCATTGAGGAAAGATGGAACTGTTTCATATCAAACAAAAGGACTTAAAAGAAAAGATTCAATGTTATACAAGGCAAAGGGATCACTATATGCAGGAGTGGAAATTTCAAGAGATCTTATCGGAAAGATCCATAAAAGAAAGTTATATTTACAAAATAAATATGGCGTATATCAACATAGGTGGTTGCAAGAATACTATCTGATAAGTGAATTAGGATTATCTATTGAAGAAGCAGTTTTCCATACAGGCTTTATGGAAGAAGGCAAAGATAAGTTCCAAGAGGAGTTTGAGAGGATAGTAAATGACAGGTCATAATTTGTGTGATATTTGTAACGGATTAGGTTATATAGGATCTGTGGAAGATAACAATAAAGAAGTATGTGATGAATGTGGTGGAGAGGGAATAGAATGGTAAAGCATAAATGTGTTCATTGTGGGAAATATTTTTACAGCTCATACAGGCGATCTAGTCATGAGTTATTCTTTCATGGTAAATTTGCACCAATAAAGGTATTGCCAAAGGCATCGTGGGAAAATACAGATTCAGTCATATATGAACATCGCAAATTAGTTAATTCGGTCAAAAGGCAGGAAGACAGGGTAAAACATATCAAAGAAACCAAGATATTCAAAGATAAGCGTAATCGTAGATGGTCAGCTTATAGAGAAATATTACAATTTGAGTTGAGAAAACTAGATGCAATGAAAAGATCGTTAGTATCATTCGAGAAAGAATCCAAAGAAAAGGGGGTAGAAATTGGTTAAAACACATTCATACTCAATATCAGATATTAATGTTAAATTCTTAAAGTCCGAAGCAAAGAAACAGGGTAGAAGTGCATCTAATACACTTGATAGAATACTAGATATATTCAGGTTACAAGACGATTAATTAAAATTAATTAATAGTTTTGAGCATAATCTGAACTTATATAATAAATGAAACTTGTTTTATTAACTGTTAGTTAAATTTAATACTAAAATATGCTAGTATTCACAATAAGTCATGTTTGAAACTATACTGGAAAATTCATTCCTCGTGATAATTACTCTGATTATTACAACTATGTTTGGTGGACTAACAGCATATTTCAGACAAAGAACAAACTGTCTAAAAAAGATAGCAGATGAAGTAAGTGATCTTCAAAAGAGATCTTATAGGATTGAAAAGGCTATGATCATACTAGCCAAATTGCAGGAAGATGTAGTTCAAAGAAGTCATCCAGAATTAAAGACCGAGTGGGAAGCAATAGTCAAAGAACTATTAAGTGGTAATGGAAATGGCAGATAGTTATTGCGTAAAATGTGGTCATTATGGGGAATGTTCATATATTAGAGAAGTAGAGTGCGAATGTGATTGCCATGAATAATACTGAATTAAGGTATAACAGATATTGTAATGAACTAGAAGAATTGAATAAGAAAGTAAGACGAAAGCTAAAACAGATTGCTGGAGTAGAAAAGAAGTTATGAATAGTTCTTGTTGTGCATTATGTGGTCATTGTTCTGACGAAGTAGATTGTGAATGTAAATGCCATGACTGATATGAGTGATGCCGATATAGAAAGGCATTTGTTTGAATATGAAAAATATGAAGATAAATTAAAGTCCGATATTGTAAGAGAAACGAATAACGTTGTCAAAGGGTGGTTGGAGGCTAGATTAAAATCTGTGAATAATAGAATGAATGATCTAAAAGACGATTGACTAAGGATCACATAAGAAGATATGAATGGGATAATTGTTTCATGTGTGGACATAATAAAGTTGATGAAATAGATAAGAGGAAGTGTGAGTGTGAATGTCATCACTAAAATGCTTAAATAACCAATGATTCCATGACTTTTCATGGTAGAAGCATTAGTGCTAGTTGCAGTAGCATCTATAATCGGAGCTGGATTGAATACCTTACGAGGTTATTTACATTCAAAAGATCCGTATAGTGTAAAGAAATTAGCAGGATCAGTAATCATCGCCACATTTACAGCTTTGGCATTATCTCAACACATAGTAGTTGATGGATTAACCGAAGCAGGAGTAGTTCTGGTTGGATTGGTAACTGGTTTTGCCGCAGATTATGCTGTAACAAAAGCAAAAACGGATTAGAATTATACTTTTAAGTCAGCGAAGTGCTAAAAATAGCATGACGGAGAGTAAGATTCCAAGTTGCGTGATTACGGACACATTCTTTAGGGAAACCCTACATCACGATATTCCTTATTTTTCAGAAGTCGAGATAGAAGAATGGAAGCATAAATGGACACCAAAGAAAATAAGGCGAAGAAAATATGGTTATGTTACTTACAAACTTATATCCGAATCCCGTAGTTTTCCAGATTCAAGCTTTGAACATAACGCATTGACGATAGCATTAAGACAATGGGGGTTGAGAACAAGAGATATTAGATTCAAAAGAGTAAAAGGTAAAGCAGATATAGTTGTAAAGTTTGCGACTAAAGAGGAAGATTCATACTTCAAAGATAGACCATCAGTTCTTGCTTACGCATATTTCCCTAACCAAGGAGAGATTGGTGGCGATATGGTTTTCAACGATTCAATTTGGTGGTCAAAGAATGGTGATCCAGTAAATGCACATGAGTTAATGCCAGAAACATATCCACCTAATACAAAGACGAAATTGAAAACATATAACTTAGTTCATGTAATGATCCATGAAGCAGGACATTCACTAGGTTTAAAACATCATCCTACCTGTAAAAAATGTATCATGTACCCATATTATTCAGGTAAAGTATTACTACATGAGCATGATGTAGAAAGAATACAGAAATTCTATGGTAAAAGATCTCTTAGCAAACAGATCATAGATTACTTTAGACGAAGAATGATGAGGAAGTGGAATTAATGCCAAATAGAAGAAAAGATAAGTTTGGAGAATATCATGGTAAGCACAAATACATAAGTGCCAATTTCCAAAGAGATTGGAGTGCTAAAGATGGAAAGATAGAAGTTAAGACTAATGTAGAGATAGAACAAGGCAATAAGGTAGAAGTAGAAACCAAAATAGATCTAAAAGAACTCATGGACGATAACATGAAAGAAGAACGTAGAGAGTTAATCAAAAAGAATCATCCAGATCGTGGTGGCACTTCCGAGAAGTTAAAGAAAGTTTTAGATGAATTTGGAGATTAGTATTTTAATATTTCATTCCTTTGATATATAAACAAAAATATATTTAATAACACCACAAACAGATAACCTGTATGCCGGGAAGAGGAAGACATTGGAAAGTTGGAGGAATAGTAGATTCAACAATCACATCAGCAGAAATTGCTAATGCAACAATCAAAGCAGAAGATACAAAAATCTTTGTAAGTGCAGTTCTAGTAGGAACAGGTTCAGCACAAACCTTTGCACATGGATTAGGAGCAACACCAACAAAGACCCTTATAGGTATAATTAATTTCGGAGCTTCAGTAGCAGTAGATGTTGTTGAAGGAACACATACTTCGACAAACTGCGTTGTAACAGCAACAAGTGGTATCAAATATCAAATTTGGGCTATGGTGTGATTAAGATGATAACATTAACAGAATCATCCAACGGAGAAATGCCAAAAGATCTTGATCCAAATAATAACATTTGTGCAGTAGTAAAGAATGAAATTACAGGAGAGAAAAGATGGTGGTTCGGATCTAATATTGTAACTAATGATGGAGATATTTATTATGCTAAAAAGAGTGCAGCAACACCGGGAATTGCCACAAACGAAAATTTTGTGCAAGGAAGAGCTGAACTAAGAACAGGAACAGTAACACCAGCAAAGGGAGATGCTTATGCACAAGTAACAACACCTGTAACAGCTTCAAGAAAAACAATAGAATCAAACTATCCAAAAACAGATGATCAAGATACAGATAATTCAGGTAGAGGAGCTGACGCAGTTTCTTACAAATATTATTGGAATACATCAGCATTTAATGCAACAGGTATTCTAGGTGGTTGTATTCATGACAATGCATCACCAGCAAGTGGAACTAAACTATTAACTCATTGGACATTTGCAGCTTCATTCAGCAAGACAGCAAACGATACCTTAACACTTTTCGTCAATCATACGATGAATGGTGTCTAATCCGATTGTCTAAACCAATAACAATGTCAGGTATTTTCAGAATATTAGAAAGAATTGGTATGGGATTTCCAAAAGCAAGAACAGGTCTTAATGACAAAGTAAGATTCGAGGAAAAAATTTCTTTTATCTTAAAGTCCGAAGATGGAAAGATTAAGGAGAAACAATAATGGCACGTAAAGCTATCTATAAACACGCAACACAAGTCAATACTTCAACATATCCTGACGATGGTAGTTCACCTGTCGGAAGTAATGAATGGAATGAAGCACCCGATCCAGCAGGAATGCTTGGATTCACAGCTCAAACAATAGCAAGTGCAACTTCGATCACACCAACAAATTCAGTTATAATTTTATCAGGTTCAACAAACGTTTCAACAATAGCAGTAGCAGAAACAAATGAATATGATTTACTTTATGTTGTTACGAGTGGATCTGTTACCTTAGTAAATACTTCAAGTCCATCAAGTAGTGGCGATATTAGATTAATAGCAGATGCGAATAAAGATCTATCAACAACAACTCCTACAATCTTAATGAGAAAAGGAACTGCATGGTATGAATATGGTGGCGGTGGTTCATCAACACCAACAGATATTACAGTAGCAGATTCAACTGATACGACTTGTTTTCCAGCTTTATTTGAATCGGCAACAGGCGACTTAGCACCAAAGACAGATGCAGGAATAACATATAATGCAGGAACAGGAGTTCTAACAGCAACAGGATTTGCAGGACCAATAACAGGTAATGTAACAGGGAATGCAAGTGGCAGTTCAGCAACTTGTTCAGGTCTATCTGCGACAGCAACAGCACTAGCAACTGCTAGAACAATAGGAGGAACTTCTTTTGACGGAACAGCTAATATCGCAGTAGCACTATCAGCAACAACAACTGCTTTAGCAACAGCAAGAACTATTGGTGGAACGTCTTTTGATGGAACAGCAAATATTGCAGTAGGATTATCAGCAACAGCAACGGAAGCAACCAATGTTACAGCAGTAGCAAATAACTCAACAGATGAAACTGTTTATCCCACATTCGTAGATGGTGCAACAGGAACGCAGGGAATAGAAACAGATACAGGATTCACATATAATCCAAGCACAGGGCTTGTAACAGCAGTTGGATTAACTCTATCAGGAGATTTAACAGTAAGTGGAACTACAACAACAATTAATTCTACAACTTTAACAGTTGATGATAAGAATATTGAGATGGGATCAGTAGATACACCAAGCGATACAACAGCAGATGGTGGCGGACTTACATTAAAGGGAGCAACCGATAAGACTATAATTTGGGATAATGCAAATGATAATTGGACTTCTAATCAAGATTGGAATATAGCATCAGGTAAAGTATTCAAGATAAATAATGTAGATGTAAAAAACGTAGCAGAAACTTTAACAAATAAAACATTAACAGCACCAACTCTTACAACACCAGCATTAGGCACACCAGCAAGTGGAGTATTAACTAACTGCACAGCTTTACCAGCAGCACAAGTAGCACTGGGAACAATGGCTTCTGGTATGGTTTTAGTAGCACCTGCTTTGGGAACACCAGCAAGTGGTGTGCTAACAAATGCAACAGGATTGGTAGCAACAACAGGACTTACAGCATCAGGAACAAAGAACTCTACTACATTCCTTAGAGGAGATAATACTTGGGCGACAGCAGGAGGTGGAAACCCTGCTGATGATGTTGATTATT
>Ga0310345_10003507_pt1 | contig 14885 bp, 14 predicted proteins | sample HC15DNA20500_MG_FD_204667 | JGI IMG/M metagenome (GOLD analysis project Ga0310345, IMG submission 204667) | Marine microbial communities from station ALOHA, North Pacific Subtropical Gyre - HC15-DNA-20-500_MG | ecosystem: Environmental > Aquatic > Marine > Oceanic | place: Pacific Ocean: North... | reverse complement strand
CCTCAGTTGAGATTTTTTTCCCGGCATCACTTGATATTTCTTGACGGACAACATTCAGAACTCTACGTACTATGCCAACAATGAACGATCGACTAGTTTTTTGAATGAATGGGATCATTGTTGGACTATTAATGATTGTGTCCACTGGGGGAATCTGTCGGTGAATTAAGGAAGTCATTTGTTCCATGATATTTTTAGGATAATATCAAATAGTTAAAGATCGGGACATGTTTTCTGGTAAATCAAGTTATAGTAGCGAATACTTTCTTTGAATGATCACAAAATCATTTAATTGAGTTAAACATTCTCAAATTAATAAGAAATTTACCCAAAATTTTTTAGCTTAAATCAACTTATTAATATTATGTATATGTGATTTTTCAATTTAAAGATCTCTTTGTGCATTACCTCTATATGACAAATTTTTATTTAAGGAGGAATTACTGTGACTGCTCGTCGCCGGGCTTTGGTTAGTGTTTCTGATAAGAGTAATCTTTTGGAATTCGTAAAGGGTTTAACCCATTTGAATTTTGAAATTGTATCGACAGGAGGTACGGCTCAGCATCTCAGAGATGGGGGGCTTATTGTAACAGATATAGATGATGTTACTGGATTTCCTGAGATTTTAGGAGGTCGTGTTAAAACTCTCCATCCTAAAATTCACGGTGGATTACTAGGGATTAGAAAAAATTCATTTCATCAGCAACAAATGAAAGAAAAAGAAATCGATGCCATCGATCTTCTAGTTGTCAATCTTTATCCCTTCCAAGAAACTGCCGCTAAGCCTGGCGTAAGATTTGAAGAGGTAATCGAACAAATTGATATAGGGGGCCCAGCTATGATTCGCTCTGCTGCTAAGAACTTTGGAGATGTTGCAGTAGTAGTTGACAATAGAGATTATGCTGGAGTTTTAACGGAATTAGAAAAAGAAGGTGGCACACTTTCCAATAAGTCTAGATTTAGATTAGCAAAGAAGGCATTCAGTCTCACTAGTCAATACGATGCTGCCATTGCCACTCATCTTTCACGATTTGACATTTTCAAGAATTCTTTCAAAACGGAATCCTCTTCCTTTCCTCGAAATCTTAGTATTATTTTAGAAAAGGTTACAGATCTTCGCTATGGGGAAAACCCTCATCAACAGTCAGCTTTTTATCTCGAACGTTCTCTAAAGCATAATGTGCTTCCCAGTTGTAATCAAATTCAAGGAAAGGAACTCTCTTTCAATAATTTGTTAGATCTTAACTCTGCCTACCAAGTGTTAGCTGAGTTTGACACTCCCTGCGCCGTTATCATTAAACACAATAATCCTTGTGGAGTTGGTATTTCTAAGCTTTCTTTGTCACAGGCTTATCGAAGAGCACGAGATTGTGATCCAGTTTCAGCTTTTGGTTCGGTCCTGGGATTCAATCAAAAAGTTGATATAAAAACAGCTAAAGAAATTACAACAACCTTTATCGAAGCTGTCATAGCCCCCCATTATTCTGCTGACGCCCTCCAATGTCTTAGCACAAAGAAAAATCTAAGACTCCTAAAATACTTTGATTCAGATTTAAACTCTTGTCAATGGGAGTACAAGTGGGTAGAAGGTGGGTTATTAGTACAAGAAATTGATAGAGAACAGGATGATAGTAATACTTGGCAAGTAGCTACAGCAAGATCTCCTAGTCCTGCAGAATGGGAGTCCCTGAAACTTAGCTGGAAAGTAGTAAAACATGTTAAGTCGAATGCTATTATCTATACGAATGCCCATCAAACAATTGGCATTGGTGCTGGACAAATGAGCCGAGTTGATTCAGTAAGACTAGCCATTACTAAAGCCCAGCAGTCATTGCAGAACTGTGTCATGGCTTCAGATGCTTTTTTCCCTTTTCGTGATGGTATAGATGTAGCTGCAGATGCTGGGATTCGAGCTGTGATCCAGCCGGGAGGGTCAGTAAGGGACAATGAGGTTATCCAAGCTGCTAACGAAAAGAAAATGGCAATGGTGCTAACAGGAAAAAGACATTTTCGTCACTAATTCAATAAGTCCAGTTATATCTATCATTGCTATAACTTTTAATGATTTAAGAAATGTTGATTAACCCAAAAAATAAAATTGTTTCAATAAAATTTGATGGTTATAACTTCGAAAAATTCTCTAATCTGGAAGCGTTTGACTTAAAAATAAACTGCATGAGATAATTCAGACAAATGAGAAAGAGATAAACTCGGTAAACCTAATGAAATACTACAGTCCCAGTCACAATTATTGCTATAAGTTAACAGGCACTTTATTCCTCTTATTATTTTTGAAACTGCACCTACCCTTGTTGGGAGAAGTAGATACGAAAATAGCTGGCGTTGAGAAAAAAAGTTGCATGGTTCGAGATTTGGCTTATTTCCACTTTAGCCGTGGCCGATTAATGGAAGCAAGTGGGAACTTTCTACAAGCGGAAAGATTGTACCGGGAGGCATTAAAGTATGATCCGAATTCCTCCAATTTATTAACAGAGTTGGCAGAAGCCTATCTCAGGAATAATCGTGTAAAGCAGGCACTTCAAGCATTTGAAAAATCCGTTCAAGCTAATGAAGGAAACTTGCGAGCCTATAAAAAACTGGGTGCTATATATTTGTCAATTTTTGAACAAGAGAGAAATCGTCAGAGAATTCCCAACAAAGACACTCTAAAAAAGACAATCTGGGCTTTTGAATCTATTATTCAACTTGCACCAAAGGATTCCAATGCTTATTTGGTTGTTGCTAGGTTATATCGTTATTTGGAAAAACCCAGTAAAGCTATTGAAATCCTCAAAAATTCATTGAAAATAATCCCTTCTTCTGAAGAAATTTTGACCTTGCTTGGGCGACTTTATATGGATCAAAACCAAATATCTGAAGCAATTCAATTATTTGAGAATGCTCTTAAAATTAATCCCAATTCACCTGTCCTTCTTCTTCAGACAGGATTAGCATATCAGCAACTAGGAAACTATCAAAAAGCTGCAGAAATTTTCAGGAGAGGACTGAATGATGAATCTAATTCCAAATTTCTTCGAAAAAATTTAGCATCCGCTCTGATGGATCAGGGACAAATTGATGAAGCAGAAGCTGAGTATTTAAAGGTTGTAAAAAAAGATCCTGAAGATGGGGAGGCTTTTCTAGGTTTGGGTAAGATTAGTCTTAAACGCCAACTTTATGAACAAGCTCTACAACATCTCAAGAAAGCAAACACCTATCTTCATAATAGTTTAGAAGCTTCCTATAAACTCGCTAAACTTCATGAAGATCTTGGTCATCTTGAAGAAGCGCAGAATGGCTTTGAGCAACTTTTGAGAATTCATCATAAGTCCAACGAAAGCTATACCTTTCCTCAACTTAGGAATCAGGGTATTTTTTTAACACATTTGGGTTTAATAGCGCAGGAATTGGGTAATTACGATAAGGCAACTAATTATTTTGAAGAACTAAAAACTCTGGGTAAAAGAAATGATAATGGTGCAGACCAGGCTTGGAAAGAGTTAGTTGAGGAAAATTATAATAAGTCCTCTGCTCTGTTGATAGACCTTTATAGGGGTTCTAAGCAGATTTCTAAAGCTCTCTCTATTTGTGGTGATGTAAGTAAAAATAGAATGGATATGAGTAAAGTTTTAAGAGCATTGTGTGCAGATGTTATTGCTGAAAGTGGTAATCCTAGTGGAGGACTTAAAGAGCTACAAAACATGTTGGAAGGCGGTAAGGGAGATTTAGAAGTATATCACTATATTTTTCAGGTCTATCAGAGACAAAAGAAATATAAGAAGGCAGAACAAAAGCTTTATGAAGCTAGGAAATATTTCTCGAAAAGAGAATCTTTCTATTTTATGTTAGGTGCTTTACAGGAACGTCAGAAGAAATATAAAAAGGCAGAAAGGACGTTTAAAAAGGTAATTAACTTGAATCCTAAACATGCTTCGGCACTAAATTACCTTGGCTATATGTGGGCTGATAGAGGAGTGCGGTTAAATGAATCCTTAGGTCTAGTTAAACGAGCAGTTGCCATCGCACCAAATAATGGTGCATTTCTTGATAGTCTGGGTTGGGTCTATTTTAAGCTGGGTAAAATTGAACAGGCAGAAGCATATTTGGTTGAGGCATTGGGTCGAGTTCGCCGTGACCCTACGATTTACGAACATTTAGGTGATTTATACTACCAAAAAGGAGCTTATCTTAAAGCTCATACTGCCTGGAAAAGGTCCATTTCATATGGGCAAGATGAAGAAGATATTCAAAAAGTTGCTAAGAAGGTCGAGGAGTTAGAAACTAAATTAGCCTTATTTGGAACGGAAAAATAGTTGAACACGGGTGGTTTTTAATTTTGAAAGGAGTGCTCAATCGTGATGGATTGAGCTTTTTTTTGGCTTATATTGATCATTAAAGCGATATGAAATCTGGACGAATTAAGTTACATAGTTTTGCAAAGATAAATCTGGGACTTCATATCCTTGGTAAACGAACAGACGGTTATCATGAAATCCGGACGGTTTACCAGACTATTATGCTTCATGATAATTTAGAAATCTCAATGAGGTCAGGAAATGGGTTAGAATTTAATTGTAACCTTGTTGAATTAAGAGATGAAAATAATTTGGTTGTTCGTGCTATTGAAGCTGTTCGAAATCGGACAGGGGTAAAGACAGGTCTTTCTGTTCAACTGCAAAAGCAGATCCCAACTGGTTCAGGTTTAGGAGGGGGAAGTAGTAATGCTGCGATAACGATAATGGCCTTGGATTACCTCCTAAAATTAAAGATGTCTAGGCAAGAGTGGTTTGAAATTGGAGAAGAATTAGGTGCGGATGTTCCTTTCTTTTTCTTAGGCGGAAGAGCTATTGGCTTAGGTACAGGATCTGAGGTATATTCACTCCAGGATCATTTGCCTAGCCACTTGTTAATTGTTATTTCTGCTTTTCCTATAGCTACCGTTGACGCTTATAGGCAGGCAAGTTTGCGGTTGACAAGTCAGGACAACAAAAGTAAGATTCCGGCTTTCTGCCCAGCTGTTATTGATAACATTGAATCAGGAAAGGAGCTGGAGAATCACTTTGAATCCGTGGTTTTTAAGAATCAGCCAAGCTTGAAGCAGATTAAAAAGAGATTGTTGCAGTGTGGTGCTACGAAAGCGGGTCTCACGGGAAGTGGTTCTGCCATAGTGGGTTTTTTTGATAGTAAGCGAGATTTAAAACAGGCCCAAGTGGCTCTAAAGAATAGGGATATTCAACTAATTACCACTAGAACCACGACTCGGAAACAATATCAAGATTCCCTTGTCCAGTGTTTCCAACAGGCAACAAAATGATGGGGCGTCGTCAAGTGGTAAGACACGGGTTTTTGGAGCCCGCATTCGGAGGTTCGAATCCTCCCGCCCCAGCCACTAACTTTTTGAATATCATTCTTTATAGATTTTGAAAAAGGATATTAGAACCTCAAACTTCGGTGGTGAAACTTTTTGACTAACGATATCAAGATTTTTACAGGAACCTCTAACAAAAGTTTGTCCGATGAGATTTGTCTATCTTTGGGTCTTCCAAATGGACAGGCCTCCATTTCCCGTTTTAATGATGGAGAGGTATATGTTCAGATTCTTGAGAATGTTAGGGGTGAGGATGTTTTTGTCATTCAGCCGACTTGTCGTCCAGTTGATCGGAGCTTAATGGAGCTGCTAGTAATGATTGATGCTTTCAAGAGAGCTTCAGCTCGTCGAATTACTGCAGTGCTCCCTTATTTTGGTTACGCTCGTCAAGACCGAAAAGATAAACCGCGGGTTCCTATTTCAGCTAAATTAGTAGCAGATATTTTATCTACAGCAGGGGCTAACAGAGCTCTCACTATGGATTTGCATGTGCCTCAAATTCAAGGCTTTTTTGATATTCCAGTTGACCATCTTTTTGCAGGCCCGGTGTTAATTCAATATTATAAAGACCTAGGTTTGCCTGATCTAACAATAGTTTCTCCTGATGCAGGAGGTACGGAAAGAGCGCGGGCGTTTGCAAAGAAGTTGAATACTACTTTAGCTGTGATAGACAAACGAAGGGTTGGTCCTAACGAAGCCGATGTAGTAAATATTATTGGTGAGGTGGCTGATAAAAATGTGGTCATTGTTGATGATTTGGTTGATACAGCTGGTACCCTTGTAAAATCAGCAGATGCACTTATTAGTCAGGGTGCTAAGAATGTTTATGCTTGTTGTACTCACCCAGTTCTTTCAGGTCTAGCTATTAAGAGAATTACAGATTCTAACTTGACTGAACTGTTAGTTACAAACACAATTCCTTTATTACCTGAGGCTGAGCAGTGCAAAAAAATCAAAGTTTTGAGTGTAGCTGGATTACTTGGCCAGGCAATTAAGTCAATTCATGAAGAGAGCTCAGTGAGTTCTCTTTTTATTTAATGTATTTAATGTTATTTCGAATCTGAGAAGAGTGAATTATGAAATCAGTCCAAGTTTCTGCAGAATTAAGGAGTAGTTTCGGGAAAAATGTATCAAGGGAGTTGCGCAGAAAAGGTAGAATTCCTGCTGTTTTATACGGCCAAAAAAAGGAAACTATTCCAGTCAGTTTAGATCCTAAAAACTTGTTAGAAATTTTGTATTCAACTTCGGGGCACAATACTATTTTCTCCTTGGAAATTGAAAAACATGGTGTTTCTAATGTGATGATAAAAGACTGGCAATTAGATCCAATAAATGAGAGCTTGCTCCATGCGGATTTAATTCGAATTACAATGGATGCTATTGTGCAGGTTAATGTGCCAATCGTTGCAGTTGGAATTGCTTCAGGAGTTAGAAATCAAGGTGGAATCTTTGAGTTTATTTTACGTCAATTAGAAGTTGAATGTTTACCAGCAGATATTCCAGAACAAATTTCGATGGATGTTTCATCTCTCGAAATTGGTTCTAACATTAGAGTGTCCGATTTAAATGTTGAATCTAAAGTGAAGACACTTTCAGATTCTGAACTTGTCGTTGCACATGTAGTAGCACCTAAGGAAGAGCTAGAAGAAGAGTTGGTTACAGATGAGGAAATTGAACCTGCAACTGAACCAGAGGTAATTAAGAAAGGAAAAGCTGAAATAGATGGGGGATCGGGTGAAGAACAGCCTGCTGAAGACACAGGTAAGAAAACGTAGAGGGTTCAATATAACCCTTTATTTAGTGAGTAAAAAATGAATATTATTGTGGGGTTGGGTAACCCCGGTGTCCAGTATGGAGAGACTCCACATAACCTAGGTTTTCTTGTATTAGATGAACTAGCCTCAGATGCCTCTGTCAATTGGAATTGTCAGGAATGCTTAGCCTTAGTTGCAAAGGTTAAATCGAAAAGGATAGCTTTATTGCTGGCTAAACCCCAAACTTTTATGAATTGCAGCGGGCAATCGGTTAAACGTTTGTTATCTAAATATAGAGTTACACTTGATAACCTAGTTGTAGTTTGTGATGACTTATCACTACCTTTTGGAAGTATTCGTATAAAAGCTAATGGTGGTCATGGTGGACACAATGGGCTTCGATCAGTTATCAACTGTGTAGAGAGTCAGGAGTTTACAAGAGTCCGATTAGGTATATATCCAGAATTTGAGGTCGTGGATGCTAGCAGCTATGTTCTCTCTCCTATTGGAAAAGATTACTCTGAGATAGTAAAACAAATGGTTCTTAATGGGGAAAAAGCTGTAGAATCTGTGTGTGACAGAGGAGTGCAGCAGGCTATGAACAGTTTTAATTAAAGTTTGTTTAAATTTATTTTGTACTTTTGTTGGTTTAAAAGTGTTGTGAAGTTTTTAGGAGTAGATTTCCATGAGAAGTTACGAGATTATGTTTATTCTTCACCCATCTTCGAGCGATGAGGAGATTACCCAACTAGTAGAACAGATGGAAGAACTAGTGAAGAATTTTAAGGGTGAAATTGATAGTATTGATCGAATGGGTAAGAAGAGGTTGGCTTATCAGATTGAAAAGGTCCCTGAAGGGTATTATATTTTGTTCAACCTCAAGGGAACAGGAGAATGTATTAAGGAATTTGAGCGCAGGTTAAAGGTTACTGAACGGGTTATTCGTTATTTGACGGTTCGGGTGGATGAAGAGCTTAAACGAGCCAATAAAATTAAAGAAGCTCGGTTGAAGAAAAGTCAAAAACGAAATATTTCACCTGAAACTGACGTTAATGATTCTACCCTTTAGTTTTGAAGCGCTAAGCATTATTTGTTGAGAAGTCTTTTTAAGGAGCAATTAAAATGCCGATTGGCCGAACGTCTAATCGTCTAGGAGCTCAAAGAAAAAGAGGCCCCAGACGAAATTTTTTCCGACGCAAAAAGTTTTGTAAATTTTGTGTTGAAAAGATTGACTACATTGACTATAAAAATAGTCGGTTGCTATCTGGTTTCAATCCAGAACGAGGTAAAATACTGCCTAGGAGAATTTCCGGTGTTTGCGCACCTCATCAACGCAAGTTGATGGTAGCTCTCAAGCGTGCTCGTAATATTGCTCTCTTGCCTTTTTCAACTGACTAAAAAACCCCTGAGCATATTGGACTAGGGGTTGATTAATAGCTTGATGATGCCCTCAATTAATAAAGAAAAAAAATGGGAGTATTCTTATGGAAATCATTCTTAGAGAACAAGTTGAAAAGCTAGGAGATCGTGGAGATATTGTAAAAGTTAAGGCAGGATATGCTCGTAATTTTTTACTCCCTCAAAGAAAAGCTATTTTAGTTACTCCTCACAACGTGCGTCAAGTTGAGCAAGAAAAGGTAGCTCTTGTCCGCCGAGAGGCCATAGAAAAAAAAGAATCAGAATTGTTAGCTCAACAACTTTCTGAACTCAATCTTGAATTCTCCAGGAAGGTTGGAGAAAACGAAGTGCTTTATGGATCTGTAACCACAATGGATATAGTTCAAATATTATTAGAAAAGGGGTTTGAAATTGAAAAAAGAAAGATTAACTTGGAGGAACCCCTTAAATCACTGGGTAAACATGAGGTGCCGATTAAACTTCATCGGGAAGTTACTGCACTCCTTAAGATTGAAGTGTTAAAGGAAGAATAAAACTAGTTCTGAAATTGATTTGTGAATCCATCAAGTTACTAATTTTTTTAATAGATTTTCTTCAACAAACGCTTTTTTTCCTAAATTAATAATGCCAGCTGATATTACTCTGGAAAAAGGTCCCCCACAAAATTTAGAGGCGGAACGCTGTGTGTTAGGAGCTGTCCTGTTGGATAACCAGCTCGTTAACCAAGCTGTAGAGCTACTAAGAACAAATGATTTTTATTTGAGTGGCCATAGACTTATTTTTCAACACATGATTTCATTGTTGGAAAATTCTAAAGCTATTGATTTTGTTACTTTAACTGAATCTATCCGAAGTAGTGGTCAGCTAGATGAGTTGGGAGGGGCTTCATTCATTTCATCCCTGATAGATGGTGTTCCTCGTTTAACTAATATTGAAGACTATGCTCGAATTGTTCAAGAGAAGTCTACGCTGCGAAATTTGATTAAGCGTTCGACTGAAATCATTACTTCTTGCTATGAACAGCAGGATAATGTGGAAAGTATTTTAGACGATGCTGAGAGTGCTATCTTTAATATCGCTGAATCTAAAGTACGTTCCGGTTTTTTAAGTGTTGGTGAGTTGGCTAAAACTAGTTTTAAGAAAATTGAAGCAGTAGCAAGTAGTCGTCAAATGGTAACTGGAATTCCGACAGGTTTCACAGATTTTGATAATCTAACCTCAGGTATGCAATCTTCTGACCTAATTGTTTTAGCAGCGCGACCGTCGATGGGTAAGACGGCACTAGCTTTGAATATAGCAACACATGTGGCCCTATCAGCTAAGAAAAGCGTTGGCATGTTTAGTTTGGAAATGGCTGGAGATCAATTGTTACTTCGAATGCTATGTTCAGAAGCTCGTGTTGACGCTCATCAATTACGAACGGGTTATTTATCTAAAGAGGATTGGAACAAAATTACTAAGAAGCTAGGAGAATTGTCTCAAGCTCCCGTATTTATTGATGACTCGGCTGGCATTACATTGTTGGAAATGAGAGCTAAAGCAAGACGACTTAAAGCAGAAAATAGTTTAGATTTATTAATTGTCGATTATTTGCAATTAATTGCTGGAGGTAAAGGACGATACGAAAATCGACAGCAAGAGATTTCTAGTATTTCCCGTGGGCTAAAAGGTTTAGCAAAAGAACTAGATATTCCAGTAATTGCAATTTCGCAACTTAGTCGTGCTCCTGAACAAAGAACTGGTGACCATCGGCCTCAGCTTTCAGATTTACGAGAGTCGGGCTCAATTGAACAAGATGCTGATCTGGTTGCGTTCATTTTTCGTGAAGAAGTATATAAACCTACCGAGGAAAATCGTGGAATTGCTGAATTAATTATTAGTAAGCAGAGAAATGGTCCAATCGGAGGTTTAAAGCTAGCTTTTTTAAGAGAATATACTAGCTTTGAAAATCTCTGGCAAGAGTAAGCTAAATGTAGTATCTCCAGCTATTTCCCCTAGAAAGTATCCTTTTTTTAAATAGATTTTCTGTTAATGTATTTAGGAAATCCAATTTCCATAAGACAGCAGTGGATAGGTTTAATTATATATTAAAGAGCCCTCTACTAACCGAGTAAAAGGTGAATAGAGTTAGGAGGCCAACTTGAATCGAAATTGATCTGAATCAAATCAATCGTAACTTTATTTCTCTGCGCAAGTTGCTTAAAAAGAAGGTTCGCATTATAGCAGTAGTAAAAGCTGATACTTACGGCCATGGAGCTATTCCCATAGCAAAATATTTGGAAAAAATAGGAGCTGATGTTTTAGCAGTAGCTATTTTGGAAGAGGCACTTGAACTAAGAAGTGCAGGTATTAAGTTACCAATGCTGATTCTTAATGGATTCCGGCCAGGTCAGGAGAAAGAGATTATAAGGGAGAAACTTACTCCGGTAATATTTCGTGAGGACATGATCAAAACCTTGGGTCAATCGAGTGAGCGTTTAGGTACTCCAGTGGATTGTTACCTTAAAATAGATACTGGTATGACTCGTTTGGGAGTTGCTCATTCACGAGTGAGTCAGGTATGCACAGAGTTTTTAAATAGTCTACCAACAGAATCTTATAGATGGTATACTAATTGCTCGAGACATGCTCCCGATAGATGGTTCAGAATTGCAATGTTCCGCTTATAAATTAGGGAGTTTTCAAATGACCAACATCGGTTTTCTCCCACCAAAAAAGTCCTGTCAAGTAATTTTACCAATCATATATATCTTACTAACATTCTCTGAGGGAAAGGAGTAGTGCCTTGCTAGAGCGATTACTAATACGTCTAGTATTTGGTGTTGTATTTGTTTGGACTTCTTATTATTTCAAACCTTTTGGCTTGACTATGCCGTTTACTTTGATTGTTGGGGTTTTGGGTGTTTTAGGAATTGTCTTATTTGAATTACGTCTCAGAGCAACTTCGTTAAAACAACTTATTGGTGCTGCAATTGGTACTGTAACGGGTATTGCTGGGGCTGCCATGATTAGTAGTATGTTAGTTAAAACCATGCTTGAACCTAGTACGCTATCTTTTTTGCAAGTAAGTCTATTTTTATTTATGGGTTATGTAGGTTTAGTCATGGGAGCTAGTAAGGGGGACTTACTAAATCTTTCAGCTATGGAAGGATTTCTTGGTGGGGAGAGACGTGGTGGAAAAAATTACAAGATTTTGGATACAAGTGTGATAATTGATGGTCGAGTTGCAGATGTTTGTGAAACTGGTTTTGTTGATGGGATTATTCTTGTCCCACAGTTTGTTTTGAGGGAGCTTCAGCAAGTAGCTGATTCCGCTGATGCTTTAAAACGTAATAGAGGTCGTCGGGGCCTAGATATCTTGCAGCGTATTCAAAAAATTTCTGGAATTGAAGTGCAAATTGTGGAAAAAGATTTTACCAATATTCAAGAAGTTGATTTAAAACTCATCGAACTTGCAAAGGAGATGAAGGCGAAAATCGTTACTAATGATTTTAACTTGAATAAAGTAGCACAATTACAAGATGTTTTTGTTCTCAACATAAATGAGTTAGCCAATTCACTAAAACCTATAGTTTTGCCTGGCGAGATAATGAAAGTTTTCATTCTTAAAGAAGGCAAGGAATACAGTCAGGGAGTCGCGTATTTAGATGATGGAACAATGGTTGTAGTGGATCATGCTAGAAAAATGATTGGGAAAACTATTGATATTTCTGTTACCAGTGTTTTGCAGACGACGGCTGGGAAAATGATTTTTGGCCGTTACGATGATTAAATATAGGATGGGGAAAATAATACCATGAAGGTAGCAGCCATTATTCCCGCAGCGGGCATTGGCATGCGAATGGAATCTTCAATTTTAAAACAATTTGTCAAAGTGGCTGGAACATCAGTTCTAGTCCGAACTCTACAAAAGTTTATTAGTTGTAAGCTAATTCAGACCATACAACTTGTACTTAGAAAAACTGAGATTGAATCATTCAAAAAAGAAATAGAATGTTTAAAGATGCTAGAATCAATCCGGTTTGTCGAGGGCGGTGAGACTCGTCAAGAGTCAGTCTATAGAGGATTCAAGGCAGTCGAACCAGATACTAACATAGTTGTAATTCATGATGGTGTAAGGCCTTTTGTAGAGGTGGAAATGATTAAAGCCATTATCCGAACTGCTGGTAAAAAGGGAAGCGCAATTACTGTCCTTTCTTGTTTTGACACAGTCAAGGAGATTAACCGGGATCTGGTTGTTAACACGTTGCCTCGTGAAAAGATTGTGATGGTTCAAACTCCTCAAGCTTTTAAATACGAAATTCTAAAGGAATCATTTGAGAGAGCAGAAATAGATGGTTTTCAGGGTACAGACGAATCATCATTAGTAGAACGGTTAGGTTTTCCAGTCACAGTGTTGTTGGGAAGTGAACGTAATATTAAGATAACTAAGCCTACTGATTTGCCACTAGCTGAATTGTATGCACAAGAGATTAAGTTTCTACGAGGTGACACAAAGGTATTATTTTGAACATTTTATTTTCTCTGCGTTACATGAACATAGAATATTTTAGTTATTTTAACGTCCAACATAGCTCATCAGTCCCTCTTCTATTACCTAAAAAAAACTTTATTTCCTGATGGATTTAGTGCCTATGTCCAACCGCCTTCGTTTCGCTCCTAGTCCTACTGGTGAATTGCATGTTGGTAATGCCAGAACAGCAATTTTTAATTGGCTTTTTGTCAGAAAATATGGAGGGAGTTTTATTGTTCGAATTGAAGATACTGATATTGATCGGTCTCAAAAACGTTTTGAAAATCAGATATTTAATGATCTTAAATGGCTTGGACTAGATTGGCAAGAAGGTCCCGATATAGATGGCCAATTAGGTCCCTACCGTCAAAGTGATCGAACTGAAAACTACAAGGTGCAATCACAGAAACTTTTGGATAAAGGTTTAGCTTATAAGTGCTTCTGCACTGAGAAAGAACTATTTAATCAGGCAGAGGAAGCCAAACGGTCAGGTCTAGCTTGGAAATATCCAGGAACCTGTAGGACTTTATCTAGAGAAATCATAAGAGACAAGATAGCTAAAGGGTGTCTATCAGTGGTACGCCTTAAAGTTCGAGCTGGCAGAGTCCAATTCCAAGATATAGTACATGGAAAAATGGATTTTACAAGTGAAGTGATAGGTGATCCGATTTTAATTAGATCTACTGGTTTTCCAACCTACAATTTTGCTGTTGTAGTAGATGACTTTTTTATGAAGATTACACATGTCGTGCGTGGAGATGATCATCTTTCTAACACCCCTCGGCAGGTTTTAATATATGAGGCTTTTGGATGGAAGCCTCCTATTTTTGCTCATCTTTCAACCATCTTAGGTGAAGATCGTACCCGTCTTTCTAAGCGTCATGGCTCGACTTCAATTCAACATTTTAGAGAAAAGGGAATTTTACCAGAAGCTCTACTGAATTACTTAACCCTATTAGGGTGGGCACCACGTGAAGATCAGGGGGAAATATTAGAAAAAGAACAACTTATTGAGAGCTTTGACTTAGGACAGGTTTCAAAAAGTTCAGCAGTTTTTGACTTTGACAAACTTCATTTTTTTAACCGTCATTATATGAAGACAGTTAAATTTTCCCAAGTTATTGATTTAGCCTTAAGTTTTTTTCTGCAAGAAGGTTTTTTGGAAGAAATGGATACTAAATTAAAAACTTGGTTTGAGTTAGTTGTCCAAGCTTTTTTGCCAGGTACAGATCATCTAAGTCAAATCACTAATAAAACTAAAAGTCTTTGGTTTTATGATGGGAAAGTATCTGTCAAGACAGAGGGAGTTCACCAGATTTTGACTAATTCTGGCGCAGCGGAAGTAATCTTTGAGCTTAATGTACAAATTTCGGATCCTAAACGAGATTTAATAAAAGATTGGCCAGTCATTTTAGAAAAGATAAAGTTTGTAAGTGGGCAGAAAGGCAAGAATCTTTTTCATCCTATTCGAGTAGCTTTAACTGGTGTAGATTCTGGTCCAGAGTTGGAGAAAGTGATATCTATTCTTGAACTTGGTAGTGGCTTAAATCTGCCGCGACCAGTTAAAGACTGTCGAACTAGGGTTAGTGAATTTATAGAAGCAATGACATTAGTGGGGATAACACCTTCCTCTAGTGATTTATGAAAGATTTAATCTGCGGCATTCATCCTGTCTTAGAGTGTTTGAGGTCTCGTTCAAGACTGATTTCTCGTCTTTATTTTGCAGAAGAAATTAACAACCGAGAGATCAGAAATGTGATGCAGTTAGCCCGTCAACTCGGACATTCTATTCATTTTGAACCAAGACGCAGCCTTGATCGTAAAGTAGAGGGAGTCAAACATCAAGGTGTAG
>Ga0310345_10003506_pt1 | contig 14891 bp, 12 predicted proteins | sample HC15DNA20500_MG_FD_204667 | JGI IMG/M metagenome (GOLD analysis project Ga0310345, IMG submission 204667) | Marine microbial communities from station ALOHA, North Pacific Subtropical Gyre - HC15-DNA-20-500_MG | ecosystem: Environmental > Aquatic > Marine > Oceanic | place: Pacific Ocean: North... | reverse complement strand
ACCTGTTCCGGCTGGCGAACCAGCGGCGCGGCTTCGTCATCGGCACCGGCGACCTGAGCGAACTGGCGCTTGGCTGGTGCACCTACGGCGTGGGCGACCAGATGAGCCATTACGCCGTCAACGCCGGTGTGCCGAAGACGCTGATCCAGTACCTGATCCGCTGGACCACCCGGACCGACCAGTTCGACCCGGAGACCGATGCGGTGCTCGAGGCGATCCTGGAGACCGAGATTTCGCCCGAACTGGTCCCCGCCGGCGAGGACGAGGAGATCCAGAGCACCGAATCGATCATCGGCCCCTACGAGCTCAACGACTTCTTCCTGTTCCACATCATGCGCTACGGCCTGCCGCCGTCCAAGGTCGCCTTCCTCGCATGGCACGCATGGCACGCGGTGGACGCGGGGCTGTGGCCCGAGGCCTTCCCCGCGGGGAAACGGAACGCCTACGACCTCGCGACCATACGGCACTGGCTGGAGAAGTTCCTGCACCGCTTCTTTGCCACCAGCCAGTTCAAGCGCTCGGCCCTGCCGAACGGGCCGAAGGTCAGCGCCGGCGGCGCACTCAGCCCCCGCGGCGACTGGCGCGCACCGTCCGACAGCGTGGCAACCCCGTGGCTGAACGAACTGCGCGCCAACGTACCGGAGCACTGGCCTTCGGAGTGAGGCGGGCGTCTAGTCGTCGGTCCCGCCGCTGCGCCGCCGGACGCTGAGCGAGCCGTTCCGCTCGATCCGCGCGACCTCGACCTCCTCGGGGCGTTCGATGCCCTTCAGCCGAAGCTCCTCCTCCAGATCGCGGAGGCCGAGCAGCGCCCGGTTCATTGCACGCCTGTCGATCTTTCCGTCGCGGATCACCTCAAGCGGCCGCCCCTTCAGCAGCAGCGACAGCCGGTCGCTGCGCCGCGCCACGGCGGCCAGCGCGACGTAGAGCGCGGCGAAGGCGGCGGTCGCGGCAAGGGTCGGGACCAGCGGCGCGCTGCCGGTCAACGCCCGGCTCAGGCTGGAGCCCATCAGGACCAGCACGATCACGTCGATCGCGCTGGAGCCGAGGAAGGCGCGCCGCGGCAGGAGACGGTAGAGCAGCACCGCGTAGACGAAGATGACGATCGCGCGGATGCACATCTGCCACCACGCGATCAGCTCGGCCTCCCGGCCGATCAGGGTGAAGAACATGTCCATCACGTCTCCCTCCGCGGTTCGTGGTGGGTCGGTGTCATACTCGCGAAAGTGGCGGGTCCTGCCGGACGGAACGCTCCGCGCCCGCGCCTGTTCCCGGGCATGGGCGGAGGCGGCATGTGCGGCGCGCTCTCAGCTGTTCGGTGGCACGGGCGGGCGCGCGGCCTCAGCCATCCTCCGCCGCGGCCGGCAGGATCAACGCATCGAGTGCGACGGCCCCGTCTGGTCGGGCCAGCAGCGGGTTGATCTCGATGCTCTCCACGCTGTCCGCATTGGCCGCCGCCAGCACCGACAGCCGCGCGATGACATCCGCCACCGCCTTGCGGTCCACGCCGGGCCGCCCCCGCACGCCGTCGAGGATCGCGCCGCCCCTGAGGCGGGCGAGCAGGCCGAGTGCCTCCTCCGCCGTGACCGGCGCACGCGCCAGCGCCACGTCCTTCAGCACCTCGGCCAGCACGCCGCCCAGCCCCACCATCACCATCGGCCCCATCACCGGATCGCGGTGCGTGCCGACGATCAGCTCTACCCCTTCGCCCGCCATCGGGCTGACCAGAAGTCCGTCGATCCGTGCATCGGGCACCTTCGCCGGGATCTCCTCCAGCATCCGCTGCGCCGCGGCCCGGACGGGCCCTGCCCCGCGAAGGTTCAATGCGACGCCGCCTACCTCGGTCTTGTGCGCGATGTCGGGCGACAGGATCTTGAGCACCACCGGCCCGCCACCCATCTCCGCCGCCGCCTCCACCGCCGCGTCGGCGGTCGTGACGACCCGCTCGGGCAGACAGGCGATCCCCGCCTCCGCCAGCCGCGCCTTGGCGGCGGCTTCGGTCATCGCACCGGCGGCGATCCGCGTTTCGGCGATCTCAGGCAGGGCGTCCGGCGCCGCCGCATCGAACCCGCGGGCGAGCCGCGCCAGACGGGCCAGCGCCGCGACGGCCCGCGACGGATCCGCGAAGGTCAGCACGCCGCGGTCTTCGTAGGCGGCGGCCTGATCCTCGTTGAACAGCCCGACCAGCGCAAAGGGCCGGTCGTGATCGCCGAGCGTCCCGAGCAGCGCCTCCCGCAGGCGGGGGCCCAGCACGGGCGAGGCGGTCCACGAGGTGAAGAAGGCGCAATAGGCGTCGAAGGCCCCGACGCGCATCATCTCGGACAGGTAATCCGGGATCAGGTCGAAATCGTTCAGGGCATGGGCCGTGATGTCGACCGGATTGCGCGGAGAGGCCAGAGGGTTCCGCTCCAGCAGTTTCTCGACCGAGGCATCGGGCATCGGCGGCACCGACAGGCCGTGCTTTTCCGCCGCGTCCGCCATCAGCACCCCCGCCCCGCCCGAGACGGTCAGGATGCCCAGCCGGTCGCCGGCGGGCAGCGGCGCGACGGTCGCGGCGTAGAGGGTGTCGAACATCTCTTCGGTCGTCTCGGCCCGCAGCGCGCCGTAGTGTTCGATCACCGCCTGAAAGCTGGCGTCCGACCCGGCGAGGGAGGCGGTGTGCGATTGCACCGCCCGCGCGCCCACTTCGGAGGCGCCGACCTTCATGATCGTCACCGGCTTGCGCAGCTCGCGGGCGCGGGTGAGCGCGCGGATCAGCATGTCGGGCCGGTTCACGCCTTCCATGTAGAGCCCGACGGCGCCGACGTCGTCCGACTCGATCATGTGGGCGAGGCATTCCGCGACCGTGACATCGGCCTCGTTCCCGGTCGAAACCCAGCCCGCCACGCCAAGCCGCCGGGCCTTGGCCATCGACAGCAGGTGCGTGCCGTAGGCGCCGGACTGGGTGATCAGCCCGATCCGCCCGCGCCGGGGCATCCCGCCCTCGAGCCCGGTGGTGAAGGTCCCGCAGGCGCCCGAGGCGGCGGAATAGAACCCCAGGCAGTTCGGCCCCAGTATCCGGATTCCGTGGCGGCGGGCGATCTCCAGCAGCTCGGCCTGCGCCGCCGCGCCCGCGCCGCCGACCTCGGAGAAGCCGGCGGAGAAGATCACCGCCGCGCGCACGCCCCGGCGGCCGCAGGCGTCGAGCGTGTCGGCCACCCGGGCCGAGGGCACGGCAAGTATGGCGAGGTCGACGTCGCCCGGCACGCTTTCGATGTCGGGATAGGCCTTCAGCCCCTGCACCTCGTCACGGGTCGGGTTGACCGGATAGATCGGCCCCGCGAACCCCGCCGCCTTGCAGAAATCCACCGGCCGCCCGCCGATGCGGCCCGGATCGTTCGAGGCGCCGATCACCGCGATGGCCCGTGGCGCGAAAAAGGCGCCGAGACCGGCCGCCGCTGGATTGGTCATGTCTCCTCCCTCCGACGCCTCACCTTCCGGGGCGGCGTCCGAACACGTTCCTTTCGATCGCCTCGCCCGCCGCCCGCAGGTCGCGGGCCGCCGCGCGCAGGGCGCTCTCCTCGATCTGGTCCGCGATGCTGATCGCCGACAGCCCAAGACGCGGCACCCCTTCGAGGTCGCGCATCACCACCGCCGCCAGGCTGAGCCCCCGGAACAGGTTGCCGAAATCGAACGCATAGCCGTCCACCCGGGCCTGCTGCACCTCGTCCCAATAGGCGTCGAAGCCGGGGTCGCGCTGCCAGCGCAGGCCGGCATAGGCTTCGCGCAGGGCGGCCTTGTCGTAACCCCGCACGGCGGCCACGCAACGCCCGATCGCACCCGCGAGATCCGGCAGGCGCGAGCCCTGCCGCAGGTCGGCGTGGACCACGTTCATCGGCACCACCCGGTCAGTCAGCACGATCCGCCCGTTCGGCGTGATGGTCCACAGGGCCACCAGAACCGAATGATCGCGGCAGATCCGCTCCATCACCGGGCGGATCATGTCGCCCATGTTCTTGCCCAGCATCGGGGCGGCCAGTTCCAGGACCCCGATCCCGATGGCATAGCTCTTGGTCTGCTCGTCGAAGGTGACCAGCCCCTCCTTCGCCAGCGTCTTCAGGATGTTGAAGGTCGTGGAGACGTTCAGACCCGTCTCGCGCGCGATGATGGCCACACCCTCGGGTCCATCCACCTGCGCAAGGCGCCGGAGGATCTTTACCGCGTTCTCGACAGCGCCGACATATTTCTGTGGATCGGGGGGTTTCACCACATTTTCTCTTGTCCGAATGACTTTCTTTATCAAGAATGCCGGCAACCGCGCAAGGGCCGCCGCGGCTTGGCCGCGCCGGAACGCCGCGCAACCGGATGGGAAGGGGAGGAAAAACTTGACCGCATTCACCCGCAGCACGGGCCGAATCCCAGCGAACCGGCCGCGCACCTGATGTCGGCGGCCTGTCTCGACATGTCGGATCACGCGGGCGGGATCCGCCGGCTCGCCATGATGCAGCCCGACCGCCGCAACGCCCTGTCCGACGAGATGCGGGGCGCGCTCCGCGACGCGCTGGAGGGGGCGCATGGCGACCGGACGGTGCGTGCGATCGTGCTGACCGGGTCGGGCGGCTGCTTCTGCGCGGGCGGCGACATCAAGGCCATGGGCCAGCCGATCCCGGTGGCGCTGGAGCGGCTCGAGGTGGTGCATGACATCATCCGGCTGATCGCGCTCGGGCCCAAGCCCGTGGTGGCGGCGGTGGACGGCGTGGCCTACGGCGGCGGCATGTCGCTTGCGCTGGCCTGCGACAGCGTCGTGGCGACCGAAGGCGCGCGGTTCTGCGCCTCCTTCGGGCGGGTCGGGCTGGTGCCGGACATGGGGGCGATGTGGTCCCTGCCCCGCCGCGTCGGCGCCGCCCGGGCGCAGCGACTGCTGCTCACCGGGGTCGAGGTGCGGGGCGCCCGCGCGGTCGAACTCGGCCTCGCCGATCTGCTGGCCGAGGGCGCCCTCGACCCCGCCGCGCTGGACGAGGCGCGGGCGCTGGTGCCGGCCGCGCCCCTGCCCGCCGCGCATTTCAAACGGATCATCGCACGGCATCACGGCGACCTCGAGGCCGTGCTGCGGGCGGAACGCGACGCGCAGGCGGCGCTGTTCGCCACGGACGACCACGCCGAGGCCCGGTCCGCCTTCCTCGAGAAGCGGACCCCGGCCTTCACCGGGGCCTGACGGCCCCACACCGGCGGAGAGGAGCCGCCGGTCCAAAGGGAGGAGACCCAAATGACCAAGTTCAACCGCCGCCAGACGATGGCCCTGATGGGCGCGTCGGCCTTCACGCCCCTCGCCCCCGCCGTGCTGCGGGCGCAGGACAAGCCGGCCGGCCTGCCCGACACGATGATCTGGAGCACCTACGACGTCGGCTCCACCGGCTATGTCGAGGCCTCGGCCATCGCCGACGCGATGATCAAGAACTACGGCACCCGCGTGCGCCTGCTGCCCTCGGGGTCGGGCGTGGGGCGGATCATCCCGCTCAAGCAGGGGCAGGCGAACACCGCGTGGCTGGCGAACGAACTCTACTTCGCCACGCGGGGCATCTTCGACTTCGCCACCCCGGACTGGGGGCCGCAGAACATGCGCACCATCGTCGGGCGGCCGGCGAGCTTTGGCATCGTGGTGACCGAGGAATCCGGCATCGAGACGATCGAGGACCTGCGCGGCAAGCGCTTCGCCTATGCCGCGGCCAACCCTTCCGTCGCGATCAAGGTCGACACGATGATCGGCTCCAAGGGGCTGACCCGCGACGATGTGGAGGTGATCGAATTCCCCTCCTATGCCGACACGCTGCGCGCGCTGACGCAGGGACAGGCGGACGCCGCGGGATCGGCCCTCACCGCTGCCGCGCTGACCGAGCTGGAGGCGTCGCCGCGCGGGATCCGCTGGTTGTCCTTCGATCCGAACGACACCGAGCTCTGGGCGAACATGAACAAGATCGCGCCGCTCTTCTCGCCGTTCAAGGAGACGATCGGCGTGGGCGTCACCGGCAAGGACCCGGTCGACGTGGTGGCCTACAAGTACCCGATGGTCACGGTGATGCACGACGCGGATCCGGAGATGACCTACGGCTTCCTCAAGGCGTTGGACGAAAGCTATCCCGGCTACAAGGACGCGGCGCCGATCATGGAACGCTGGGGCATCAAGCTGTCCGGCACCACCCCGATGGACGCCCCGCTGCACGAGGGCGCGATCCGCTACCTGCAGGAGATCGGCCAGTGGACCGACGAGCAGCAGGCGTGGAACGACGCCGCCGTGGCCGAGATCGAGGCGCTGATCGCGGCATGGCCGGACTTCCTGTCGGAGAACTCCGGGCTGGGCGAGGCGGAATTCGCCGACGCCTGGAACGCGCGGCGGAAAGAGATCGCCGCCGCCCTGTGACCCGTCACCCGGCCCGCTCAGAGACGGGCCAGAAACCCTCCCGCACCGTCCCGCGCGTCCGCCGCGCGGGACGGTGCGGCTGATTTTCGAAGGCTGCCCTGATGAGCCCCGACACAGCGCCCCCGCCGATGATGCGCGCCGCCCGCGTGGCGGTGATCCTTTTGTCCGCCATCGGCATCGCCATCGCCATGGTCCAGACCCTGCCGATCGTCGCGCCCGGACTGCGGCCGATCACATCGGCCTATTACTATGCGCTGCTCGGCGTCTTCCTCGCCGTCGTGTTTCTCTACTACCCCTCCGGCCGGGCAGAGCGGCCGACGCTTCTGTGGCTGGCGGACTGGATCTGCGCGGCGCTGGCGCTGGTGATCTGTTTCTACTTCGCCAGCCTCGCGCGGAAGATCATGACCGCCGGGTGGTCGTTTTCCGCCCCGTTCTGGCCCACCGTGGGCGCGTCGATCCTGTTCCTGCTGGCGATCGAGGCGGTGCGCCGCTGCGCCGGATGGATCCTCGCCTTCGTCTGCGCGCTCTTCGGCCTCTACCCGCTGATCGCGGATTCCATGCCCGGCGTGCTCTGGGGCAACCAGTTCACCTGGACCACGCTCGTCGCGGGCCACGCGCTCGGCACGGAATCGATCATCGGCATCCCGTTCCGCGTCGTCGCCGACCTGCTGATCGGCTACATCATCTTCGGCGTCGTCCTCGCCATCCTCGGCGGCGGCGAATTCTTCATGGCGCTGGCGCTCAAACTGCTCGGGCGCACGCGGGGCGGGCCCGCCAAGGTGGCCATCGTCGCCTCCTCGCTCTTCGGATCGCTTTCCGGTTCGGTCGTGTCGAACATCATCACCACCGGCACCTTCACGATCCCCTCGATGAAGAAGGCCGGCTATTCGCCGCATTACGCCTCGGCCGTGGAGGCCTGCGCCTCCACCGGGGGGACGCTGATGCCGCCGATCATGGGCGCGGCGGCCTTTCTGATGGCGACCTTCCTCGCCGTGCCCTACGGCGACGTGATCGCCGCCGCCATCATCCCGTCGCTCCTGTTCTATGCCGCGCTTCTGCTGCAGGCCGATTGCTACGCCGCCAGGAACGACCTGCAGGGCGCGGACGCCGAGGACATCCCCACGGGCCGCTCCGTCCTGCGGCAAAGCTGGATCTTCGTGCTGGCGCTGGCGGTGCTGATCTACGTGCTTCTCGTCCTGCGGCTGGAAAGCTACGCGCCGTGGTACGCCACGGGGGTGCTGATCGTCGGCGGGCTTCTCGATCCACTCTACCGGTCCCGCGTCCTCGGCGTCGCCCGGATCATCGAGGAATCGGGCGCCGCGCTGGCCCAGCTGATCGGCATCCTCGCCGGTGTCGGGCTTGTCGTCGGCGCACTGTCGATCACCGGCGTCGGCTCGGCCTTCGCGCGGGAGCTGGTGCAATACGCGAACGGCAACGTCTACCTGCTGCTGTTCTACGGCGGCCTGACCTCCTTCGTCCTCGGCATGGGGATGACGGTGTCGGCCTGCTACGTCTTCCTCGCCATCATCCTCGCCCCGGCACTGGTGCAGGCGGGGCTCAACCCGATGGCGAGCCACCTCTACATCCTCTACTGGGGCATGCTGTCCTACATCACCCCGCCGGTCGCGCTGGCCGCGATCACCGCCGCCTCGGTCGGCAAGGCGGACGCGATGAAGACCGGCTTCACCGCCATGCGGCTCGGGATCATCCTGTTCATCCTGCCGGTGTTCTTCGTGCTCGAACCCGCCCTGATCGGACAGGCCGGCGCGGGCGAGGTGGCGATGGCGCTGCTCACGGCGGGGTTCTCGGTCGCGCTCCTGTCGGCGGGGCTGTCGGGCTGGCTCTACTTCTCGGGCCGGCTCAGCATGGTGGAGCGGGGCGTCATCATCGCCGCCGCGCTCCTCGGCCTCTATCCCGAACCGATGACCGACATCGCGGGGGTCGCCGTGGCGCTCGCCGTCTTTGCCATCCACCGCTTCCGCGGCCCTGCCACTGCCTGAAAGGACCCGACTGAATGTCCGTCGACGACGATACCTTCGAACAGCTTCTCGACACCGTGACCCGGTTCGTCCGCGAACGCCTGATTCCCGCCGAAAACCAGGTCGAGGAAGACGACGAGATCCCCGAGGCGATCGTGCAGGAGATGCGCGAGATGGGCCTGTTCGGCCTGTCGATCCCCGAGGAGATGGGCGGAATCGGCCTGACCACGCTGCAGGAATCGCGGCTGATCGAGGCGCTGTGCTATGCCTCGGTCGTCTTCCGCTCGCTCATCGGCACCAATGTGGGCATCGGCTCGCAGGGGCTGGTGATGGACGGCACGCCCGAGCAGAAGGCCGAATACCTGCCCAAGCTCGCCAGCGGAGAGATGATCGCCTCCTTCGCGCTGACCGAGCCCGACATCGGCTCGGACGCCGCGCACCTGAAGACCACCGCGCGGCGCGACGGGTCGGATTTCGTGATCAACGGCACCAAGCGCTACATCACCAATGCCGTGCGCGCCGGCGTCTTCACCGTCTTCGCCCGCACCGATCCGGACCGCGACGGCGGCGATGGCGTCTCGGCCTTCCTCGTCCCCGCCGACACCCCCGGGATCACGGTGGCGAAACCCGACCGCAAGCTGGGCCAGAGGGGGACCAAGACCTCGGACGTGATCTTCGACGATGTCCGCGTCCCCGAAACCAGCATCATCGGCGGGCCGCAGAACCTGAACCGGGGCTTCCGCACCGCGATGAAGGTGCTCGACCGGGGGCGGGTGCATGTCGCCTCGATCGCCATCGGCACGGCGCAGCGGATGCTGGATCTGGCCACCGCCTACGCGCTCGACCGGGTGCAGTTCGGCCAGCCGATCGCGCAGCACCAGTTCGTGCAGGGGATGCTGGCCGAAAGCCAGGCCGAGCTGCTGGCCGCCCGCCACCTCGTCCGCGCCACCGCCGAGAAATACGACACCGAAGGGCAGGCGGTCCTGATGGCGTCCTCGTCGAAGTTCTTCGCCTGCGAGATGGCGGGCCGCGTGGCCGACCGGGCGCTGCAGATCCACGGCGGAGCGGGCTACATGGCCGAATACCCGATCGAACGGCTGTATCGCGACGCGCGGCTGCTGCGGATCTACGAGGGCACGAGCCAGATCCAGCAGGTCATCATCGCGCGCCGGATGATCAAGGAATACCAGGACCGGGCCTGAAGCGGCGCCCGGCCCCTGCCCCGCCGCTCAGCCCATGGTCTCCGGCGCGATGCCGGAGGCCACCAGCGCCGCGATCTCCTCCTCGTCATAGCCGAAATCGCGCAGCACCTCGGCCATGTGCTCCGCGAAACGCGGCGGCGGGCGCCGGAAGCTGGCCGGGGTGTCCGCCGGTTTCGCGGGCGCGCCGAGGCCGCGGTAGTCGCCGATCTCCACCGTCATCCCCCGGTGCGCGGTGTGCGGATGGCTCAGGCTTTCGCCCACGGTCAGGATCGGCCCCGCCGGCACCCCCGCCGCGATCAGCCGTTCGCCCAGCTCGGCCCCGTCGCTGTCGGCCATCGCGCGCTCCAGCTCCTCCCGCAGGGCATCGCGGTTGACGACCCGGTCCGCGTTGGTGGCGAACCGCGGATCCCCGGCGATCTCCGGCGCGCCGATCTCGGCGCAGAGCTTGGCGAACTGGCCGTTGTTGCCGACGGCGAGGTAGACCGGCCGCGTCGCCGTGGCATATGCGGAATAGGGCGAGATATTGGGATGGTCGTTCCCCGTCAGCTTCGGCAGCTTGCCCGACCGGAAATAGTTCGGCGCATGCGGGTGCAGCAGCTGCAGCGCGGAATCGAACAGCGCCGATTCCACGAACTGCCCCCGCCCCGTCGCCGCCCGGTGCGTCAGCGCCATCATCACCCCGATCACCGCGTTCAGCCCGGTCACCATGTCCACCACCGGCAGCCCGACGCGCATCGGCCCCGTCTCCTCCGTCCCGTTGACGGACATGATCCCGCCCATGGCCTGCAGGATCGCGTCGTAGCCCGGCATCGCCCCCATGGGACCGTCCGCGCCGAAGCCGCTGACCCGGGCGTATATCAGCCGGGGGAAGCGGTCGCGCAGGACCTCTTCATAGCCCAGCCCCCATTTCTCCATCGTGCCGACCTTGAAGTTCTCCAGCAGCACGTCGGCGCCTTCGAGCATCCGGAGCAGCACCTCCCGCCCCGCGGCCTGCCGCAGGTCCAGCGCGATCGCGCGCTTGTTCCGGTTCAGCCCCTCGAAATAGGCGGCGGTGCCGTCGTGGAACGGCGGGCCCCAGCCCCGGGTCTCGTCGCCCATGGGCGGCTCCACCTTGATGACGTCCGCACCGTGATCGCCCAGCACCTGCCCGGCGAAGGGTCCGCCGAGGACCCGGCTCAGATCGATCACCTTCAACCCGGCAAGGGCCCCTGTCGCGCCGTTCATTCCGCGGCCTCCGCTATCGGTTGCATGTCGTGAAAGGCCCGCTCCAGCAGGTCGGCATCCGCCGCGCCGTCGCCGCCGCCCGCCAGCGGATCGCGCGGCAGCAGCTTGTGCGTCAGCACCAGCCCCGCCAGCCGGGCGCGGTCGCCCTGCCCGCCCGTCATCCGCGCGTCCTCCCACGCCATGATGACCGCCGAGGCGGCGTTGTAGACGGCGCTCGCCGCCTGCCGGACCTCGGCCTCGCGCGCCGGGTCTTGCGCCACCGCCTCCATGTAATCGCACGCCCGCGCCAGCGCGTCCGCCAGCTCGCCCGGCATCATGTTGCCGGCCTCCTCCCCCAGCTCGTCCAGATGCGCGCGGAGCGCCTCCAGCGCCCCCTCGCGCCGCGTCGCCCGGGCGACGTCCAGCGCGACGATGTTGCTCGTCCCCTCCCAGATCGAGCCGAGGTGCGCATCCCGCAGCACCCGCGCGTCCGAGAACTCCTCGATATAGCCGCAGCCGCCGCGCACCTCCATCGCGTCGCCCGCGACCTTGCGCGCGTCCCGGCAGGTCCGGAACTTGAGCAGCGGCGTCAGGATCCGCAGCACCTTCGCCGCCCGCGCGTCGCCCGCATCCGCGCGCTCCAGCACCCGCGCGGTGTGAAACACCATCGACCGCCCCTGCTCCGCCGTCACCAGCATCTTGAGCAATTGCCGGCGCATCAGCGGCAGATCGAGCAGCCGCTTGCCAAACGCCGTCCGGTGCCGCGCGATGAACAGCGCCTCGGCCACCGACCGCCGCATCATCCCGGCCGACCGCACCCCGTTCGCCAGCCGGGACATGTTGATCATGTCGGTCATCTGCTTGAACCCCTGCCCCGGGTCGCCGACCAGATGCGCCACCGCCCCCTCCAGCGCGATCTCGCCCGAGGCCATGGACTTCGTGCCCATCTTCTCCTTCAGCCGCAGGATGCGATAGGCGTTCGGCGTCCCGTCCGGCAGGCGGCGCGGCAGCAGGAACAGCGACAGGGCCTTCGTCCCCTCCCCCGCCCCCTCGGGCCGGGCCAGCACCATGGCGAGGTCGGCGTCGGGGTTGGAACAGAACCACTTGTCGCCGTAGAGCCGCCAGTTCCCCTCCGCGTCCTTCCGGGCCGCGGTGTCGATGGCGCCGACGTCGGAGCCGGCCATCTGTTCGGTCATGAACATCGCGCCCTGAAACAGAACGTCCATGTCCTGACTGGTGAGCTGGTCGAAATACTCCGCCACGAGGTCCGGATCGCCGAACTTCACCAGCGTCCGGGTCAGGCTGTCGGTCATCGACAGCGGGCAGCACAACCCGAACTCCGCCTGCACGAACAGGTAGACCAGCGCGTATTTCGCGATCGGCGGCAGTTTCCCCGCCCGGCCGAAGACCCCGCCCCGGTGCGACATCGCGGCGAGGCCGAATTCGCCGAAGGCATAATGCTCCAGACGCTGATAGGCCGGGTGCGTCTCGACCCGCTGGTCGTCGGCGCCGATCCGGTTGCGGATCTTCAGCGTCGGCGGGTTCTTGTCGGCCACCAGCGCCAGTTCCTCCAGTTCCCCCCCGGCCAGCGCGCCCATCCGGTCGAACTGCGGCAGCAGCGCCGCGAAATCCTCGGGCGACAGGTAGACCTCGAGCAGGCGCCGCAGCGCCGGGTCGGCGCGGAAGGCGTTCAGCCCGGCGCTGTCGGGGATGTTGCGGTGAATGTCGGGCATTGTCTCTCCTCCCTAGCGGCCCGCGCGGGCCGTCCTGTTCACTTTCCCGGCGGCATCGCCACGGCCATCGCATTCCTCCGCGATCGCCGCCGCGATCATCGCGCCGATCGCTGGCATCTTCGGCAGCACCCGCCCTTCGGGCCCGGCCACGGTCACGGCATAGACGCGGCCACCCACTTCGACCGGCAGGGACACGCCGCCGAGGTCCGAGGAATAAGCCGAGGCTGACATGAACCAGCCCCGGGCCCGCGCCTCGTCGATCTGCGCCAGCACGGTGGCGGCATCCGTGGGCGAATTGGCGGTATAGGCCCGGTAGCGCACCCGCCGCAGCAGGCCCTCCCGCTCTGCCGCACTCATCCGCGACAGCAGCGCCTGACCCGTGCCGGTGACATGGATGGGCAAACGCGTCCCGACCTGCGCGGCGTAGCGGATCAACTGCGGGCTCTCGCGGACGTCCAGCACGACGACATGCAGCCCGCTCGCCCCGGCGATCCACACCGTCTCGCCCGTTTCCTCCACCAGCCGGTCCATCACGCGGATCAGGGCGTCGGGGACCGGCTCGGCCATGGTGATCGCCTGCGCCAGGCTCAGCCAGCGCGGCGTGGGATAATAAGCACCCCGCGCGCGGGGTTCATACAGATAGCCCCTCTCGGCCAGCGTCGCGACGATGTTGAAGGCCGAGGACCGGGGCCAGCCGAAATGCGCGACCAGCTCCGCCACCGTCGCGGGCGACTGCCGCTCGGCGAAGAACTCGAGGATCGACAAAACGTTTTCGGCCTGCTTGACGAGCAATGATGCACCCGGTCCAGAATGATGGCCTTGAAAGTCCACATTCATGGACCAGATGCAAGAGAAAGGTGTCTGCGCGCGCTCAGCCGATTGTGCGCGTCGTGCCGGAGACGCGGATCCCCTCGCCCGCCGTCTCCCCGATCTCGGCGTGAAGCAGGGACCGTGCGCCCATGTCCTCGCCCTGCACGATCTCGATCGCGCCGCCATGTGGCCAGCCGATGTCGCGCAGGTATCCCGACAGCGCGGCGGCGGCGGCACCGGTCGCCGGGTCTTCCAGCACGCCGCCGACGGCGAAGGCGTTGCGGCTGTGGAACCGTCGCGGCGTCTCGGACCAGACGAGGTCGATCGTGGTCAGACCGTGCGCCCGCATCAGCCGCGCGCCGTCCCCGAGGGCATAGGTCATCGCCGCCAGCGTGGCGCGGTCGCGCAGGGCGAGGATCAGGTGATCGTTCCCGGCCTGGGCCAGCCCCGGCGGCAGGGCCGGGTCCAGATCTCCGGCGTCGAGGCCGAAGAGCGCACACGCGGCGGTGACAAGCGCCGGATCCGCCGCGGCGCTGCGCGTCGGCGGCGAAGTCAGCGTGGCATGGAACGCCCCGCCCGCGCGCCGCGCCTCCACCGAGATCGCGCCGGTGTTGAGGATCAGCGGAAAGCGCCCTTCGCCTGCGCGCGCGGCAAGCACGCTGCCGAGCGCCACGGTGGCATGGCCGCAGAAGGCGACCTCTCCCTCCGGCGCGAAATAGCGCACCCGCCATGCATCACCTTCCGGCGCGGCGAAGACGGTTTCGGAATAGCCGACGTCGGCCGCGATGCGCTGCATGTCGGCCTCCGGCGGAAGGGTGTCGCGGACGACCACGCCCGCCGGGTTGCCGCCGGTGGCGCCATCGGAAAAGGCGGCCAGGCGCAGGATGTCGGTGTCTTGGGTCATGGGGAAGGTCCTTTCAGGAACGGGCTTAGGCCAAGGGCTGCCGAGGCGCCAGCGCTTCACTCCGGCGCGGCCTCGCAGGTTGGCGGGACGAGCGCATCCGGCGGGGGCAACCCGGGCCGCGGTGTCGTCAGCCCCGCCCGCAGGACGAGACCGATCAGCACGTGCCGCGGCAGCGGACCGAAGCCCGTGTGCCCGCCACGGTAGGTGTCCAGGGCGAGAGAAATCGCGCTGTCCTCGACCGGCGCGGGCAGCGCCCCGGCCGGCTCGGTGGCGAGGACCAGCCCCGCCACCACGGCGGCCATCCGGGACGAGATCGTCGGGTGGGACGGTCTCATGCCCGTGTCACCGGCGGCCGCCGAAGGAGTTCGGCCGCGTCGCGATGTTCTCCGTCGAGCGGAAGACGTAGCGGTTGACCTCGTCCTGGGCCACCTGGTTCGCGCCACGGTTCTCGTAGAGGTCTTCGGTCTTCACGATCATCGCCGTGCCCGAGGTCGGGGCGCGGCTGACCTCGCCCAGTTCGACATCGCGCTGCGAGACGCTGGCGTCGGCTTGGGGATAGGCGAAGGCGGCCTGACCGGCGACAAGCAGGGAGGCGGCGAAGGCGGTGAGAAGGATGTGTTTCATGTCAGTCTCCAAAGGTTGGTTGCGTCCGGCGTTGGTGCCGGT
>Ga0310345_10003503_pt1 | contig 14909 bp, 11 predicted proteins | sample HC15DNA20500_MG_FD_204667 | JGI IMG/M metagenome (GOLD analysis project Ga0310345, IMG submission 204667) | Marine microbial communities from station ALOHA, North Pacific Subtropical Gyre - HC15-DNA-20-500_MG | ecosystem: Environmental > Aquatic > Marine > Oceanic | place: Pacific Ocean: North... | reverse complement strand
ACCGAAAAACGCCAGGGACAGCTTCTTCACCCAGGGCAGCGAGATCATTGAGTCCAGGAGCGTCCGCACGGGAATTCCCTTCTGGACCATCAACCTATCCATGATCCCCGGCTACGTGATCGACCCTATCCAATACAGGAATTTTCGCTTCGCGAGAAACGGCGATAAGGAAATCCGCGGGACCTTCGCGGGAAAGCTGCTCATCCTCCATGACCATCGCAACCTCTTCGCTGTCGATCACCAGGGAGGCAAGGTCCGCTGGTCAATTCCGATAGGAATGAAGAAAGAAAAACCTGCCCCGGGAAATCCACGCGACCAGGAGCCTGTATTCAGACAACTCAGTGAAAGAATCCGGGGATGCCTGGTCACTCCTGACAGGGTCTTCGTCACCAGCAGCCACAGGCAACTCTACTGTTTCAACCACCTGGGGATGGAACTCTGGAAAAAAGAGCTGGAGTTCGATCCGGCGCAGGCCAGACCTTCGGCGACCGGCTCTGAAGTCTTCGTGCTCAACCAGCGCGACATGGGCTACAAGGGCTTCGCCATCGGCGACGGCAGCCAGGGGAGACCCTTCGAACTCGCGCGCGCCTACAATAGCGCCCGCAGGGTCGGAGAGCCCGTGCAATTAGGCAAGGGGCTCTGTCTGCTGCCGCTCACCAGGGCCGTTCTTCTGCTCGACCTCGCCCAGAGGGCTGTGCTGTGGGAATTCCAACCCGTCGAAGGCACCATCGAGCAGATCTTCCATTCCTCCGAAGCACCTGGCGAGGTGATCGCCGTATTGGCCCGGGAGGGGGGAAAGCCCTCCCTGGCAGGGCTCTCCATAGCGGATGGAAGCCTGGACTGGAGCTATGAAAAATTCGACGATGGCCCCTCGTATTTTTCCATCTTCCGTGATGGACACCAGCTCTTCATCATCCACGGGAGTGACCGCCTGAAGCTCCTGGCGCTCGAGGTTCGCCGCATCCCCGCCACCGACAGGATGAGCGTGTCCTCTCTGTGGCCGCAGAAGGAAATACACCTTGGCACCTACCTCGGCCGCCTGCGCAACCGGCACCTGCATATCCTGGAGAACGCGGTCATCTTCCCCGACCCCGGCCAGTCGATCTCCATCTACGACCGCGTGAAGGGAACGCTGCTGAGGCCTGTGGAGCCCAACCCCCTCAGCAGCTTCCTTGCCGAGAAGAGATCCTACCGCAGCGCCGTGACAGCCGGGCGCCTGGTGCTGTTGACAGACGGTGGAGGCTGCGGACTGAGCGGCGCCGGCCTCTCAGCCCAATCCGACACCGCCCGCGAAAGGATGGGCCTGCTCAACAGGTATGTCAGCGACCGGACAAAAGCCGCCACCGTCATCGACCTGGCCCTGGCGTACTTCCAGGCCAATGACCACCACACGGCCGTCGTCCTGCTTGATCTCGCATTGAAATCCGAGGGAATCCAGAGTTCCGACGACGCCAGGGGGCGCGAGGACATCGCCTACCTCCTCGAGGGGATCAAGCAGGAGGCGATGAAACATGTGAACCCACGAGAGATCACCGCCCGCAAGCTCGAGCTGCCTCCTGTCATCGATGGCAGGCTGGAGGACTCCTGGAGCTACGCCCACAGGGTGCTCCTCACCGCTCCCCGAAACCTGAACCTGATCCCCGCTCCCGGGCTCAGCCGCCAATGGGAAGGCGAAGAAGATCTCTCGGCTATCCTCTACACGGGCTGGGATGAGTCCTACTTCTATTTTGCCCTGGATGTAGAGGACGATGTTCTCAGGGCTTATGACCGCGACGCGGAAAACTGGAAAGGTGACTGCCTGCTGATCGGCCTGGATCCCGATGGGGATGGAGGCTACCGACAGGGCAGTGACGACCAGCTGATGACCCTCGGACTCACCATCCCCAAACGCCGGAAGGAAGCCAAGGATCAGGACCCCGCGGAGGGAGGAGAGGAGGGCGACCTCGAGGAAAGCGAAGAGGAGGACGATCAGCCGCAGGGACTCTTTTCGGTCAAGAAAAAGAACGACTCCAGCGGCGCCATCTACGAGGTGGCCCTTCCCTGGACCTCTTTTCCTCTGTTCAAAAACGGCTCCCCACCACCGGCGGGATTCAACTTCGGACTCAGTCTCCTCTTGACAGATGATGATACAGGCCGCGGGGCCACGAAGACCCTCAGCATCAATCCCTGCCACCTGATCCCGCGCAAACAGCGAAATGTCTGGATCTGGAGATTCATGATCCCGGAGTTTTTCCCACGGGTCAAATTGCGCTGAGAGCCCCGGGCAATGAAAAAAAGAGCCCCCGGAACCTAGGTTGCGAGGGCTCTGAAAACTGGCGAGGATGACGAGACTCGAACTCGCAACCTCCGGATCGACAGTCCGGTGCTCTAACCAAATTGAGCTACATCCCCGTTAGTTTCGAAGTCAGATTCTTTAACTTGTCGGGCCTTGCTTGTCAAACCGTATTTCGCCAACCAAGGACGGGCCATTCTACTACAGATCACCGCAATTGCCCTGAAATGACCTCCTAAACTCCGGCGTTCATACACGCTCGGCGAGCCGATATCTCTGGCTGTCCCAGTCAAAATCCTTATTGAGGTATTTTTTCAGCGTACCGGCCACCCGCTGGTTCAATTCCTCCATCTCGAGATCGGTGTCGTAGCCCGCGATGACAACCCTGCTGGCAATTTCTGAGACCTTCAGCGGCCCCCCCGCCTTGTCCAGGACATCGGTGATGTAGTCTTTCAACCGGGTCTTCTTCTTAGGGAGGATCTGGCGAACACCATCCTCCCTGAGTGCCTCATCGCTGAGCCGGTACTTCTTTCTCTCCTTGATGAAAATATCGTAACGCTGGAGAGCCTGGAAAACGGTGTTGTAGAAAGACCTCGGATTGGTGGAACTGGAGACATAGCCGACATCAGGCAGCTCTCGCTGGATCTCGGAGGCGGAGAGGGGGCCCTTGGCCTGCAAAAGAACCTGGGCGATATAATCCTTCAGGTTATTTTTTCTCTTGCCGGCGAGAAAGCTGCGCCCGTCACCTTCTTCAACTCCACCCCTGCGGGAACCAGAGCCAAAAGGATCATCGCGTTGCGAAGAATCCGCCTGGGCCTCCTGGCCACTTTCTCCCGAGCGTTCGATAACCTCTATCTGGTCCTCTAATCTTCGAAGCTCCAGGCGCAAAAGATCCCGCTCCTTCAGGAGCGCGGCTATCGTCTTATTGCTCTTCTTCTGATGGAGGAGCTCTTCAAGTTCCCTGACCGTCAACTCCTCTATCTTCTTTTCTTTAATTCTTGATAACATGATCTCTATACTTCTTTTATCAATCCTGCCTACTGACCTGAATCCACCCGGACGGGGCAGCCCGCCCTTCCCACCGGCCTGAAACGTCACAACCTGTCAATACTCATTCAGGTCCATGACCATTTACAGACAGCACTCCATGCAATCTCCCTTCACTCAATTCCCGGCAAACCAGGGAAAACGACCACCGAGCAACCAACCCGCTTGCTCCGCTTTTTACTGAGGTCGGCACACCACCTGTATACCGTCCTGGCAGGTTTGCCGAAGCAGCACACCGCAGCCCGCTCCCGGGTGGGAAACCCACTCATCTCCCCCCAGTCCGCAACTGCGAAAAACTGCGTGCTTCTCCCAATCTGCTTGCGACAAAGTATATTCAGACTCCAGTTTTTTCTCAAAACATTTATGTAACACAACCTTACCAGAACACTGATTTGAGGAGATCCGGCTCCACCCTCCCCCACATCCTCAGCCCTAGGCTGCTCACGAGAGCTGCCACAGAGTCCGCCCATGGTCCTAACTCGACTCCCGGAAAAAACTTACCCCGCTGTTCAGCCGCCGCCGCCGCCGGGGCCGGGCACCTGTCGAGAAGAACGGTCGGAAATAATTAGCGACAAGATGCTTGCAGGAAATCCGGGCGCGGAGTTTTCTTCACGGAGTGATTAGCCGCGACCGACAGGATCGGGAACCACGTCAGTGACTGATGACCTGAAAAAAACCAGCGAGGCTTTCAGCCGTATGGATGTCCCCGCCGAGACCAGGTCCCAGGCCCTGGCCAACCTGGAAAGCTGGCTGGACGATGGCCGCTTTCAGGATACCCGCCCCCAGCTTGGTTATCTTCTGCAGGCAGGACAATACGACCAGCTCTTTGATTCCTTCTTCCGGCACATCCCCTTCGGCACCAGCGGCCGGCGCGGCCCGGTAGGTTACGGAACCAACCGGTTCAACCCCTTCACGCTGGGCACCTCAATCCAGGGGCACTGCGACTTCCTGCAAACACGCGGCAAGAAGAACTCCCCCGGCGTCGTCATCGCCTACGATGTACGGGTCTTCAACGACATCAGGGAGACCTACAATAGCCTCATCCCCAATCCCCTGGTGGGGATGCTATCGGAGGACTTCGCCAGAATCGCCGCAGGGATCTATGCGGCCAATGGAATCAGGGTCTGGTTTGCCCCCGGCGGGAAGGACGGCTATGTCACCACCCCGGAGCTCTCCTTCGCCATCAGGGAACTCGGAGCGCTGGGAGGCCTCAATGTCAGCGCCTCACACAACCATCCGGATGACAATGGCGCCAAGATCTACAACGCGGCCGGGGCGCAGGCCGTCTCCCCGCTGGACCAGGAACTCGCGGAAAGCGTCGAACGTACAACATCGATCTCCAGCATTTCCTGGGATGAGGCCGTCGCGGCCGGCCTCGCGAAGCCGATTCCTCCCGAGATTCACGAGAGGTACATCGAGACCAATCTCGCGATTTCCATCCATCCTTCCGCGCGCTCCGCACGGATAGCCTTCACCCCGCTGCACGGCACAGGAAGGACCTCGGTAGAACATGCGCTGAAGAAGGCCGGCTTCGAAATCCAATGTCTGCCCAGCCAGGGAGAGCCGGATGGGACCTTCCCCACGGTCCCCTTCCACAGCGCCAACCCGGAGGTTCGCGAATCCATGGATCTCGTCACCGGCTTCGCCAGGGAGGAAGGCTTCGACCTTGCCCTGGCGACCGACCCGGACGCAGACCGCCTTGGCGTAGCGATCCCGGACGATGAAGACCGCTGGAGCTTCCTGGATGGAAACCAGATCGGTCTTCTGCTGGCGGCCTATCTCCTGGAATCCTGTCCCCCCGAAGAACGCGGTGAGCGCTTCTGTGTCTGCACCACGGTTACGACCTCCCTGCTCCCCCGGCTGGTTCGCGGCATGGGCGCCCAGTCGGTGAACGATCTTCCAACCGGCTTCAAGTACATCTGCGAGGTTCTCAGATCGATCGAAGAGCATGGGCATTATAAGGAGAAGATCAGGGGCTCCCTCGACGGCTTCCTCCTCGGCACCGAAGAATCACACGGTTACCTGGTCACGGATTCCGTCCGGGACAAGGATGCGACCGGAGCATCCCTGCTGCTGGCCGAGTTCGCCTCCCGGCTCAAGGAACACGGGAACACCCTCCTCGGCCGCCTCGACAAGCTCTACCTCGAATTCGGCTACACCGCGACCCGCCACGCCTCAACCGTCATGCTGGGGGCCAGGGGGCATCTCAACATCAAGGCCATCCAGGCCAGCCTCAGGAGCTCGCCGCTGAAACAGATAGGCGAGAAGGCGGTGGAGAACCTCATCGACTATATGGACGAGGAGGGTTCCTTCGGCCCGATCCTGTCGGATACCGATCGCACAGCCAGGGACATCCTCGAGTTCAGACTTGCAGATGGGGCCCGTGTCATCTCCAGACCCAGCGGCACAGAACCGAAACACAAGATCTATGTCGAGGTCCTCTCCGACCCCATGGGCGTCGGCGCCCCGCCCGAAGCTCTGCGCGTCCGCAAATCCGAGAGCGACGCTACCGCCAGAAACCTTGCCGATGACTTCCTCACGCAGATGCTCGACCGCATAGGGATCAGCTTGCCACCCTGGGCGTTGGACATATCCGATCTCGTACCCCTGGAATGGAAACAAGACTTCGCCGGGTCTGTGATGCCGAAACTGGTCTCTGAACTCACTGCTGGAAAGTCGGCCGGGGAAGTGGAAGAATGGGTAGACCAGCGTTTGGGAAAATATGGCGCGGATTGGAGGTTGCTTGTCGGTGATGCCGTTTCGGCGTACTGCAGGCAGGAGCCTGTCGGTCCGATTGTAAAGAAAACCCTCGAGAGGCTCTTTGACATCGAGTCCCGCGCCTCCTCCAGGGAGAAAGATTAAAAATGCGAATGATCGTGAATAGACTGGCCTCAATGGTTGCCGCGGCGATTCTGATCGCCGGCTGCGGAAATACTCCCACCCCGCAATCAAAGGATGCGCCACCCTCACAGGAGGCCGAACAGCTCTCGTCCTGGCGACAGGTCTACGAATCCGCTGTAGAGGGAAATAACGTCAAGCGCTCCGCCAGGGGCTTTGTAGAGCACCGGAGACTGAAAGACCATGCGGAGGGAAGCTTCTTTGTCTACGACATCAAAGACATGAAAACTCCTGTCGGTTTCTTTCTTCCCAGCGGAGAAACCTACCGCTACATCACCGACAATAACTCCGGAAAGACCGTCTCAAAAAGCCTGGGCCCCCTGGAGCCGACCGCAGCGGTAAAGACCCTGCTGGACATCGAGGCCGACGTCGAGTTCGAGAGTCGGCTCAACCGATAGCATCGGATTGGTTGAACCCAGTCAGATTTCTTGCTGTGTATCCTGATTCACCCTAAGATTTCTGTATGGAACGAAGTGAAAGAGAATTCGGACCTGGCTCTGTGACCGTCCCGCCGAAGAGCCTGGCCCGCCCACTCAGCAGCCAGGCGGCTCGAGAAGAGAATACCGAGGAAAGAATCCGGTCGCTTCTCTGGCGCTACCAGCCCGAGTTTGTCCTCGCTGGAAGCCTCGAGATTCTTTTCACAAGGAACTCGAGCACCCTGGTCTCCCTGAGCCAGCGCAAGGGCCATGGAACGCTGAGGCTTCATGTTCTCTTCAGCAGCGCCCCTGCCGGAGTCCTCGAAGATGTCATTCGGTTCTGCTTTACCTGCAAGGACCAGGCCCAGTCGAAAACACTCAGGTCCCGGATCCTCGATTACGTAGGGGAGAACCGCAACCAGGCAATCGCCACGGTGGCGAGACCTGCCTGCTACGCTCCGGAAGGTTCCATCTACGATCTCGAGGAGATCCTGTGGCACGTGATCAGGGAGTATGTTCCCGAGCGAAGGCTGAAGAGAACCCGACCGAGCATTGGCTGGTCCAAGCGGGCTACGACCGAGCTGATGGGAAAATGGATCGAGACACCGCGGGAAGAGGCGAACATCATCGTGATCAACAGATTGCTGGATGACGAGCGCGTGCCTTCCTATTACATCGAATACATCGTGTACCATGAACTTCTCCATGATCTCTTTTCCATATCTCGATCACACGGGCGCTGGGTCAAACACTCACCTGAATTCCAGACCCGCGAAAAAACCCATCCTCTCTACGCCAGGGCGCGAGAATGGGAAACACGCGAGCTCCATTCTCTGACCACATCCGAAAATGCGGCAAGGTAAGTCACTGAAAATCACTCGAGGAATCGTGCTGCCTCCCCTTCTCGCAGCCGCTCTTCTCGCGACCTCCGCGACCGGGGCCGCGGAGAAGATCGACACAGTGAGAATCGAACAGGTGACGAGCGGACTTCCCGGCAGCACCTCCAGGCAGCCTCGTTCGGTTCGCCAGGTTCTGTGGATCGACGGCAAGAGCCGCCGCCTGAGGCTAGAGCAATATACCGCCGGCAACGACAAGGTCCTCGATACTCTCTACCTCCTGCACTGTGGAGAGAAAAAAGAGACCTCTATCTTCACCCTCCCGGGTGGAGGGAAAAAATACCGTGAGTACAGAGGCGACCTGAACGAGAACCAGCGCAACCGGCGGGTTCACGAGCTGGAGCAATTACGAGTTCTAAAATCCTATTCCGCCAAGGAACGCAAGCTGGCCATGAAAAAGCTGGGCTTGCGAGAGGGTGGGAAAAGAGACGTCAGGATCCGCTGGAACGAGGCCGCCGACCACCTCGGCTTCACCTGCAGACGCCTCACCGTCACCGAAAACGAAATAGTCGTTATCGATGCGGTGCTGACCAACAGTCTGCCGGGGCAGGGAGGTGACAGCGCCAGCAGCTACTTCGCGATGTATCGCAGGCTTGGAGTCTTCTCTGAAGAGGTGCTCGAGAAAATCCGCGGAGTTGAGGGCATCCCCATGAAGGCCGAGATAACAGTCATCACCGAGCTGCCCCGGTACACCATCTCCGTGGAAACGCGCCTGCTCAAGAGCGAAAAAATGATGCCGAGCCTGTTCGAATTGCCGGCCGGGTCTGAAAAAATTCTCGACACACCCACCTTCTCCATTTGCCCCATCTGCGAAACACGCGGCGAGACGGAGAAAATGGGCAGGGTGTTCACCCAGGGAGGCGGGGTGATCTATGTGGATTCCGAGCGCTGCGCCCGACAGCTCCAGAAGAAGCTGAAGACACCGAAGAAACCCTGAGACGACGGGCTGTTCTCAGGAAGAGATCTCGACCATGGTACCCCGGGGAACCAGGTCGAAGATCATCTCGACATCGTCCTTGAGCATCCGGATGCAGCCGGCCGAAGACTCCCTGCCGATGGAATCAGTTTCCATGGTCCCATGGATACCTATGCCGGAAACACGGTTGGTATCACGGAATCCCAGCCAGCGCGAGCCCAGCACATTGCGGGGATCGCCCGGTTCGACAGGATCGGAACCGGGCCGGAACCAGGTCGGGTCTTTCTGGCGAACCTCTATGCTGAACTGCCCCTCGGGCGTCGTATTGTCCCTGCCCAGGCCGACGCGGGCCTGGTAGAGCAGCCTGCCATCCAGGGTCACCCAGAGGAGGAAGTCACTCTTATCGACAAATATCTTCATCTTGCCACCAAGGACTCTCAGACGGCTGCGCGGCTGGATCACCTCGGAGCTCAACCCGCTCAAACGGATGATGGCATCTGAGGTGGTCTGGTATTGCTTGGCGATGCGGGTGAGGTTGTCGCCGGACTGAACATTGTAGCGTTCGACCAGGGGCGACATTCGCAGCGAGAAGATGTTCCTTTTCAGCATCGGACCCACGATATCGTAGACACGCCTGCGCAGGATTTCGTTCGTCGCCAGGCGATGAGCCTGGGAGAGCTCCGTCCAGGCCTTGAGCAGCTTATCCTCTTTTCCCTGCAGCAGGATCGAGTTGCCCCTGCTCAGTTGATTCTCGAAAGCCTTGTTCCCCTCTCCGCGTTCAACGAGATAGCCGATGTACTTTTCACGCCAGAGGGTCAGGTTATCATCGGCCTCAAGCAGCTTCAGAACCTGGCTGGTGAGATTGACGTCTCTTCGATTCTGAGCTTTTGAGAATGCCGCCCTGTAGAGCCGCAGCCCCTGGCCCTCCTCACCCCTGGCGAAAAAACGATCCGCCTCGGCCAGGAGGGCCTGGATCTCAGAATCCTGGACCGTGGCGACTGGCTTCGCGATGGCTGGCCTGGGCAGGACGATGCCGGTGCGCTGAAAAATCGGTCGCCTGGGAATCGCGATCGGCGCCAAGGCGGCCTTCGGCGGCGGATTGCTGCTGACCATCCTCGACGCGGCGTTCCCCGTCTCCCGGGCGTCCCCGGGAGCGACAGGCAAACCGTCATCCTTTAGAAAATTGACGCCAAGAAGCGCGACTCCACCGCCTACCACAGCAGCCAGCAACATACCCATCCAGGTTTTCACAATTAGCCTCCTCTACATTTCGCCTCGGCTCCATAGGGACCCTGAACGCGAAAGTCGTTGTGTTTCTCTCCCTCTTCCCGGGAATTGCTCCCGGGAAATCTCTTCTCTTCTCTCCAGGAACGGAAATTACCACTTCTTTTCGGAACAGGCCTCCAGGCGACCTGAACTTGGCGCGAATTTTAGCACGCTGGCACCTTAAACAAAGACATAAATTTTTTCAGGGCTTTCAGTTGAATCAACAGGACGCGCCGCCGGGAAGCGGCAGGATAACCTGCTTTCCGCCACGATTCAGCGAATCGATGATCCAGCATCGCTCTCCACCCATCTGCCGGCCGGGAAGCCGGCGGAAGCCGTCTCAGGCGCTGCGGGCGGTCTCGACGAGGCCGTCGAAAACTTCCGGATCCCTGACAGCGAGATCGGCGAGCACCTTGCGGTTCAAGTCGACCTCGGCGCGCTTGAGCCCATGGATGAACTCGCTGTAGCGCATTCCTCTGGCCCTGCAGGCGGCATTGATCCTGACGATCCAGAGCCGGCGCCAATCGCCTTTTTTCTTCCGGCGGTGACGAGTCGCGTAAGCTTCAGCCCTTGTGCGAGCCTCCTTGGCGGTACGCAGGAGCTTTCCACGGCCACCACGGAAGCCTTTCACTCTCCGAAAGAGCTTGTTCCTCTTGCGCAGCCGGGCTACCCCAAATCTGGCACGTGGCATTTCTCAGTACTCCTGCGATCAGGCTCCGAACTCGAGGACTAGTCCTCGCAGAGCAGCTTACGAATTTTCTTGGCATCTACAGGCGCGCACATGGCGCCCTTGCGAAGATTGCGAAGTTGCTTGGTGGTCTTACATTCGAGGAGATGGCGCCTTCCGGCCTTCCAACGCTTCACCTTGCCACTGCTGGTGATCTTGAAGCGCTTGCGCGCGCCCCGGTGAGTTTTCTGCTTAGGCATTTGAGTTCCTCCCTGGCAGGACGCCCCTGGGCGTTCCGCGAAAATCACACTCCCGAATAACTTACCCTACCGCTGGCAGTAACGCGAAACGCCACCTGTGGCGACAGTACCCGCGAACACAGCGGAAGTGGGAGATTCTACCGCAGGCTCTGATCTATGGAAGGCTTTTTTTACCCGATTCAGCCCCCACCCCGAACTCGAAAGAATACCGATAACCGTAACCCTCAGCTCACCTCGAAGCCCGCCACGGCGGCTTATTTGCTTACCAGGATCATATTCATACGGTTGCGCGCTTCACGTGACGGTTCCTTCTCTACCTTGCAACAATCCTCGAGTTCTCCCGCGAAACGTTCGAGAAGCTCCATGCCGAGCTCGACATGGGCCATCTCACGCCCACGGAACATCATGGTCACCAGGACCTTGTGACCCTTGCCAAGAAAGCGGCGAGCTCTCTCCACTTTGACCCTTAAATCATGTTCGCCAACCTTGGGCCTGAGCTTCACTTCCTTGCGCTTGTTGACAGGTTTCTTCTGACCCCTGCTCTTCTTGGTCTGCTGGTACCTGAACTTTCCGAAATCCATCAGCTTGCAGGTACGGGGGTCCGAATTCGGAGCTATTTCCACAAGGTCGACTTCCCGCTCATTCGCAATCTGCAGGGCCTCGCTGACCTCCATGATCCCCAACTGCTCGCCCTTGTCATCGATAAGACGGCAATTACCGCCCGAATCACGTTCTGTCAGAATACGCGGCCCTTTCTGACGAAGGGGTGCTCTACCACGAGAATTTTGTATGGAAATAAAACCTGCTCCTTTAAATCGAACTGTGGGAAATCCGGAACGTCGAGCCCATCCTCACGGGAGATTCCGCGACAGGCAGCCAGCGGATACTGGCATTCCCGGTTTAATTAACCCGATTGACAACAAGTGTACTCTGATACTAATCCTTGGGAAAAAAGCCCGTCAACTGAAAAAGAGCAGATGGGCGCCCTCACCCGGCCTCTTCCTCTGCCGTTTCCTCCGGCAGGTTCAACTCGAGGAATAGCTCCTCCAGTTGTTCCCGGCTGACACCGCCGGGAGCTTCAGTCATGATGCAGCCGCCCTTGGCCGTCTTGGGGAAGGGGATCACATCACGGATCGAGGGGGCCCCCAACAGGAGCATCACCAGCCGGTCGAGCCCCAGCGCTATTCCACCGTGGGGCGGCGCACCAAAGGAGAGAGCGTCGAGCAGGAAGCCAAATTTCTCGCGGGCTTCCTCTTCAGACATGTCGATCGCCTTGAACACCCTGGCCTGGACGTCCTGGCTGTGAATACGAATGCTGCCGCCGCCAAGCTCGATTCCATTGAGAATAATGTCGTAGGCCCGCGCCTTCACCGCTCCGGGATCATCCTCGATCAACTCGAGGTCTTCCAGCCGGGGACTCGTGAAGGGATGGTGACACGCATGGTAGCGTCCATCGTCTTCACTCCAGTCCAGCAGGGGGAAATCCGTCACCCAGAGCAGGTCGAACCGCCCCTGCGGAATGAGATCGAGCTTGTCGCCGAGGTGGAGCCTCACCTCTCCAAGGGAGGTCGCTGCGACCGGTGCCTTGTCCGCCACCATCAGCAGCAGATCTCCTTCGCCGGCCCCGAACGCCTCGCGAAGAGACGCCACTCCCCGTTCTCCGAGGAACTTCGCTATGGGGCCCTTGGAACCCTCCTCCTGGATCTTCACCCAGGCCAATCCCTTCGCGCCGAAGCTCCTGGCTATGCTCTCGCAACCATCGATGTCCTTACGCGAGAGGCTCGCCCCCCCGGGAACACAGAGCCCCCTCACCACGCCGCCGGACTCGACAGTCTTGCTGAAAACCTGGAATTCAGTCGCCCCGGCTTGCTCCGATACATCCCTGATAAAAAGATCGAAGCGCGTATCCGGGCGATCAGATCCATAACGTGACATCGCCTCATCGTATTTCATCCGGGGGATCGGCAATGACACCTCGACTCCAAGCAACTCGTCAAAGAGCCTCTCGAGCAACCGATCGATCAGTTCCTGGATGTCCTCTTCGTCTACGAAGGCCATCTCCACATCGAGCTGAGTAAACTCGGGCTGGCGATCAGCGCGAAGATCTTCATCTCTCATGCAGCGGACAATCTGGTAGTAGCGATCAAAACCGGCGATCATGAACAGTTGCTTGAAGAGTTGCGGTGACTGGGGAAGAGCGTAGAACCTGCCAGGGTGAACCCTGGCAGGAACCAGGAAATCTCTCGCACCCTCGGGAGTGCTCCGGGTGAGGAAGGGTGTCTCCAGGTCGAGGAATTCTTCCTCATCGAAGACCTGCCGGATGATGCGGGTAACCCTGGATCGGAAGATCATGTTCTTCTGCACTGCCTGGCGGCGCAGATCAAGATACCTGTACTTCAACCGGATCTCCTCCCCCGGCTCTTCCTTGGACTCGGCAATCTCGAAAGGAGGAACCTTGGAGGGATTGAGAATCTCGACCCCCGTGGCAGCCAGTTCGATGTCTCCTGTGTCCAGCTTCGGATTGCGCATCCCCTCGGGACGGGCCCTCACCTTGCCGATCACCGAGAGAACGAACTCCACCCTGATCTGATCGAGAATTGCCCCGTACTCGAGCTCCGGATCAAGAACGACCTGGGTCAGGCCATAGCGGTCCCTGAGATCGAGAAAGGTCAGTCCTCCATGGTCACGAATGCTCTCGACCCAGCCGTTCAGGGTAATGGTTTCGTCCGCATCGCCAAGCCGAGCCTGGCCGCAAGTATGGGTACGTTTATTGGAATCGCCGTTATTGGACATGCGCGGTATTTTCTGTTTTCAACCCTGCCTTGTCCATACCCAAAAGAACCTGTTGGACTTCCGGCCCTTCTATTGGCGGCTTCCCGCCGAGCCCCTATGCTTCCCCTTGCCGGCCTTCCCTTCGCTACATCTTCCGCCAGCCAGGCAGAGTCGGACCCGAATGACCCCGGAAGAAATCATCGAAAATCTTCGACTGCACCTGGCCACGCTCTACAAGGCGGGCCTGGCGCTGCGGTTGATCGATGCTTTCGGCAGCGCCGGAAGTGTCCTGGGGGCGGACATCGGTAAGCTCCTCGCGGTCGAGGGAATGAGCCCTGGCGTCAAAAAACGCCTTCGCTGCGGAAAAACGAAGACGCAGGCTGAAGAGGAGTGGCGTAAATGCGACTCGGAAGGGATTCGCATCCTTATCCACCCGGCCGCCTCCTGGCCCACAGCCCTCAGAAGCCTGCCCGAGATGCCCCTGGTGCTGTTTTCAAAGGGAGAGCTCGAGCCTGGCGACTCAAAAGCACTGGGGATCGTGGGATCGAGGCGCCCGACGCCTTATTCCCGGACACAGGCGAACCGATTCGCCTCTGACATTGCCGGTATGGGAGCGACCATCGTCAGCGGACTGGCAAGAGGAATCGATACCCGCGCGCACATCTCGGCGCTGGAAGCCGGAGGAAGAACTCTCGCTGTCCTGGGCTCCGGCCTCGGCCGGATCTATCCACGGGAGAACCGAGCCCTGGCGGAAAGGATCCCCGGAGATGGAGCTGTCCTGAGCGAATTCCCATTTTCCATGGGACCGAGAACCTTTCACTTTCCACAGAGAAACAGGCTGATCAGCGGCCTCTCCACGACTCTGCTCGTGATCGAGGCCGGACGGAAATCCGGAAGCCTCAGCACCGCCCGCTGGACGCTGGAACAGGGGAAGAATATATTCGTGCTGCCCTCAAGGGTAGATGAAGAGCACAACAGGGGCGGACTACACCTGCTTCGCGACGGAGCCGGGGCAGCCATTTCCCCCCGGGATCTTCTACTGGAGCTCGAGATAGCCGAGCCGCCGCGACAGCCGGGAAGAAAAAACGGGCCCGCTCCAAGGCCCTTCCCGGGAGAGTTGGGAGGTCCGATCGAGGCCCTCTTCAAGGAAGAAGATGGCTGGCATCCCGATGCACTCTCGGCCCGCCTCGGAGTACCTTGCGGACCTCTCCTTGCCGCCCTGGGCCGGCTGGAGATGGATGGGTATATCCTGAAAACCCCTTCCGGCTTCTACAGGATGGGCTGAACCCGTGCTCTCTCCAGCGCCACCGCGGAGCAAGGCCGCCCGTCCCCGCCGCATCAAAGAAAGGCCGGGGGATTGCCAGAAAAGGAAAGCCGACTACAATCCATACCAGGATGAAAAATACCACAATGCGGGTTACCCTTCTCTGCCTGGCGCCAATCCTGGCTTGCGGATGCGTCCGTGAGACCATCTCCACCAGCTCGCGACCGAAGATCCT
>Ga0310345_10003502_pt1 | contig 14910 bp, 14 predicted proteins | sample HC15DNA20500_MG_FD_204667 | JGI IMG/M metagenome (GOLD analysis project Ga0310345, IMG submission 204667) | Marine microbial communities from station ALOHA, North Pacific Subtropical Gyre - HC15-DNA-20-500_MG | ecosystem: Environmental > Aquatic > Marine > Oceanic | place: Pacific Ocean: North... | reverse complement strand
TGATCAGCTATGGGACACAACAATGGATCCATCTTCAAGAACCCTTTTAAAGGTAACTATTGATGATGCCGTTGAAGCAAACAGGATTTTTTCCAAACTAATGGGAGAAGAAGTAGCAGGACGGAGAGAATTTATTGAAACCAATGCAAAATTTGTAGTTAATCTTGATGTTTAGGGAAATTAATTAACATGCCAGAAGAATTTATAGAAGGCACCATTTTAGATAGGGACATCGTCAAAGAGATGTCTGAATCCTATCTTAACTACTCGATGTCTGTAATTGTTAGTCGGGCGTTGCCCGATGTACGTGATGGATTAAAGCCAGTACATCGCAGGGTGTTGTATGGAACAGCGGATCTTGGCGCTTCCTGGAACAGAAGCTATAAGAAGTGCGCGCGTATAGTTGGTGAAGTCTTGGGTAAATACCACCCCCATGGTGATTCATCTGTTTATGACTCCTTAGTTAGAATGGCACAGCCATGGTCATTGAGATACCCGCTAATGGATGGACAGGGAAATTTTGGATCAATTGATGGTGATAGTGCGGCAGCTATGCGGTACACAGAAGCCAAAATGCACAGGATATCATCAGAAATCATGCGCGACCTAGAAAAGAAAACAGTAGATTTTCAACCCAACTTTGATGATACCCTAGAAGAGCCCGTTGTTCTACCAGCAATAATTCCCAATTTACTTATGAATGGCGCCGATGGCATTGCTGTTGGCATGGCAACAAAAATCCCCCCCCATCATTTAGGCGAACTTTTATCAGGATTAAACGCCCTTTTAGACAATCCAGAGATTACAATTGAAGAACTGTTCACTAATCACATTAAGGGTCCAGACTTTCCAACAGGAGGATTAATTTTTGGTATTGATGGAATAAAAAGCGCATATACCACCGGTCGGGGTAAAGTGATAATGCGAGCGAAAACATTAATAGAAGAGCTGCCTAATGGAAAAGAAGTGATAATTATTAATGAAATACCTTTTCAAGTAAATAAGGCGAACCTAGTAGAGAAGATTGCCCACCTTGTAAGAGATAAAAAAGTAGAAGGTATATCTGATTTACGGGACGAATCAGATAAGGACGGAATAAGGGTTGTTATTGAATGCAGGCGAGATGCCATCGCCTCCATCGTGTTAAACAATTTATTTAAATATTCTCAACTACAAGATAGTTTTGGCGTTATCATGTTAGCGCTCGTGGATGGAATTCCTAAAGTTATGAATCTCAAAACGATGCTTCAACATTTTCTCAACTTCAGGCGAGAAGTAATTATAAAGAGAACCCGCTTTGAATTAAGTGAAGCCGAAGATCGGGCTCATATTTTGGAAGGCTTAAAAATTGCACAGGAAAATATTGATGAAGCAATTAAGCTGATAAAAGGCTCTACTGATCCAGAAGAGGCCAAACAAGGGCTCATACAAAAATTTTCTCTATCAGAACGACAGGCAAAAGCAATTTTGGATATGCGCCTGCAAAGACTAACCTCACTAGAAGTAGACAAAATAGTAAAAGAACTTAGTGAGCTAATAGAAATAATTAAGGGGTTAAAAGAGATTTTAGAAAGTCACGAACAGCAAAGCAATATAATTAAAAAAGAATTTGCAGAAGTTTGTGAAAGGTATAATGATAAACGAAGATCAGAAATAATTCCAATTTCTGGAGATTTATCTATTGAGGATATAATAGCAGATGAAGATATGGTAGTAACCATCACCCATAATGGTTATATCAAAAGACTTCCCACATCAACCTGGAAAACACAACGACGCGGAGGAAGGGGGATGAAGGGCGCCCATACTAAGGACGACGATTTTATTGAACATTTGTTTATTGCATCCACACACAATAATATGCTCTTTTTTACAGATAGAGGTAAATGTTATTGGATGAAGGTGCATGAAATTCCTCCAGGAATGCGCACATCTCAAGGTCGGGCAATTGTCAATCTTATTGGCTGTGAAGCTGGAGAAAAAGTAAAAGCATTTGTATCAGTTAAAGAGTTTAACGATACAGATTTTATAGTAATGGCAACCCGGAATGGAATTATTAAAAAAACGGCCCTATCTATGTATAGCCGACCAAGGAAAGGCGGCATATATGCTATTGAAATTAGAGATAATGATGAATTGATTCAGGCAAAAGTCTCTCATGGATACCAAGATATTATTTTAGCGACATTTAGTGGAAAGTCCATAAGATTTAATGAAAATGACGTAAGGGGAACTGGCAGAAAAACTATGGGGGTAAGGGGTATTCGCCTTGGCACAAAAGATGACTATGTAATAGGCATGTTGATAGTAAAGCGAGAAGGTTCTGTTATGGTGGTGACCAATAAGGGTTATGGTAAGCGAAGCGACTTATCAGAATACAGAACTCAAAAAAGGGGTGGAAAGGGTGTTATTACTATCAAAACAACAGATAAGGTGGGTAATCTTATTGGAATAATGGAAGCAATTGATGAAGATGATATAATGTTAATTACTGATAGAGGAATTATGATTAGGCAGGCAGTTAGTAATATTCGAACAATTGGTAGAAATACCCAGGGAGTTCGTTTAGCCAAACTAGATGATAAAACACATATCACCTCAGCAACACGGGTGTTAAAAGATGAAGAAGGCAACGAGGAGGAAAAAACGCCCGAAGAACCTGAAGAATGAACTCCTCTTCAAAGCTTAACAATGCATTGGAAGTCCTCAATTCCAGAATTAACAATGCTGCGATTAAATCTGATCGAACATCCGATGACATAACGCTTATTGCAGTAACAAAATCGTTCCCACCCAATATTTGGGAAAAGGCAATCAATCACAACCTCACAACCCTAGCAGAAAACAGAATTCAAGAGGCAAAAGAAAAACTCAATAAATTTAAGCATAAAGATAAAATTATTCTCCACTTTATTGGACGACTTCAAAGCAACAAGGCAAGAAAGGCTGGCCAAATATTTGATGTAATTCAAACGGTAGATTCAATCAAGTTGGCCAAACGGTTAAATATTATTTCAGCAGAAGCAAATAAATTACAGAAAATATATTTACAGGTAAATATTGGCAAGGAGCCCCAAAAACAAGGATTCTCACCAGAAGAAATTATTGATTCAGCAAAAGAAGTTTCAGAATTAGATAGCCTAGAAATAAGCGGTATTATGACAATGCCCCCCTACGGAATACCAAAAACAACCTTGAGAGATTATTATAAAAAAACATGTGAAATTAAAAATGAAATTAACGAGTTAGTTAATGGTAATTGTAATAATCTTTCTATGGGAATGAGTAATGATTTTGAGATTGCTATAGAGGAAGGAGCCACACATATCCGTATTGGAACCGCCTTGTTTGGAGCAAGACCACAGTGAAACTACGCGTTATAACTGAGCAATTATCCAACAAACTCCCACCAGAAAATAAATTACAGAATCTTACTAATATTAGTCACGACAATTTTGAAAGTATCTACAAGCTTATTCATTCAAAAAAAATAACTGAACTACATGTTACAGATGCAACATCTTCCAATAAAATTTCAAAAGGAAAAACGGTTCAAGTTAAAGACCACATCAATAAAACAGGATCAAGCATATTGACTGGAAGACAGAAGCTACTGAATATAGATTTTATTGATATGACGGAGACCTATTCCTTTGAAAAAAAGGCTATTATTACCGTTTGTTGCGGAGAAACATTAAATAAAAACTTTGACTATCCCAGCCACTTCCTCTGTCATATTACCACGCTCGCCCATGCTCTCAAAATCCCTACAATTAAGGGGTTTTTGTACAACACACTATAAATTAAACTTATAATAATAATTAACAGAATAAATGAACCTGTATTGCAATGTAAAACGAGGTGGAAATATTGAAAGTAGACACGAAGTGTATGCGATTGCAATTGATGAAGATGGAAAAATAATATTTTCAACAGGAGCTCCAGACTATTCAACCTGTACTAGATCGTCTCTAAAACCTTTTCAGGCATCGGCAGCCATATTAGAAGGAGCAACAAAATCAGCAGGATTTACTAATGAAGAAATTGCACTCATGTGTGCATCACATAATGGAGAAGAAATTCATGTAAAAACAGCAAGGGGAATGGTAGATAAATTAGCATTAAACGCTTCACATTTGGAATGTGGCAGTCATTCACCCTATGATGTTGATGCAAGAAATAGGGCGAGGGAAAATGGCCTTACACCCTTTCATAATAATTGTTCAGGAAAGCATTCTGGCATGTTGTCTCTAGCCGTCAAGCTGGGAGCAAAACCCCAAAATTATATTTCATATAATCACCCCGTTCAACAAACAATTTTTGAGCAGCTTAAAAGATTAACAGGGAAAAACAAATTAGCTTATGGCGTGGATGGTTGTAGTGCGCCCACTCCTTTTTTAACCCTCAAAGAAATTGCAAAACTTTTTCAGGCTTTGGGACTCGATAAATTTCCTGAGCTAACAACCACATATAATGCTATGGCAAAACACCCATATTTAATAGCAGGCAAAGATAGATTTGACACCGATTTTAATACAGCCATGAATGGTAGAGGAATAACAAAAGTTGGTGGGGAAGCCATTCGTGGAATGGTCATAAAAACAGCAAAATATGGCGTTGTTGGAATAGCGCAGAAAATTTTAGACGGAAGCCAGCGAGCCAACGAAACTGCAATTATGACCATTTTAGACCACATTAATCTATTGCAAACAGCAGAAAAAGCACAGTTACAAAAATATAAAACAAAAAAATTATTTAATCACAATAAAATATATATTGGTGATATAAAGGGGATAATTATTAATAAAAAAAATAAAAGACAACCTGCCACTATCAAGCAAGCCTGATAAGAATTGGATAAAAAATCATGAAAGAAAGGAGATTTATACAAGAAGTGGTATTTTATTGGGTCTTTCCGATTGATTTGTGGTAATGATTAATGACCAATGCGCCTTGCCCCGTCTATCCCGCCATATAATGGTTTAAGTATATGCAAATTTTACCAAAGAGCAAACCTTTCCCTTCCATTCAATCATTTCATTCAAAGATTAATTAACCCTAAATTTTCAGTCTATGAAATTCAATAAATATTTATTATTAGTCTTATTAGGAGCGGTACTTCTATGGGGCTTTAAGTCTGATACCGCCAAAGACCAATTTCAAAAAATGAAAACACTCACCCAAATTATTCGCCTGATTGGTGAAAATTATGTCGAAGATGTGGATATGAACGATATTCTAGAGGGTGCTATTATTGGCATGTTGGATAAACTAGACCCTCATTCTAGTTATATTTCATCTGAACAATTTGAATTAATTAATGAACAATTTGATGGAGCCTTTGAAGGTATTGGCATTGAATTTAATATATTGGAAGGATATATTACCGTTATTTCTCCCATCCCGGGAACCCCTTCAGATAGAGCGGGGCTTCAGACCGGAGATAAAATAGTGCGCATTAATGATAAATCAGCATACAAAATAACTCAAAAAGATGTGTTGGAAAAATTACGTGGCCCAAAAGGCACACCAGTTGATGTTACCATTTCCCGTCCAGGAATGGATGAAAATTTTGATGTAACTCTGGTAAGAGATAAAATTCCCATTGTGAGTGTAATGGCGTCATTCATGGTGGATGATGAAACTGGATATATTAAAGTGAGTCGGTTTGCCAGGGCCACAGCAAAAGAAATTGATGAATCCCTTTCTAAGCTAGAAAACATGGGCATGAAGCAGCTTTTACTGGATCTTAGAAATAATGGTGGGGGAATGATGGATCAGGCCATCAGCATTGTGGATATGTTTGTTTCTTCACGAGATACTATTTTATTTACGAAAGGTAAAATTTCCGGATCAACAGAAGTATATCGGGCCCGAAAAAGCAGCCTTGATAAAGACTATCCAGTTGTGGTTCTCATAAATAGAGGGTCTGCCAGCGCTAGTGAAATAGTATCTGGTGCATTTCAAGACTTAGATAGGGGGCTGGTAGTTGGTGAAACCAGTTTTGGCAAGGGGCTGGTACAACGCCAATATCCTCTTAGAGATGGATCAGCAGCACGTATTACTGTTGCCCGATATTACACACCATCCGGGAGGTTAATCCAACGACCCTACGAAGACATTGAAGATTACTACACCGACTTGGGAAAAAATAGCCGAGAAGCAACCGATTCTACTTTGGCAGAGAAACCAGTTTTTACCACTAAAAAAGGAAGATATGTTTATGGTGGCGGAGGAATAACACCAGATATTTTTTCTGAATTTGATTTAGACTTTAATGAAAGTACTCGAGAAATTTTATCCCACCCTGACAGATTAACCTTTCAGTTTGCTGGAGAATTAAAGAACGATATTGAAGACAAATATGAAACATTTGAAGACTTCAATACTTCTTATAAATTGAAAAACAAAAGAAGAGATAATTTTTTTATATGGTTAAAAAATCAAGAAATAGATTTTGAAGCAGAAGAATTAGAAGAAAATTGGGCACATATTGAAAACAGAATATTAGCTAATGTAGCTAGCAGCATTTGGGGAAAAGAATATTTATACAAAAAATTGCTAGATACAGATAAACAAGCGCAGGAAGCATTACTTCACTTTGACGAGGCCAAAGAATTGATTGGCGCATTATACTCTCAAGACCCCGTCTCAGAATAAATAAGAAAATTTCTTTATCAAAGGGAATAATACCCTTAATTTTATAGACTAATTTCTACATTAAAATTTCAATTAATTCGTAATTAAAAAGGACAAGAATAATGGTTCAATTATTTATTGATGGTGGCGGGTTTATGTGGCCTATTTTATTTATTTTCATTATTGGCTTTGTGTTCGTAATTGAGCGTTTATACCACCTGTTTAAAGGCTTATCCAGCAATGAAGAATTTGCTTATGAAATTGCCGCAACAGTGAAACAATCTGGTATTGATTCAGCAAAAATGCAATGCGAAGGCGCAGTAGGTCCAGTGGCAAATTTATGTTTATCTGCCCTAGATAGAGCCACCCTTGGTGCGGATGAGGCCGAACATGCTCTTGATCATTCTGGAAGCATAGAGATGGCATCCATGGAGAAAAATATGACCTGGATTTCACTCTGCATCGCCACGGCTCCCATGTTGGGATTTTTAGGAACGGTTTGGGGAATGATCCAGGCCTTTAATGATATAAAGATGGCAAACGATATTTCTCCAGCGGTTGTAGCTGGCGGTATTTCTGTTGCCCTGCTAACAACGGCATTTGGATTGGTGGTAGCAGTTGTTTTGCAGATATTCCAAAATGCAGTATTGTATATTATTGACAATCAGATTGTTACCCTTCAAAAAAGCACAACCGCACTTCTTCATGCCATCAAGGACAGTAATAAAATATAAATTTTCCCGGAACAGGGTATGATAAAAAAACAAAGAAGACCCATGCAGGAAATAAATTCGTCTTCCATGGCGGATATTGCATTTTTATTGTTGGTATTTTTTCTGGTGACCACTACCATTTCCATGGATAAAGGTATTAGTTTGGTTTTGCCATCTGAGGGAAATGAGCTTGAAGTAAACCGGAAAAACATTGTAAATATTCTTATGAACGAAAGTGGAAAAGTTTTGTTGGATGATAAGCCAGCCAAGGTTAATGCCATCAAAGAAATAGTGGAAAAGAAACTTTCTGGCAATCCAAACCTCATTTTTTCTGTTCAGACACACCCTAGAACCAAATATCAAGACTATCTTAAAGTGCTAGACCAGCTAAAGGAAGCAAAGGCCACTAAAATATCTATAGCGAACCCTCCCGCATTTTAATATAATATGAAAATAGAAAGAAAAACGCATACCAGTAAAGAAATATCCACCTCATCTATGCCGGATATTATTTTTATGCTCCTGATATTTTTTATGGTGACAACCGTAATGCGGGAATATGAGGGGCTGGATATAATTATGCCCCGAGCAAAAATGATTGAAAAGCTGGAAAGTAAACGACACACCTCCTATGTATGGGCAACAAAAGATGGCCTCATTTCGGTGGATGACCGCATTATTAATATTAATAATTTATCTGGGCTAATGTATAATAAGATAGCCAAAGACCCCAAAATTACAGTTTCATTGAAGTCTGATGAAAAAACAACAATGAAACTTATAACTGATATTCATACCCAGCTTCGAACAGCAAGCGCTTTAAAACTCAGCTATTCTGCCCGTACAAAGGCACCCTAACCATGATAATTCGAACAGATCCATTATTAGTCCATTATCCAATTCGAATTCGGGAAGTTACTATTGGGGTAATCCTGTTTTTGACTTTTATGTTTTATTTTTTCCCACGGTTTTTAGGAGAAGGGGAGCGCACCAATTTCACTATTGTTGATGAAATAGAAACATTTGATATTCCCCAAACCGAGCAAATAAAAATCCCCGAACCACCAGCGAGACCTTCGGTTCCCGTAGCTTCGGAAGATGAATTTTTTGATGAAGATATTACTATTGAAGATACGGATTTTGATGATTTTGAAGACTGGGATACACCGCCACCTCCTCCATCTGAAGGACCCAATGTAAAATTTATTCCCTATGATAAAGCACCAAAACCGAAGATTCCAATTCGACCGGCATATCCTGAAATTGCCCAGGAAGCGGGAATTGAGGGAACGGTGTATATTCAGTTTTTTATTGATGCCAGGGGCAATGTAACCGAAGCATGGGTTCAAAAGGGCATCCCTAATACCGGGTTAAATGAAGCCGCATTAGCAGCGGTTATAAAATCTAAATGGAAACCCGCCCAACAAAGAGATAAAAAGGTCGGGGTCTGGCAAACGGTGCCAGTGAAGTTCGAGCTTACTTCACATTAAAAATCAGGAATAAAGACCATCCCATGACCCCCAACCATACCCCCACCTTAGGGAGAGAATATCTTAAAAATCAATCTTAATTTTAAGATACAAAGTAAGGGATAAAAACAAGATACCCCACTAGCTATCTTGTTTAATCTTCATTCCTATTTTGCGTCAGTACCAAACAATTTATTATAAATCCACATAACCGGATCATAAAAGCGGTCTACCACCCTTTCCTTTAAGGGAATAATCCCATTATCCGTAATCTGAATATGTTCGGGGCAGACATCCGTACAGCAGCGGGTAATATTACACATACCCGATCCGAACGAATTTTTTATTTTAGGAATGCGGTCTTCTCTATCCAATGGGTGCATTTCCAGTGAAGCTAAGCGGATCATAAAGCGCGGTCCGACAAACTTTCTCTTCTTATCCTGATCACGGAGAACATGGCAAACATCTTGACAAAGATAACATTCAATACATTTTCTGAATTCCTGAATTCGCTCGACATCCTGCTGATACATGACATGATCCTTGCCATTTTTTTTCTCCTTCGGCTTGAAGGGCGGTATCATTTTATTCTGCTTATAATTCCAGGAAACATCTGTAACTAGATCTTTAATGATGGGAAATGTTTTCAAGGGATGGAGAGTAATAATATCATCTTCTGCAAACTCATTCATTCGAGTCATGCAGGATAATTTTGGCTGACCGTTTATTTCCATACTGCAGGAACCACATTTTCCCGCTTTACAATTCCAACGGACAGCCAGATCATTTGAATGTTCTACCTGGATACGGAGAATAGCATCTAGGACTACCATGCCCTGTTCTAATTTTATACTGTAAGTTTTAAATTCACCTTTTTCCGCACCCCCCCGCCAGATTTTAAACTTACGCTTCAATGCTGTCTCCCTCCAATTCTACTAATGAAGCAAAACCAATATCGGCCAATTCTTTTGGCGGGTCTTCCCGCTTAACTTTTCCAGCGGACATCCCGGAAGCCGTCCTCTTAATTACAATATTATATTCCAATCCTTCCTCCTGTTCACCTGCAAAATCAAGGCGGGTATGGGCCCCACGGCTTTCTTGCCGGATCAGAGCCGCCCGGGTAACAGCTTCGGCAGTAACGATGAGATTTTTTAAATCCAAGGCTTCATTCCATCCGGGATTATATTGAGCAGAAGCATGGGCAGATACTTCTTTAATATCAGCTTTTAATTCCTGCAGCTTATTCAAGCCAGCTTCCAATTCTTCACCGGTGCGGACAATACTCACAAATGTCTGCATTATACCCTGCAATTCTTCGTGTACCATATAGGGGTTTTTGCCCTCCTCCCGGTTCAGTATGTCCGTTGCAGCTTTAATAATTTTACCCACCTCTTCGTTGTTGCACTTCAATTGACCTGTGAGACTATTTATATAATTGGTTGCCCCGTCCCCTGCCAGTTTTCCGAATACCAAAAGGTCAGAAAGCGAGTTTCCCCCTAAACGATTAGCCCCATGCATGCCGCCGGCACATTCACCACAGGCAAATAGCCCCGCGACGTTCGTCTGTTGGCTATCGCTGTTTACCCGGATGCCACCCATAAAATAGTGCAGGGTGGGTCCCACCTCCATTGGCTCTTCGGTAATATCTATTTCTGCAAGTTCCTTGAACTGATGATACATTGATGGCAGCTTCTTTTTTATAAATTCAGCCGGCCTTCGGGATGCGATATCTAAAAAAGCACCACCATTGGGAGAGCCTCTGCCAGCTTCAACTTCTTTTTTAATAGCACGGGCAACCACATCTCGAGTTAAGAGTTCAGGCGGACGGCGGGCTTCACGGTCACCATCCAGCCAACGGGATGCTTCTTCTTCAGTATCAGCAGTTTCACTGGCAAATTTTTCTGGAATATAATTGAACATAAAGCGTTCACCCTCACTGTTTAACAGAATCCCGCCATCTCCTCTCACGCCCTCAGTGACCAGGATTCCCTTAACGGATGGAGGCCAAACCATACCCGTGGGATGAAATTGTGTAAATTCCATATCCATCAATTCTGCCCCAGCACGGTATGCCATTCCAAGACCATCACCAGTGTATTCCCAAGAATTGGAAGTAACCTTCCAGGCCTTTCCACCACCACCAGTAGCTAGTATAATTGCCTTGGCTTTAAATAATACAAAGCGACCGGTTTCCCGCCAGTAAGCAAGTAGCCCTGAAACTTTACCTTCATCTAATATAATATCTAGCCCGGTACATTCCATATGGGTGGCAATACCATGATGCACGCAAAAATCCTGGAGTGTGCGGATAATCTCCAATCCGGTGCGGTCACCAACATGGGCTAGGCGGGGATAGCGATGTCCGCCGAAGTTCCGCTGATTGATGAGTCCTTTTTCAGTGCGGTCGAATACGGCACCCCATTCTTCCAATTCACGCACCCGGTCCGGCGCCTGTTTGGCATGGAGCTCTGCCATTCGCCATTGATTTAAAAACTTTCCACCCCGCATGGTATCACGAAAATGGATTTTCCAATTATCCCGAGAATCAATATTACCCAGCGATGCTGCAATTCCACCCTCAGCCATGACGGTGTGGGCTTTCCCAAGCAGTGATTTAGATATAATTCCTGTACTCAGCCCCTTGCTGGCACATTCAATAGCTGCTCGTATTCCAGCGCCGCCAGCACCGACAACCAATACATCATGCTCTATAGTTTGAATATCTGAATAGTCCATTTTAATTTCCCCAAGTGCTGAAGTCTGTCCAGATACCCTTGGACACCAATCGCACATAAATATCTCCCAACGCCACCCAGACCATACTGATCCAGGCCCAGAACATATGTCTGCCATTCAGCCAGGAAACGCTCTGCCAGATTTTAAAACGCACTTTTTCTTTGCCCTTTGGACAGGTAAAGCAATCCTGCCTGCCCCCACTGAGATGCCGGAATGCGTGACAACCGAAGGTATAACCTGCCAGAAAAATTGGGTTTAAAAGCAGGATAATAGACCCCATACCCACACCAATTTTTCCATCCCGGAAAAAGGATAGGAATGCGTCGTAGGATAAAACTGCTACAAAACCAAGGGCTATGTAGAGGGTGAAACGATGTAGATTCTGCACAACCAGCAGTACTGTTTCACCTTTATAATCTTTCTGGGGTATACCGGTTACTGCGCAAGCCGGTGGTGAAAGGAAATATGAGCGGTAGTAAAATTTTCGGTAATAATAACAAGAGAGGCGGAAGGAAAGAGGTCCGGCTAAAATCAGGATGGCAGGGGTTACAGGAATAAGGTTAGGCATCCATTCCGGCCAGGAGCCAAACCAGGCATGGAGCAGTGGAGCAGAGCCTGGGGCGCTTTCTTCAATAAAAAGTAATGGTGAATAAAAGGGAGACAGATATCCGCCAAAGCCCTCACGTCCTGCGCTGAACCAGTAATAATCGCCCTGGAACATGGCCCAGGTGGTGTAAATGACAAAACTTAAAAACCCCAATCCTGTTAAAAGCGGTTCAAACCACCATGTATCAGAACGGTGGGTTTGAAACAGGCCGGCTTCATAGCCGCCCATTGTCTGTTCATTGTTCATGTGTTTAGGGTTTGTTTAATTACCGTGTAATGAGATTTCCCAGGCCAATACCGCTGAGCCCAAATACCATACTACCCATAGTATAAATAAGGGCCATAGCAAGTTGGCCAGATTTCAGCAGCCCAAAGGATTCCAATCCAAAAGCTGAAAATGTGGTGAACCCACGCAAAATGCCGATGGATGCAAACTCCCGCAGGGGTAGAGTTGTGGTTTTGCCCAAACCCACTCCCACGAAAACACCCAGAAGGGCACAACCAATAAAATTAACAGCAAAGGTGCCCAAGGGGAAGACTAATCGGGGGAATTGGGAAAACCAGATACTGGCAATATATCTAAGCGAGGCGCCGATGAAACCGCCGGTGCCAACAAAAAGAATTTCTTTCATTCAGCGGATTTTAAAATGGGACATCTTCATCAGAAAATGGTGTAGCAACCGAAGCATCAGCCATTTCAGGCTGAGGAGGAGGAAAATCATTATTGTCCATACCAGGAGGGGTTGCCATAACTTCCTGACCATACGTTTTTATTGCTAATTGATTTACCTGTTCCTTTATGTCACGGTCAGCCCAAACGGTATCATGATACTCCTCATCGCTTCCCTTTTGGCTGGGAAATCCTACAAACAATCCATTTATACCTTCTACCAGCTTAAAACCCTTAAGTGTGAATCCATCTTCTGTCTGTAAATCAAAAAATGCACGGATTTTACCCCAACTTCCTTTATTCATTCTTTCAATTTTCAATGTTAATTTCCTCTATTAATGTAGGTTCAAATATACAGGGTTATTTGCATGTAGCACAAAGAAGGAATTGAGAAAAAATGTAATAGCCGTGAATGTATTTTTGTTAAGAGACCCACAGACTTCAAATGTGTTGTTGCTAAGAATATGGTTTTATATTTCCCCTTTCATAAAACCTCTCAATATCTTGGTCATTTTCATTAAAGGCCTGTAAATTTTCCTCGCAATTAAGCCATACGACTTAAGGATTTAAATTCATGAAAACAGTCTATTTCTTTGGAGATGGAAAAGCAGAAGGTTCTGCTTTTGACAAAAATATACTTGGAGGGAAGGGCGCTAATCTGGCAGAAATGACCACATTGGGAATCCCCGTACCCCCAGGATTTACTATTAGCACGGATGTCTGTACGTATTTTATGCAGTCAGGAGAATACCCTACAGATTTAACAAATGAGGTGGAAAATAATCTCCGTCAAATAGAAAGTATCATGGGGAAGACATTTGGGGATAGTAATAACCCATTATTGATTTCCGTACGCTCTGGAGCCCGCAAGTCCATGCCCGGCATGATGGAGACAGTACTAAATGTTGGCGTAACATCCCAAACGATCCCCGGGCTGATTCAGAAATCGGGAGATGAGCGTTTTGCCTATGATACCTACCGCCGCTTAATCACAATGTATGCAGATGTGGTAATTGAGAAAGCTGCTGATTTAGAATCAGGGGAAGGAATCCGTGAAAAATTAGAAACACTTTTGGAGAATTTAAAACTTAAGAAAAAGGTAAAAAATGATGCTGATTTAGATGCAGAGGATCTTAAATATCTTTGTGATAATTTTAAGGAAACAATCAAAACACATTTAGGAGAAGAATTTCCAGACGACCCATATACTCAACTTTGGGGAGGTGTTACCGCAGTTTTCAAATCTTGGAATGGCAAGCGAGCAGCCCATTATCGTAATATAGAAAATATTCCTAGTGAATGGGGCACTGCTGTGAATATACAGGCAATGGTATTTGGAAATATGGGCGAGGGCTGTGCAACGGGGGTAGCGTTTACTCGTAATCCTGCCACAGGAGAAAATAAATTTTATGGGGAATGGCTCCCCAACGCACAAGGGGAAGATGTGGTGGCGGGATTGCGCACACCCAACCCATTAAATGAATCCAGTCAAATTGGAGGTAGTGAAAGTTTGCCAACATTGGAAAATGATATGCCCACCATTTATGCTGAATTAGATGCCATTCAACAACGCCTGGAAATCCATTACCATGATATGCAGGATATTGAATTTACTATCCAAAATGGACGACTATGGATATTACAAACTCGTATTGGAAAACGAAATGGTGTTGCGGCAATCCGCATGGCAATGGAAATGTTAGAATCCGGAATGATAGAAGAAAAAACAGCAATAATGCGGGTTAATACAAGGCAATTAGATGAAATAATGCATCCTACATTGGATGCTGATATTGAAAAGGGTTTTCCCATTATGGCCACAGGATTACCGGCAGGACCAGGAGGTGCATCAGGGCAGATTGTATTCACAGCAGATGATGCTGAAAGTTGGCATAATAACGGCAAAAAAGTCATTTTAGTTCGGAAGGAAACATCTCCTGAAGATATTCATGGCATGTATGCTTCACAGGCGGTTCTCACGGCTCGTGGCGGTATGACTTCCCATGCAGCCCTGGTTGCCAGAGGGTGGGGAAAATGCTGTGTGGTGGGATGTTCCGAAATACAAATTTCCGCCATT
>Ga0310345_10003501_pt1 | contig 14912 bp, 11 predicted proteins | sample HC15DNA20500_MG_FD_204667 | JGI IMG/M metagenome (GOLD analysis project Ga0310345, IMG submission 204667) | Marine microbial communities from station ALOHA, North Pacific Subtropical Gyre - HC15-DNA-20-500_MG | ecosystem: Environmental > Aquatic > Marine > Oceanic | place: Pacific Ocean: North... | reverse complement strand
TGTGTGGATCTCCACCGGTCCTTGCGCTCACTCTCGGGTCTTATGTGCTGCCCAATGTGGCTCGGCTCGGTGGTGCTCGTCAGCCTCTGGCTCAGCTCCGCAACAGCGCAGTCCCAAGCGGACCTCTTGCTCCGGGGAGGGTTAGTTCACAACGGATCAGGACAGGATCCAATCGAACAAGACGTCGCCATCACGGGCGACCGCATTAGCTTTGTAGGTCATGCGTCAGCCGACGGAATCCAAGCCGCAACCGTGATTGATGTCGAGGGGTTGATGGTAACCCCTGGATTCATCGACATGCACTCGCATGCAGTACTTACAGAGGACTACGGCCGGGATGCATTCCCCTTTTTGTATCAAGGCATCACCACCGTTGCGATCGGTGTGGATGGCAGTGGGACGCCTGATGTCGCCAGCCTCTTCGCCTCTCTCGAAGGCCGTATTGGAGCAAACGTGTTCACGTGCGTCGGCCACGGTGCCGTACGTGAACGGGTCATAGGCCTGGAAGATCGAGAGCCCACTCCGGGTGAGCTGGATCGAATGCGCGCGCTCGTCCGAGAAGGTATGGGCGCGGGTGCGTTCGGACTTTCGTCCGGATTGTTCTACGTTCCTGGCTACTACGCCACCACCGAAGAAGTGATCGCGCTCGCCCGGGTGGCCGCAGAGGACGATGCCATTTACGACACTCACGACCGTGACTTAGGTGCGAGCTACCGTGGCATCGGCCACCTCAATTCCATCCGAGAAGCAATCCGTGTAGGCGAAGAAGCTGGCACCCGAGTCATCTTCAGCCACTTCAATGCGCAGGGCGCGCATAACTATGGACGGGCTCCCGAAGGTGCTCAGTTGGTGGCGGAGGCGAGGGCCCGGGGAATAAATGTGGCCGGTGCCCAGCATGTCTATACTGCGACACAGTCGAGCCTAGCAGCGTATGCAATACCGCGATGGGCCTCCGACGGCGGGCGCGATGCGATGCTCGATCGTTTCCGCGACCCGGAAACCGCACGACGTCTCGACACCGAAACGATGGAGATGCTGTTCATTAGGGGTGGCGCTGAGAAAATCTTGTTCGTCGACCCCCGACCGGAACTCAATGGCCGGACACTCGCTGAGGTAGCAACCGCATGGGATCTGTCGGTGCCCCAAACCGTGCGCCGCATCCTCACCGAAGCGAATGCCGGCGTGATGAACCTTGAACTCTACGACATCGAGAACACACGCCACCTCGCGCGGCAGTCTTGGATGATGACGTGTACAGATGGCCGCACACCGTCTCCCAGACAAAACGTCACCCATCCCCGAGTGTTCGGTGCTTTCACACGCAAACTACGTCAGTTTGTACTCGATGAAGGTGCTATCACCATGCCATTCGCCATCCGCAGCATGACTGGCCTGGCGGCAGATTTTCTGCAATTGACCAACCGCGGGTACCTGCGCGCGGGCACATTCGCCGATATCGCCGTTTTCGACGATGATCGGATACGCGACCGCGCCACCTACGAAGACCCTCGCCAATATTCCGAAGGCACGGTGCACGTTCTGGTCAATGGCCAATTCGCGCTACGGGACGGCGTCGCAATGGGTACGCTGGCTGGACGTCCGATCAGAAGACCTTCCGGGCCGGCCAGACGTTGACATCTCCCACCAATTAACGAAGGATCGGCAGTGACATTCCGCGCATGATGCGGCAGCCTCGACGGGCTCAGGGCGGCCCGATGGCTGGGCGGGTTGGGTCCCGCCGTTTAGGGTACGCCTGACAAAGGAGGTGATCCTGTGGACGAATACGATACTGGCTCTGCGGAGGTGGCGTCCTCGTAGGGACCTCCGGCACGTACTGGCGGCGCTAGGGGAGACCCAAGCGTGGGAAACCCAACGTCGCCGACGCAGACCATAAAAGGCCCCGGTCCGTGAGGATCGGGGTCTTTTCTTTTGGATAGAGTTCACAGAGCGAGCAACTGGGTCGATTAACTCACTCGGTGGATTGGCGCCCAAGACGGTGCATTCAGTAGCCTTGCAGCACCGGAAACCGTTCGTCATCCGCGAGCGGCTGCACACCGAATGCATTGAGCGACATGGAGACCATGCGGTACCGTGCTCCTGTGATCGCAATGCTCATCATCTGATGTGTGTCATAGCGCTCAGTGAGTTTTGTCCAAGTTCCGTCTGAAATCATCGTGTCACGATACATCTCGTCCGCCGCGGAGATCAGTGCCCGCTCGTTCTCATCCCAACCAGCGGCATCCTTCCCCTGGGCGATCCACAGCGGTTCGAGTCCCCACTCACGGGCGCGGCCAACGCTGCCCACGTGTTTCGCCCATTCGTACACTGCCTGCGCATTCCACCCAGTGCGCAAGATCACTAACTCACGGTCGTGCGGTGTTAGCCGTGATCGGTCGGGGTTCAGCACGTACCCTGGATTCGTGCCACGAGCCTCGGCCATGTCCGGATGGCGGCGGAACGTGCGCCCGACTCTCAATCCATCACCCTGGAGGGGTTCGATCCGCGGCGCGGTAAGCGGAGGCTCTCGATCTGGAGCGTTGACACGGTAGGCAACATCATCAGTGGGAATCTGGGCAGTTGTGTTGTCATCGGGCTGAATTCCGAGCGAGTTGAACAGGACCGCGTGCGCGGTTGTTTCGTTTACCGTCACAACGGCATCCACCATGTTATAGAGGTCATACTCCTGCGTGAGGGCCTCCCACGTCTCGTCGGTGACAGACGCGTTCTGGAACAATTCGTCGGCCAATTTGATCAAAACAGTTTCAAACTCGCTCCAATCTTCACCTGGCCCATCCGCAACGCGCAGGACCTCGTCAGCAGGCAAGCCCGCTTCACCCGCACGACTCGCGTGCGTTGCCCAGAGATTAGCGCTCTGGGCGAGCCAAGCGGTACGCAGAATCAGGATCGCGCGATGCCGCGGAGGCAACGTCGAGTCGCTTGTGATATAGCGCATGAATGGAAACACCCGATCGGCCAACGCTGGCACCCGGATGAGTGTCCGCAGTGCGTTACCAGGGTTACCCTCAGGCGCGTACCTCTCGATCTGCGCACGCTGCCCGTCGGTCCACTCCACTTCGGGGAGTGGCGGGACACGAGCCTCCGTGAGTCGGTCGACGAACAAACTGCTGCCAGGGGGATCAACGATCGCGTGGGCCGGCTCGATCCTGAGTAGGACCGCGTCGTCTTCGTCGGTCAAAACATACAGATACCCGTCGGGCCCTTGTCGCACGTCCCTTATCCGCTGCCTGAGTTCAGTGAGTATCGACTCACGGCGAATCTCTTGACCCTGGCGGTTGAAAACAATCCGCTCGATGTGGCCGGTGCGGGGCAGCCGCCCTTCCTGCATGGAGCCGACGAAAAGATTGCCCTGCCAAGCCGGGAAATGTTCACCGCTATAAAAAGTCAATCCGGATGGACCGATTGACGGCCACCAGAGCACCTCGGCGTCCTCGTACTCCGCAAGCCATGGAGTGGCAGTAACCCGTACGCCGGAGTACTCTCGGCTGTAGGAAGCCAGCGGCCACCCGTAATTTGCACCAGCTTTGATGATATTTGCCTCGTCACCACCCTGGGGGCCGTTTTCGGTCGCCCAGAGGTCTCCCGTCTCTGGATGGAACGCGAGGCCGAGTTGATTTCGGTGTCCCATCGAGTAGATTTCGGGCAAGTAATTGCCGTTTCCAGTGAACGGGTTGTCATCCGGTGGCGAACCGTCGTCGTTCAACCGCATCAGCTTGCCAAAATGGTTGCCCGGATCCTGCGCGTAGCTGCCGGTGTCGGCGAATACGTATGAACCACCAACCGTCATGAACAGAGTCCCATCCTGTGCAAACAACAGCCTAGACGCGGCGATACCACGATCTAAACCTTCCGCAACAAAGATATCCCTGACTTCGGTCAGTGCATCGCCTTCGAGGCGACCGCGGGCCAGTGCCACCGTCACACCCTCGGCCCCATCGCGCTGGATCGCCTTGGAATAAGTCAGGTACACCATGGAATCGTCCTCTGGGTGGACGGCGACGTCCATGAGACCGGCGCGGACGTTAGCTTCAGCGAACACCTCCGGCACTCCTGGAATTGGCCGTTCCAAGAGTTGGCCGTTACGAATCACACGCAAGGCACTCTTGTCACGCTCGGTCACCAGAATGTCGCCGTTTCGCCTGAACGCTATTCCCCACGGATGGGAAAGCCCAGCAACGACCGGCACCACCCGAATTCGAGACGTCTCGGCCGTGTGGAGCACCATCGGCTCGTCCGGCGGGGGCAGGGCCGGCACTCCATCCCGTCTCTGACCAGACGCCGACGACTCGACCAAGGCAAAAGCAACAGTCAGCGCGAGCGGGAACAACAGACATCGAAACCGAGACAGATGACTCATTAGTCCTCCCCAACTGATCCTAGAGCGTCTATCTATCCACAGTATAAAACGGTTGAACGGAATCGGAGCCTGACTATCCCGCCTCGGGCTGACCGAACGGGAAGCCGTACCACTCGGCGTCTATGTTAATTCGGAGCTCTGGTAGGTCTGAAGACCGAAGGAAAAGGAAGTAACGCGCCTTCTCTCATCCACTCACCGCACTAACGGGCAAAAAACACTGAACCAGCGAGGACATAAAAGCCCACAACTGGCAATTCGCCTAGCGCCACGCCGGCCACGAACTTACCAAAGTGCATCCGCAGAGTTCCAGCCACGTAGCAAATGAGGTCCGTTGGCACAAAAGGGAAAGCTGACCAGGCTAAAACCACCCAGAAGCCTTTCCGGTGCATCTGTTTCTCAAGCCAGCGAATCCGCTGCGCATGACTGCGCTCGAAAAGTTTTCCAAGGCCGAGAAACTCGAAGAAGAAGTAAACGAGCGCTGAGGAAGCCACGACCCCAGCCAGCGAACTGACCATGACGAACCACCGTTGGTCCGGAAACAGCAATGTACCAGCAACGATGAGCACCGTACTTGGAACGAGCGTAAACCCTCTGACAACACTGAGGATCACATAAGCCAACAGGACGGGTTGACCTGACTGCCGGAGTGTATCGACCAGCAGTTCCGGTTTCAGTAACGCGGGATTCGCAGCATAGAGGATCACCAGGACCAGCGTAAGTAGCGCCCAAAATCCAAGTGCAATCCAGCGGATTCTCGGTATGGTTGTCACCGCCAGGTTCTCAGTAACTACCCAGAAACACGACGCCCGTGGATCTCAACCAGAAGAATTTCCCCGGCTCCAAGGCTGATACCGGTCTTGGCGACATCTCCGGGATGGGAGCCGAGAAGACGTGCGCTCACCCGGAAGGAAACAGTCGAACGATTAACGCTACGCAGCACCTACACACCCGCGTTCCCTCCGACCGAAGAAGCAACCGACATGCCGCCAACTAGCCCCACCAGGTCTCACCCGGCGCCAAATGAGCACGTACCACATCGGGGTCGAGCTCGATCCCGAGACCAGGTTTATCAGGTACTTCCACGAACCCTTCGTTACATAGAGGTTTGTCATGCACGATGACATCATCCATCCAACCTTGGTCAAAGAAGACGGTTTCACAAGCAAAATAGTCCCGGATGGTCGAACCCCACAGGACACTAGCCATGCCATTGACGATACTGCCCGTGTTGTGATTGGCGACAGGGAGAAAGTACAAGTCGGCCAGATCCGCAAGTCGTTTATTTTCAAGAAAACCACCTGAGTTACGGAGGTCGGGGTGGACGATGTCAAGAGCGGAGTTCACAATGAAGGGTAATGCTTCCGCTCGGCGCATCCAGTTTTCGCCGGTACAAATAGGAACTGGAGACATGCTAGCTAGCCGTTTCCAGCTCTCGGAGTAAGCGACAGGCAATGGATCTTCCAGAAAACGCGGCTTGACGGACCTGAGCGCTTCTGCGAACTCAATGGCGCTACGAAGGTCGAATTCCCAGTGGCACCCGATCAGAATGTCGTGCTCAAAGCCCAGGGCCTCCCTACAGTTCTCATAGCCTTCCCGAATGCGTCGCACCTCGTTGGTCGATAGCATCCGGTTTGCCCGATCGCGTCCCGGATCTTCTTCGGGAGAGTTCCGTAGTGGACCGAACTTATGCATCGTGATCCCGTTCGGGCTTTCCTTCACTTCCTGCGCCCAGTCCCGAAGAGCCACTTTGTCAAAGAAGTCGCGCGGGGTCGAGTGGTCATAGAGACGGACTCGGTCACGGAACTTGCCCCCAAGGAGAGCATGCGTCGGCACGTCGAGCAGTTTGCCGGCAAGATCCCAAAGAGCCATTTCAATACCGCTCATCGCGCGTTGTTGCGCGTGGGCACTGCCGTCAGTGTAGTTGTACACTGTGTAGAGTCGGTCGATCTGAAGCGGATCCTTGCCAATAAAAATTTCCCGAACACCGTGGATCTCCTCTCTGACACCAAGGCCGGGAGAACCGTACGCTTCGGCGAATCCATGGACACCTGCGTCAGTATCCACTCTAACAAGCGTGTAGGTTCTCGGGCCTTGGAGAATCATCGTCCTAATGTCGGTAATTTTGACCTTGTTCAGAACGGCCGCGCTCAGTTGGTGATACTTGGCAAGCCACGCAGGGATGATGGAGGCTCCAGCAGCTGCAGCAAGGAACGAACGGCGTGAGATTTTTTTCGTAGTCAAAATCGTCCTCCCCTCTCCTCCATTATAGACAGACACGTTTCGCCGTGTCCCAAACGAACGCATCTCTGCCGACGAGCGCAACCGAGGCCAGCAAAATCTGCTGTCTCATGGAGCTTCCTTCTCCCGTTGTCTCTGGGGGTCACATCTTAGCTAGGCTGCACCACGCCGGGTGACTGTCCGTGAAGTTCAAGCCGGTCGATCCCGCCGATCTTTAATGCTGTTCTCAGAGTGCCCCTCCGCCGCCACCAGACGCGATGCACATCAGGTTACACCTCAGCATTGAATGCTTTCACTCCGCGCACCGCTCGGTCGACATGTTTGTTAGTGTTGAACAGGTGGGGGCATAACCGTAAGCCGCCAGTAGTGGCGCCTGCGATCCCGTGCTTCTCGTACAGCTCGGTGACCAGGGCGCTACCGCTTGCTCCAACCTCCGCGATGCAGACCCCTGCACTTAGATCAGACTCCAACGGGGTCACGAGCGTGTACCCGGCGTTACGGAGACCGCCCTTGAGTCGAGTCGCCAGCGCCGTGACCCGCGCCTCGATACGAGTGGCTCCCACCCGTTGGTGGAAGTCAACGGTCGTGCCTATCGCCGCCAGTGCAGCATCATCCCGTTGTCCCATCGATTCAAACTTGCGTGCACCGATGGGCTTGGGCTCGACTTGGCTGCCCCAACTCGGTGCGACAATACTGGGCCAAATCCGCTCGATATGTTCAGCCTTAACGTAGAGCAACCCCACCTCCTTCGGCCCAACGAACCACTTGTGGGCGCTCGCACTAAACGAGTCGCAGCCCAGTCCTGCGAGATCAAGGTCCAGGACCCCCCAGCTCTGTGCTCCATCCACGTGGACGTGAATACCGCGACGGTGCGCCATCTCGCACAGTCCAGCGACCGGGAGTCGGATCCCACTTACGTTTGACACATGCGTCAGCGCCAGTGCGCGGGTGCGCGGTGTCAGCGCTCGCTCAAAGACGCCGATCAGATCGTCCGTTCGCTTCGGATGGACTGGTGTTGACACCCGTGTCACCGTGAACCCGGATCGTGCGGCGCGTATGTCCCAGGCAACATTGTTGGTCGGGTGGTTCTGATCCCACACCACCACTTGATCGCCGGTCTTGAGCGGAAGGCCGCTATTAATAATGTTGTTTGCCTCGCTAGTGTTTCGGACGAGAGCCACCTCGTCGGCGGACACCCCAAGAGCCTGAGCCACCTTCATCCTTGACATCTCGAGTAAGGGGGAAAACTTGCTCCGGTTCTGCGACGAACAGTCCCGATCAATGTCTCGTGTCAACGCATATACCCGCTCAGCCACCACCCTGGGCGAGGGACAAAGGTTGGCTGCGTTCATCGGTACTGACTCCTCACGGAAAGAGAACTGGCGACGAATCTCCTCCCAATAACCCTCCGATGAAACGCGCTCGGAAATCGAGCTGTTCTGACGCTCAAATGACTCCATTGCTGCCGGCAAGACGACGGCGCCGCCTGCCAAATCCGCAAGGAACCGCCGCCGTGACGGCCGAGCACCCATGGTTGCCTCCCTTACCTCTTCGCGATTAGCTCGCGTACAAACCTTGTTCGTGAAGTCACCAGACCAAAACGGCTGGCTCTTTTCGTGAGTCTACAGGCCTCATGCTGCCGACAGAAAAAGGCCGATCCGAAGACCGGCCCTTTAGACATCCCCCCTCGAAAAACACGCTCCGTTTCAAGCCTAAGTTCTAGCCTCGGGGGGATAGGATCTCAAGCAAAATACCGATTCCAGATGATCGTCACTTGGCCTTGCCGTCCCCGCGCTTCCCCATCTGCCCGGGCCTCTTGCCTTTCCCCTTGCCGTCCCCGCGCTTCCCCATCTGCCCGGGCCTCTTGCCTTTACCCTTGCCCATACGCCCTGGGGCATTCGTTTTGTCCCTGGGCGGCAAGGATCCCAAGAAGGCCGCCTTGGCTTCCTCGCGGGTCATCTCGCCAGATTCGACCGCCTGGCAGAATTTTCGGTACGCTCCAAGATAGGCACGGGCTTCCTCGCGAGTCATTTTGCCCGCTTGAACGGCCAGACGAAGCCTCCTGCCGGCGCGCGCGCCACAGCGTCCGCCGCGTCCGGAACCATCACCAGGCCTATTATCCGCTCGGGGTGCATCGGGGCCTCGAGCAGACTCTTCGCCTACAGAAGCCACGTATCCAGCGGTCGTCCCACCAGAAACAACCGTGGAAGATGCCATGGACTGTAGTGCACCCGGCGTAACGACGGATGGGGAGGTCGGGGATCCCTTGCCCTCACCACTACAAGCCGAAACAGACCCCATGGCAAATCCAACACACGAGACCAAAAACCATTTTCCAACGGTCGCCTGCTTAGTTTGTTTGTACATTGTCCATTCCTTTCACCTCCGTCACGTCGTCGAACAGTTCAGACCATTTCACCAGTACTGTCGAACTGCTGCTGACGTTGACCGAGGCAGGGTCCCTCTTATTCCCCGACTACACAACCGCGACGAACTATTGCGTCCCTGTCATCCTTAGGTTGTCTACAGCGCTCACTGACACGTTCCCACCACCGTCGCCCACTCTACTAATTAGTAGCAACTATTTCACGGGATATACAAGGTAAATCGAAGAAGTCCTATTGGTTCCGCTTCATTTCAACCTCTCGATTTCTCAACGCATCTCCTCGTCGGTTTGCAAGTGGTTGATTACCGAAAGAGCGAGCGATTGTCGGGCGAGAGACTCCGTCAGCCGACGATCCACCTGACTAGCGACCACTCCGGCTAGCGTGACGTGACCCCGGTTGACGACTATGTGGATACTCGGGATTGCCCCGATCCCGTATTGCCAAAGACTTGAATTGCCGTAGATTGCTCGAGCAATGCGGTACCGAAGGTCGTTGTCGAATAGCGAAAATCGAAGTGCTGCGATCTTGTTCTCGACACCGGCGACCCCGTCGACACTAGCGACTCGCTCAGCGAGTTCCGCACTCTTGTACGGCATGGTGACATGCCCGGCCAGCGTGACCACTCCCTGACCATCGATCGTCACATTGACGTTATCGAAAATTGTATAGTTGGTGTACCGGTTCACCTGGTCCCGGATGTCCTCGAAGATTTGTTGCATGTTCCGTCCAGATTCTGCGAACGCAGTGTTCGAAACGAGTACGAGAACGAAGAATGCCGCCGTTACGCGCAACGTCATTTAACACCTCCTAGATCGGCCTCAGGCCCAACGGGGTTAGGCTTCCCACATTTCTCATCCGAAAGTGACCTCAACAATCCTCCACGCAAGAAGCGATCCAGGAGTGTTGTTCACAGATAAACAACCTGCCATTAAGAACTTGTGAGATCCCAAGGGGCACCCTCAATGCGCCAGATCGTCCCCAAAAGGGGACAGCCTGGAGCGCAATGGTCCAGTGCCAAGCCGTTCGTAACACAAAGGCAATCAGTCGCGAGGCCGCCGCTGCCTGATAGGCAGTCCAGTCCGAGGGCTGACAGCTGACGCCTGTGCGCAGCGACAGTCCGCAAGCTGCTCGACGGATTGGACTATGAAAAGCTGATCGCCAAGGTGTCAGTCGAGGCGAATGGGTGAAGCGCGACAACCTGTTGCCGATGCCGTAGGAACCAACCTGACATGCTGGTTCCCCCACCGTTCACGCAAGCGGACCCTGAGCCACGCCAGGCAAACAATTCTGTTCGCCGTATGTCTCAAGGACTTCAGACAAGGACTCGCGACTCAGACGGGGTGTGCTTGGAGCCTCTCACGGCTGAAGAACGGATAGTGCTCATGAGCCATAAACGAACAGACTCCTGTCGTGTTGAGAGGGAAAGCCGGCGGGAATACAGTCGTCGTCACCACAAGCGGCGGAGTCATTCCACCACCCAACGTTCGACTACGTCAGACATCACACGAACGCCTCGCCTGATGTTCTGCACTGAAATACGCTCGTTGTTCCCGTGGACGCCGCCAATGTCTAACGGCGGAATCACAAATGGAGCGTAACCATAAGCGGTAATGCCAAGATCTCGGAGAAAATGACTGTCCGTAAAACCAGTCGAAACCGATGGGACGAGACTGGCTCCCGGAAAATGCTCACGGGTCACGTCCTCAATTAGCTGAAACAACCCCGTTTCGGCTGAAGACTGCGCCGGCGTGAAGCTCATAAGTGTCCGGACGCCAGCAGAGTCGCCCAGAACGCTTTGTAGCTCTCCAAAAAATGCTTCCGGGTCTTGGTCCGGAAGGAGTCGGCAATCGAGTTCGGCCCAGGCTTCGGTCGGGACGACATTGATCTTGTTGCTCCCACTAAGTCTTGTGATGGAACAAGTGTTACGTGTAAGAGCAAAGTGTGAAGGATTGTGAAGAAGCAGTTCGTTGGACACGCCGTCAGTACGTATTGCCGTGTCCATATCGGCATAACGGTCCTTCCACTCTGGCAGCATCAAGGGAGCGAGCCCTCTGAAGTAACGATCCACGGCTGGAATGACACGAGCCTCAAACTCGTGCACACGCAGTCGGTCGAGTGCAGCCACGAGTCGGGTGACCGCCGTCGATGCCAGCGGTCGCGACCCGTGCCCAGGCTGGCCACGGGTTGTCACCCGAATCCAGTACGGCACTTTCTGTGTCACTTCGACGGCAACCTGGACATGCTCGTTCACCACAGTGCCTCTTCCACCCTCGTTCAGTACGTAGCCAACCCCGTTGAACAGTTCGGATCTCTCTTCGACAAGCCAACCGACACCAAAGTAGCCACCGGCCTCCTCGTCAGCGGTGGCCAGGTAGATCACGTCACGGTCTAGTGTTGCGCCTGAGCGATGCAGGCGAAGAAAGGCTGCCAATTGCACGATGCCAAGCGTCTTGGTGTCAAGCGTGCCACGCCCGTAGACAAACCCGTCCCGGACCTCCCCTGACAGGGGATCTGTCGACCAGTAATTGGGATCGGCTGGCACAACATCGATATGATGAAGCAGTAGCAGCGCCGGCTCGTCACCACCCTCGATCCGAGCCCAGATGTTACCCCGCCCTGGCGCAGACTCCGCCATCTCGTAGGCAACACCCTCGGCATCAAAGATGCCAGCCAGAAACCGTACCCCTTCGATTTCATTGCCAGGTGGATTAATAGTGTCAATTTGAATGTATTCCTGAAGCCACTTAACCGCCTGGTCGGCAAGATCCCCGGCCGAGTCTTGGGTCACCACCGGCACCACAGAAAGAACACCTGCTATGAGTATCCCAGTTACACGCATGCCAATAATCCACTCGAATTCAAAATCTCATTGACTGGCCGGGAAAATCCGCGAACTAGAGAGCATTCTAGTCGATCCAAAGAAGTCCTTAGGTGCCGAATAACGTCTTCTGGCAAGAAGGGATAAATGGCGGAGGGACTGGGATTCGAACCCAGGAGCGAGTTTCCCCGCTAACGGTTTTCAAGACCGCCGCCTTCAACCGCTCGGCCATCCCTCCTTAACTCCGTTGGTGATCCCGACGACACCGAACGGTCTTGTGCCCGGATCATTCTGTACGCGACAGTCCCACAACGCCTTACTCCATCTTCAACGTATGGGTTCGATAATCTCCAGACCGCCCATGTAGGGGCGGAGAACCTCGGGTATTACGACCGAGCCATCGGCCTGCTGGTTGTTCTCCAAGGTCGCGATCAAGGTTCGTCCAACTGCTAGGCCAGAGCCGTTAAGAGTGTGGACGTACTCCGCCTTCCCGCTACCGTCCGGACGGTACTTGATGTTGGCACGCCGCGCCTGGAACGCTTCCGTGTTACTGCAGGAGGAAATCTCGCGGTATTTCTGTTGACCGGGCAACCACACCTCTATGTCATAGGTCTTGGACGCCGCAAAACCCAGATCGCCGGCGCAAAGGGCGACAACACGGTACGGAAGCCCGAGTCTCTTCAACACCGTCTCGGCGTGCCCGGTCAATACTTCAAGTGTCTCGTATGATTCCTCTGGTCGCGTGTAAGCAACCAGTTCCACCTTGCCGAACTGGTGCTGGCGGATAAGTCCACGCACGTCAGCACCGTAAGAACCCGCTTCACTACGAAAGCAGGGTGTATAAGCTGTATATTTCCTCGGCAGTTCGCGACCATCCAGGATTTCGCCCCGGTGTAGATTCGCCAGCGGGACTTCCGCGGTCGGAATGAGATACAGGTCCCAATCGTCACTGATCTTGAACAGATCCTCCTTGAATTTCGGTAGTTGCCCGGTGCCGATCAGTGACTCGGGGTTGGCAAGGAATGGTGGCTCAACCTCGATGTAACCGTGTTTGGTCGTGTGAAGTTCGAGCATGAAATTAGCGAGTGCGCGCGCCAGTCTGGCACCCGCTCCCATCAGCACAGAAAACCGCGCCGCCGCCAACTTGACGCCACGTTCGAAATCGATAATTCCGAGGTCAAGTCCTAGATCCCAGTGTGCCTTCACTTCGAACTTGAAGACAGGCCGGTCGCCATGCCGGCGTGTCACAATGTTGTCAGCCTCACTGGCACCCACCGGCACACTCTCGTGGGGTAGGTTGGGAAGCTCCATCAGAATAGCTTGGCGTGCCCGCTCAACCTTCTGCAACCTCGCTTCTTGCGCCTCGATCGCAGCCGCCTGCCGCTGCCCAATCGCCATGAACTCGTCTACTGGCTGACCGGCACGTTTCGCCTTGCCAATTTTCGCGCCCAGCTCTTTCCTCGCACGACGGGCCTCCTCCAACGCCGGAAGAATTTCACGCCGCTCATTGTCCACACGACGTAGCTCGGCAATCGCCTTTCCAAAGCCGTTGCCCCGCAAGCCAAGTCGCTCTTCGACGTCAGATTCCTGTTCACGAAACAAAGCTGGATCAAGCATCGTCTACATTCTACCTGTCCTCATTCCGTCATCCTGAGTTAGCATCGGTTCGAATGCCAGGATCACGCGCTATCCGGAAGGTCGTCTTCCCGGCCGCAGGCCTAGGAACCCGTATGCTACCGGCTACCTGCATCCTGCCCAAGGAGTTGTTGCCGATCCTCGATAAACCAATCATTCAGTATGGTGTCGAAGAAGCACTGGCCTCGGACCTGACCGAGATCATACTGGTCAGCGGTCCGGGCAGGACGATACTCAAGGACCATTTCGACCAGCATCCCAAACTGGAAGAAATCCTTGCAAGGCGTGGTAAGTCAGCCTTATTGGACGGTCTGCGAGCAATCTCGGAACGGATGAACTTATCTACCGTGCTCCAGGACGAACCGCTCGGGCTCGGACACGCCGTTCTCGTCAGCCGCGAACTTGTTGAAAATGAGCCGTTTGCCGTAGCGCTAAGTGATGACGTGATCGATGCTGAACCGCCTGCACTCCGGCAGATGCTCTCAGTGTTCGACCTCGTGGAAGGCCCGGTGTTGCTTGTCGAACGCGTACCCCCTGATGCTTTACACCGTTACGGGGTCATCGATGGAGAACCCATCGGGGACGGTCTGTTCCGTGTGAACAATCTCGTAGAAAAACCTTTACCAGAAGACGCGCCTTCAGAACTGGCCATCATTGGTCGATATCTATTGACCCCCGATATCTTCGACGCCCTTGAAGACACGCGTAGGGACGATGGAGGGGAAATCCAACTCACCGAGGGGCTCCAGAAACTACTCGAGACCCGTCCGATCCACGCTGTAGAACTAAACGGCATCCGCCAGGACGCGGGAAACAAGCTCGGCTACCTCCGTGCCATCCTTTACTACGCGCGGAAACACCCGGAACTCGCGGAATACTTGTCGGACCTAATGCGGACCGTGGAATTAGAGAATCCGCCTCTGTAGTACGTCACTAATCAGCGGTCGGTAAATGCGACGTAATTCGTACGTTGATCCTCAGGTCTTACTGCTTGGGGACGCAGCGTCCCCTGCTGACGATTCTTTCGCCGTCTTCGATGACCCGGTCGGGGTTCCTGCGTCGCCAGATTTCGTGTCTGGTTTGTCCGTCTTCTTCTCTTCTTTTGAGCCCTTTCCGCCTGGTGCCTCGGTCTCGGGCGCAGTGCCTCCAGCAGCACCCTTCTTTGCATAGTCGGTTACATACCAACCGGTACCCTTGAATTGGATCGCTGGCGAAGAAGGCAGCTTTCGCACCGTCCCGTCACATTTTGGACAAGCGGTAAGGAGAGGATCCGAGAACTTCCGAATTTGTTCGAAACGATGCCCGCAGGAATCGCACTGATACTCGTAGAGTGGCATTCTGCCGTCCGTGCCCCCGGACCGTCACCCCACCGGAGGAATCACCCCCTCCCGCCCAAACGGATCAACACGACGTGATAACGATCCGATAGTAGAAGGACCCAATAGTAGCCGGTCGCCAA
>Ga0310345_10003500_pt1 | contig 14913 bp, 11 predicted proteins | sample HC15DNA20500_MG_FD_204667 | JGI IMG/M metagenome (GOLD analysis project Ga0310345, IMG submission 204667) | Marine microbial communities from station ALOHA, North Pacific Subtropical Gyre - HC15-DNA-20-500_MG | ecosystem: Environmental > Aquatic > Marine > Oceanic | place: Pacific Ocean: North... | reverse complement strand
GGTCAGTTGGTCGATGACATGCCCGTCGGTTGTCTCGATACTTACGCCGTAACCGGCGGGGCCTGGATTGCCGCGGGCGCCGCCGTCAATGTAAGCAATGACCGGTGCGCTCATGTTAGCGAGGCCTACACGATGGGTTACTCACGGTGACTCCGTCGCGACACCCGACTCAGAAGGGTAGTACAAGATCCGTTGACAACTCTCACACTGTAGAAGTGCGGTGTTGCGGCGTACTTCGTTGTAGAGCTGTGGCCGAAGTCTGACTTGGCAGACGGAGCAACGACCGTCCTTCGCCTCGCCCAATGCAACACCTTTGCGCCCACGAGAAAGTGTGTCAAACAGGGACATCGTTTGGACAGATATTTCGTTAACGAGCACGGCACGATCGGACGAATGTTGTGTAAGCTTCGCCTTTAGATCGGCATTTTCATTTTCCAGCGTGTCTCGCTCCGTAGAGACTGCGACTTGGTCGGACTCCAGCGCCTGCTTCGCAGAGATCATTTCGGCATTGAGTTCATCACTCTCAAGCATATGCTCTAGAATCCGATCTTCAAGGCGCTGAACCTCGGCGTCGGCTGTAGCGATCTCCGCTTGGATGGCGTGGTATTCCTTGTTCGTCTTCACCTCCATCAATTGTTCTTTGAACCGCGTCAATCTGGTCTGCACCTGCGCAACGTCTTTCTCCAGCTCCTGCCGTGCGTTCTTATGTTCATCAAGTCGCTGCTGCGCCATGGCAAGAGTGTTGGTGTGGGACTCGATGCGCGCGTTGAGTGCATCGCTCTTGCCAGGGAATGCGTCAATCGCCTGACGCGCGGCGGTCATGGCATCATCCAGTTGTTGAAGGCGAACGAGTCGACCGAGTTCAGGCAGCATCCGTCAGACAACAAAAAAGCCCCGCCTAAGCGGGGCTTTAGCTAGTGAAGCGCGACGAAGCAACGCCCCACAAGGGAGGATGGTGGGCCCACCAGGATTCGAACCTGGGACAGACCGGTTATGAGCCGGCGGCTCTGACCGCTGAGCTATGGGCCCCAAGACCGCCACTGACATTAAGTGCCTCCCTCAAGGAAGGCCCGCAGCTTTCGACTTCGTGCCGGGTGTCGCAGTTTGCGAAGCGCCTTTGCTTCGATTTGGCGGATCCGTTCGCGCGTGACAGCGAAGTTCTGACCGACTTCCTCCAGTGTATGTTCGCTACCATCGCCGACACCGAACCGCATCTTTATGACTTTTTCTTCGCGCGGTGTCAGCGACTTAAGCACGGAGTCGGTCTGCTCCTTCAGATTCAGACTAATGGCTGCCTCGGCTGGCGAAACGACCTGTCGATCCTCGATAAAGTCTCCAAGATGACTGTCTTCTTCCTCGCCAATCGGTGTCTCAAGAGAAATCGGCTCCTGCGCAATCTTGAGCACTTTGCGTGCCTTTGCCTCCGGGATATCCATCCTCGTGGCGATCTCCTCGGATGTCGGCTCTCGTCCCAACTCTTGTACGAGGGAGCGCGAGGTTCGTAGCAACTTGTTGATCGTTTCGATCATATGAACTGGGATCCGGATCGTCCGCGCTTGGTCCGCGATGGCTCTGGTAATCGCCTGACGGATCCACCATGTGGCGTAGGTCGAGAATTTGTAGCCTCGTCGATACTCGAACTTGTCGACGGCTTTCATTAGTCCGATATTGCCTTCCTGAATCAGGTCGAGGAATTGGAGACCACGGTTAGTGTATTTCTTGGCGATCGACACAACGAGCCTAAGGTTTGCTTCGACGAGTTCCTTTTTTGCCTGTTCCGCCAACGCTTCACCGCGCTGCATAACGTCCAGCATATGCTCGAGTGCGCTGGGAGTTTCTTCCATAGCGGTGACGCGCTGACGTAAACCCGCACGCAGTTCCCTAAGTCGACGCATGATGAGCTTGCGGTCCATCTCTTTGATGCGAGAATGTTTCGTCTTCAGCTTGTGATCGAGCAGCCCTATCTCACGCTGCGACCGGTGGCAGGTGTGAACTGCATCCCTAATGTCCTGGATGAGGTGGCGCCTGACCGGCTCGGTGAATTCTATGCACCGGATTAACTGCGAGAGTTCAACTTGCGACCGTAGTGCGTGCCAGCGATAGCGACGGCGGCGTTTGTCGCGTTTTGGGATGGTGTCGAGCTTCGCCTCTTTCTTTTTAGTGTTGACGCGGGCGTTGCGAATTGCCTCAATTTGCCGTATTAGCTGCCGTCCGCGGTCTGCGATCCGATCGTCCGTTAGCTCGTCCTCGTGGAACACAACAAGCTCACGAATTTTGCGGTCTCCGTTCTTCAATTGGTCACCGAGCTTAATGATGGCGTTTGCGATCGTTGGGGTGCGTGAGACAATTTTCAGGACGGTGTAATTGCCACGTTCAATCCGCTTGGCAATTTCGACTTCGCCTTCTCGAGTGAGAAGTGGAACCGTGCCCATTTCACGAAGGTACATCCGCACGGGATCACTTGTTTTATCGAGCGCACTTGGTGGGAGCTCGAATTCCGGTTCATCATTGGAGTCGTTCGAGCGTTCCAGTCGCTTCTTCTCTTTGTATTTGTCCTCGGACTCAACGACTTCGATACCGGCGTTGCTGAGTGCCCCGAACAGGTCATCGAGTTCATTTGACGAACTGACTTCAGTAGGTAGCAGTTCGTTAATCTCGTCGAAGAGGAGATAACCACGTTCCTTGCCGACGATAATCAACTGCTGGACTTCGTCGTATTTTTCTTCGATCGAGAATTGCTTGCTCGGCATCTCGTTACCCCGCACCGTCAGCTTACTGTCTCGGGTCAGCGTGCCCCGCCGCTGACTCGTCCGTCTAACCGGCACTACGCTGCAGATTGTATATGTCGTTGACCAATCGTGCTTGCTAGAACAACGGAAAGATGTTTAGCGTACGAGCTCGTCTATTCGTTGCGAGAGATCACGCTTTCGCTCTAAGAGAGTATCGATGTCATGCAGTGCGTCGGACGTACCGTCGCGTTGCCGGCTGTCTATCTCATTCTGGAGTGCCGCTCGCTCGCGTTCGTACCGCAGCTGTCGTAGTTTGATGGCGCAGTCATCCACATCAGCCGGTGCCGCCGTGTCCTGAGCGATCGTTCGCACCAGCGCTGCTTCGTCCGAGCCCAGGCGCTCAAGCAGCGCCTGTGGTACCCCGTCCGACGGCATGTCGACGAACGTGCGTGCCAACCGCAGGATGGGCCCGGCGATGAGGCCGTCGAAGTCTTCTGGTTCCATGAGGGACAGTGCCGACAGTGCCGCTACGGTGTTATGCATAGTGGCCCAGATTATGCCTTTCTCGGCGTGGCGCAGCGTTGCCTGCGTCTTGCGAATCTCTGTTGGCACATCGATGCGACGGGCAACGGCTGCACGCCGTATTTCGGTTCTGACGACCTCTTCCATGACTTGTGCGCGGTGGGCTAGGCGGTCGGCAAAATGGTCACGCGCGGCGGGATCAGGAATACGAGCGGCCACCGTGAGCATATCGGTCAAGAACTCGCGGCGGTCATTGTCCCGTGTTAGGTCTCTGCCAGCCGCGGCGCGTTCGAGGGCGTACTCGAGATAGGGTTGGGAACTCTTGAGTTTAGCTAGGTAGCGGTCGGCTCCGTGCTGACGGACGAACGTATCCGGATCCTCTCCAGGCGCCAGCAATACGACGTTGACTTGAAAGCCTTCAGCGACTAAGAGCTCACCTGAACGCACGGAGGCTCCCTGTCCAGCGGCGTCTGGATCGAAACTCAACAGAGTTTTGTTACAAAACCGTTTAAGCAGTCGGGTTTGCTGATCTGTTAGCGCCGTTCCGCAGGTGGCCACCACTGTTTTGACGCCCGCCTGCAAAGCCTGCGCGAAGTCGAAGTAGCCCTCGACCAACACGGCGTATCCGAGTCGACGTACGTCCTGTTTAGTGACACTTAAGCCATAGAGGGTGCGTCCTTTCTTGTAGAGTGCTGTTTCTGGTGAGTTGACGTATTTCGGTTGTTGGTCGGCGGCAAGTGCGCGCCCGCCGAAGCCGATGATTGAGCCGGTGTCGCGGGAGATTGGGATCATTAACCGATTACGGAAGCGGTCGATCGTCTGACCACCCTCTCGTTGCACGACCAATCCACTCTTGAGGAGGAGATCGAGTGGTTGTCCTACGTTGAGCAAATGGCGGCTCAATGCATCCCACTGTGGCGGGGCGAATCCAAAACCCAGTTGTTCGCTCGTGGTGGGGTGGATGTCCCGTTTCTGGAGATGTGCGCGTGCTTGCGCTCCACTTTCTTGCTCTAACTGATCGCGGAAGTACGCGTGTGCAAGCTCGTGAAGCTTGAGGAGTGCTTCGCGCTCGGCTTCCAGTTGACGGTCTCGTTCAGGATCATCTGATTCCGGAACCGTCATTCCGAAACGCTGGGCAAGCGTACGAACAGCTTCAGGAAAGCTTAGCTTGTCGTAAAGCTCCACGAACTTGACGACGTCACCACCAGTCGCGCATCCGAAACAGTGGAAAAACCCCTTATCCCCGTTGACGTGAAAACTCGGGGTTTTCTCACTGTGAAATGGGCAGAGGCCCTTATAGCTGCTTCCGGCCTTTTTTAGTGGCACGACATCTTGGATTACCTGCACAATGTCAGCTTGGGCCTTCAGGTCATCGATGAAGTTTGGTGGGAAACGGGGCACGGCGTCTTAGCTCTTGAGTTCGATTATGGTGACACCGTTGCCACCATGTTCGGGTTGGGCGAGGGCAAATTTGGTGACTAGCGGATGTTGTCCGAGGAATTCGGCGATCGCCCCTCGTAGTTGGCCGGTGCCGCGGCCATGGATTATCCGAAGTTCTTGTTGTTCGTGGAGCAGTGCTTGGTCGACGTATTTCTCAACACGTGCAACCGCGTCGTCAACTCGACATCCAATTACGTTGAGCTCGGGTGGTGGGCTGTCATCTGACCCTAGGTCGATCGTGACACCGCCACGCTCTCCACGCGTTGGCGCATCGACAACTCGGAGTTCGTGAAGTTGTACATGAATTCGTTTTCCACGTGCCTCGACCTCGGCGATATCGCTGTGAATCGCTACGACCCTGCCGTTCAGATCGAGGCTGCCGATGTGCACCAGACTACCAACCGTTGGTATCGTAGTATTACCCGCTACCGCCGGAAACGGGCCTATGCCTGACAGGGTTGTGGTCGATTTGGGTTCGGCAGGTGCCGGCGTGCTCAACGCATCCAGTGCATCGATCGCTCGCCGCTTCAAGTTTCCGAGTTCTCCAGTCGACAGACGTGGTTGGTCGCGAGCAGTCTCGACACGGCTCGCAAGGTCTTTGGCGTCCTTACGGAGGCCGTCAATGATGTCCTTTACGACTCCGCGAGCTTCCTTAACTTCCTTACCGACATCGGTCAACACTTGGTGGCGCGCTTGTTCTTCTCGTTCGTTGATCATTTGTTGATGCGTATCGATCTCGGCGCGCGTTTGCTGCAACTTTTTTCGAATCACTGTGAGCGAGGCCCGTTCGACGCTGAGAGCTTCCATTTCCTGCTCGACCTTCGCGAGATGGTCAGAGAGCTGCGTCTCTCGCTCGCTGCGACGTGTCCGCGCGTCATCAACGATGGTTCTTGCTAGGCCAAGTCGAGCCGCGATTTCCAACGCCAAGCTGCGCCCGGGTGCTCCGTATGTGAGCCGGTAGGTAGGCGCGTACGTTTCACCGTCGAATCCAAATCCCGCGCAGACTACACCGCCCGTCGTTGCTGCGTACGACTTCAGTAGGTCATCGTGCGTTGTCGCGATAACGAGTGCACCGCGCAAACGAAAGTGATCAATGATGGCAGCGCCGAGTGCCCCTCCTTCAGCCGGGGCGGTTCCCGCGCCAACCTCGTCGAGCAAGACGAGTGACGGCAATCCGAGATGGCGATCCATTGCCACGATATTGGCGATGTGTCCTGAAAACGTCGACAGGCTTGTGGTAATCGATTGGTCGTCACCGATGTCAGCGAAGATGCTGCGACAGACAGGTACTGACGCGTCTGGTCCGGCTGGAATGTGGAGGCCTGCCTGGGCCATCGCAACGAGAAGGCCGGCCGTCTTGAGAGCAACCGTCTTTCCACCGGTGTTAGGGCCAGTCACAATCAGGGTACTCATCGGTGGTTTGAGGTGGATGTCGACCGGAACAGGTTCCGAGGTGCCGTCTGCCTCAGGCGCAGCATCCAAGCGGGCTCGCACTGCACTGATGAGCAGAGGATGGCGTGCATTCGGAAGTTCCAGATGGGGTTCTGTCGTCAGCCGAGGCTCGCTGCCCGCAATAAGACGAGAGAAGCTCGCACGGGCCTGGATCACATCGAGTTCAGTAGCGGCTTCTAGTGTGTGACGTAGGTCGAGGGCGCGCTTACGCAGTCCGTTTGCAAGTCCGATAAGAATTCGATGGACCTCATGTGCCTCTTTCTCTTCTAGCGCCACAATGTCGTTGTTAATCTCGACGGTGCTCAGTGGTTCGAGAAACAGACTGGCGCCGCTACCTGAGCTTCCGTGTACGATGCCCGGAATGGCAGTGCGATGCTCCGTTCGAACTACTAAGACAAAGCGGCCACTTCTTTCCGTAACTACCTGTTCCTGTAGGTACTTTGCAGTCTCCCGACCACGCAAGTAGGACTCGAGTGTGCTGCGGAGTCGCTGACGCTGCTTTCGGAGGCGCTCACGGGTCTGACGAAGCTTCGGCGTCGCGCTATCGACTACCTCACCCTGGGCATTGATCTTGGCGCGAATCTCACATACCTCGCGATCGAAGGAATGAACTCGATTCACTACAGTGCGGAGTACCGGGTAAGGACCCCCGGCTGCAATTTTTAGCGACGCTCGCACAGTATCCAATGAGGCGAGGAAAGTCGCGAGACCATTCAGCTGAGTCGCATCGAGGACCCGGTCCTCGACTGTCAGCCCGGCGAGGATTTCTTCAAGGTCAGATGGGCCGTCGAGTGCGAAAGGACCGTTGGCTTTGAGGTAGGTGATGCTTTCGCTCGTCGCGGCAAGCGATGTCTTCACGAGACGGCGGTCGGTCTGTGGCGATAGCGCACCGAGCCCGGCTGTTCCTAGTGGTGTCAACGCGAAACTGCGGACGGCTTCGACTACACGGTCGAACTCGAGAGCTTTTAGTGTCGCGTCGTGCATCGCGCTGCTAGTCGAGATGATTGATAATGCTTGCCATTGTTGCCGCGCCGAAGCCGTTATCGATGTTGACGACAGCAATGCCGGACGTGCAGCTGTTTAGCATGCCGAGGAGCGCCGCAATTCCGCCAAAACTCGCACCGTATCCGATGCTCGTCGGTACGGCAACAACCGGAGCACGAACCAATCCGCCGATGACACTTGGCAATGCTCCTTCCATACCGGCGATGGCGATCACGACGCGCGCTCGGTTAAGACGATCGTGCTCGGATAGCAGGCGATGCAGCCCAGCGACGCCGACGTCGTAGACCGTGTCGACTTTGTTCCCAAGGGCTTCAGCAGTAATCCGCGCTTCCTCCGCTACCGGAAGATCAGATGTGCCGGCGGTCGCGATGGCGATTACTCCACGTCCGGTCACTTCTGTCGTCGCACGTCTCGTGATCATGCGGGCTGTTTCGTGGAACGTTGCGTCAGGCACGACGTGTCGAACGGCCTCGAAGGCGGTTGTGGTTACCCGAGTAATGATGAGTGTTGTACCTGATGCTGCTATTCGTTCCGCCACGGCTGCGATTTGGCGTGGTGTCTTACCAGCCCCAAAGATGACTTCCGGGAGTCCGCGGCGTTCGAGGCGGTGGTGGTCGATCTTTGCAAAGCCGAGATCTTCAAAGGGTGCGCGGCGTAACAACGTAAGAATACGTGTTTCGGCATCGCTGACGTCGAGCGCACCGTTTTCCAGGTCAGCAAGGATTCGACGAACCTGCTCGTGACTCATGTGCTAGGTGGCGCGACGGTTAAGTTGCCATCGTTGACTTGGCGCCATTGGAATTGTACCGTCGCCGCCAGAATGGTGCTTGTCGGTTTGTATTTCGTGCTCCTCGTCTGTCTGAGCGTCTACGGAGTGCACCGAACTGTTTTGCTTTACTTTTATATGGTCGGTCGTTGCAGGTTGCGGCCGCAAACATCGAGTAAGTCCGTACCAGCATGTTCACATGTCCCGTGGATTACGGTCCAGATCCCTATTTTCAACGAACGTTTTGTTGTAGAGCGTGTGATCGACGCGGTGGCAAAGCTGCGCTATCCGGATGGTCGTCTCGAAGTACAGGTTCTCGATGATTCCACTGATGAGACGAGCCGGATCGCACGCGCCTCTGTTCGTCAATGGCGCGCACGTGGTGTATCGATCAGTTATTACCACAGGAAGTCCAGAGAGGGTTTCAAAGCGGGAGCGCTCGCGGAAGGATTACTTAACGCTAATGGCGAACTTGTGGCTATTTTTGACGCTGATTTCTTGCCGGCATGCGACTTTCTTGAACGTACTATCGGCGCGTTCAACGACCCGCGCGTCGGCATGGTGCAGGCAAGATGGGAACACAGCAACCGCGAACACTCGCTTCTCACACGCCTTCAGGCACTCATGCTCGATGCGCATTTCGTGCTCGAACACGGCGGTCGATATCGCAGCGGTTGTTTCTTTAATTTCAACGGTACCGCCGGCGTGTGGCGGAGGGTGGCCATCGAATCGGTCGGTGGCTGGCATAACGATACGCTGACTGAGGATCTCGACTTAAGCTATCGTGCACAGCTTGCCGGATGGCGTTTTGTGTTTTTAGCGGAAGTAGTGGCACCGGCGGAGCTTCCCATCGACATGACGGCGTTCAAATCCCAGCAGCACCGGTGGGCAAAGGGGTCGATCCAAACCTGCGTGAAATTGTTGCCAGCGATCATGCGTGCACGTCTGCCGCTGCGAGTTAAGGTTGAAGCGTTTTTTCATCTGACGGCAAATTTTAACTATCTCCTCCTCTTGCCACTATGTGTTCTCATTGTTCCAGCGCTGTTTGTGCGGTCGCAGTTGACAGACCCCGACGTCCTACTGTTTCTTGATATCCCTTTATTCTGTGCGGCGATGCTTTCTGTGACGAATTTCTACGTGGCCAGCCAGCGAGCGCTAAGTCAATGTTGGTGGCGACGGATCCGAGATATCCCGGCGTTATTCGCGGTGAGTCTCGGTCTGGCCATAAACAACGTGGTGGCGGTACTTGAGGCGCTCTCGAGTAGAACTGGAGAGTTTCGACGGACTCCAAAGTACGGGGTGATATCGGAGAGTCTCAGAGCGTGGCGCCGAAGAACGAATGGGCAGTGCATCGGATGGCAAGTGTGGGCTGAGCTGGCCTTTGGAGCGTATTTTACTGGGGCGGTGTTCTTTGCTTCGTCGATTGAATTCTATATGGCAATTCCGATTCTCGTTTTATTTCAGTTCGGATTTCTCTATGTAGGTATGGCGTCACTGACGCAGCAGTCGGTCGAGCTGGCAGCGCGCACGGAACCACTAGCTACCGAAGAGGCGAAGTCTAGAGTATGACGACAGAGGCAAAACCAAAATCGGGCCTCGAGGGTGTTGTAGCGACAGCATCCTCAATCTGCTACATCGATGGCGATCAAGGTGTTCTGGCCTACTGCGGCCACGATATCCACGACCTCGCCAGGTTGGCTACGTTCGAAGAAGTCTGCTTTCTGCTTTGGCATCGTCGGTTGCCTACCCGGAGTGAACTGGGTGATTTGGAGTCCGCGTTGGCTTCGGCCCGGCAACTTCCAGAGGGGATATTACGCCTCGTTAAATCGTTACCAACAGGCAACGCTATGGATGCACTCCGGACACTTGTATCGGCTTTGGTGCACTACGATTCGGATGCTGAGGATACGTCGGCATCTGCTGCCTATCGCAAGTCAGTACGGTTGACAGCTCAGCTTGGCAGCCTTGTTGCAACTTACGGACGAGTCAGCGCGGGCGGCGGTCCTATCGCACCAGATCCCGGGCTCGGCCACGCGGAAAATTTTCTATTAATGCTCACGGGGGAGCGCCCACGTGAATTTGAAGCACATGCGCTCGATGTCGCGCTTATTTTGCATGCCGATCACGAGCTGAACGCATCGACGTTTGCCGCTCGCGTGACCGCTGCAACTCTCAGTGACGTACATTCCGCAACGGTGGCAGGCATCGGTGCGTTGAAAGGGCAGTTACACGGTGGTGCGAACGCCGATGTGATGAAAATGCTACTCGCGATCGGTGAGTACGCCGATGACGCGCATGTTAACCAAGTCGTCAAAGACATGCTTGCGCGCAAGGTGAAGGTGCCTGGTTTTGGTCACCGTGTCTATAGGACGGAGGACCCACGGGCAAGGCATTTGTGTCAGATGTCTCGACAGATTGGCGAGCGGTCTGGCAACACAAGTTGGTTCGAAATATCGCAGCGCATCGAGGCGGTCATGAAGGCCGAGAGGCAGATTGATGCAAATGTCGATTTCTATTCGGCGTCTACCTATTACATGCTCGGCATTCCGATCGCCTTATTCACACCGGTTTTTGCTGTGAGTCGGATTTCGGGTTGGACAGCTCATATTTTGGAGCAATATTCCAATAATCGACTCATTCGTCCGCGTGCTGAATATGTCGGTTTGGACTACCCGCAACGATTTATGCCGTTGGGCGACCGATAGCTTTGGTCACTCCCGTATAATTCACCTGGCCTTCCCCGCGCCGGTCAATGAATTACCGCCGCATACGGAATTTTTCCATCATCGCGCACATCGATCACGGGAAATCGACGCTCGCTGATCGATTTCTCGAGATGACAGGAGCACTTCGCCCGCGCGAGATGGAGGCACAGGTGCTCGACAGTATGGATTTGGAACGTGAGCGCGGCATCACGATCAAGGCCCATACCGTTCGCCTATCCTACGCCGCTTCGGATGGTAACAACTATGTGCTCAATTTGATTGACACCCCTGGTCATGTCGACTTCTCGTACGAAGTGACACGGTCGCTAGCCGCGTGCGAGGGGGCCCTTCTCCTTGTGGATGCGTCTCAGGGGGTCGAGGCGCAAACTGTCGCGAATGCCTACCTCGCCGTCGAACACAATCTCGAAATCATCCCAGTCATTAACAAGGTTGATTTACCAGGCGCACAACCTGACGCCGCAGCGCTTCAGATAGAGGAGTTGGTTGGGCTGGATCCAGCGCAGGCATTACTGGCGAGCGCTAAGGAGGGACGGGGTATCAAGGAGGTTCTCGAAGCGGTCGTGAAACGATTGCCGCCACCCGACGGTGACCCGGATGGACCGCTCAAGGCTTTGATCTTTGACTCTTGGTATGACGAGTACCGCGGCGTGGTCGTCTTGATTCGTGTCGTCAATGGGATGGTGAAGCCAAAGATGAAAGTACGATTGATGGCTGCCCTTCAAGACTACGAGGTTGAGCAGGTGGGTGTCTTTGCCCCGAAGCCTGAACCTGTGGACCAACTTGGCGTAGGCGAAGTCGGGTTTTTAATCGCCAATGTTAAGAACGTGGCCGATGCGAGGATCGGCGACACCGTAACAGAAACGGGCCGTGCGACAACCGTAGCGTTTCCTGGCTTCCAAGAAATAAAGCCGATGGTGTTTGCTGGGCTCTACCCAGTCGAGAGCCACCAATATCCTGAACTCCGTGAGGCGCTTGAGAAGCTCAGACTTAACGATGCGTCATTCTTCTTTGAGCCGGAAACGTCAGCCGCCCTTGGTTTTGGCTTTCGGTGTGGCTTTCTTGGACTGCTGCACATGGAAATCGTCCAGGAACGCCTCGAGCGTGAGTTTGACATGGAGCTCGTTACGACGGCGCCGGGGGTGCTATATCGCGTGACGACGACCGACAGTGGCATCTTTGAAATCGATAGCCCGGCAAAACTCCCTGAAATAGGGCGCATTCAGAAGATAGAAGAGCCTTTCATTACGGTGATGATTCTAACGCCGGCAGAGCATGTCGGCGGAATTCTCAAGCTGTGTCAGGAAAAACGGGGCGTGCAGAAGAACCTGGAATACCATGCGTCTCATCGCGTCATGATTTCCTACGAACTACCGTTTAACGAGGTGGTGCTCGATTTTTACGACCGTTTGAAGACCGTCTCTCGAGGGTACGCGTCGCTTGACTATCATGTCAGCGGTTATTGGGAGTCACCGCTCGTGAAGCTTGATCTTATAGTCAACGGTGAGCCCGTCGATGCGCTGTCGATCATCGTGCATCGGGATACAGCATATTCGCGTGGGAGAATACTCGCTCGAAAGATGCGCGAGCTTATTCCGCGGCAGATGTTCGAAGTCTCTATTCAAGCGGCAATTGGCACTCGTATTATTGCGCGCGAGAGTGTCAAAGCTCTTCGTAAGAATGTCCTTGCAAAATGCTACGGTGGTGACATCTCGCGGAAGCGAAAATTGCTGGAGAAGCAGAAGGAAGGTAAGCGACGCATGAAACGGGTCGGTAGTGTTGAGATTCCGCAAGAAGCTTTTTTGGCCGTTTTGAAGGTGGGTGATGGCTAAACCACAGTCTCCGGTAGTGGTTTCATTTCGGAAGTCGACATTCAGGGAGTACTTCGAATCAATTGTGATCGCTGTGATCCTTGCGCTATTCATTCGGACGTGGGTTGTCCAAGCGTTCAAGATTCCAACAGGCTCGATGGAGAACGCCCTGCTTGTCGGTGATCATCTTCTGGTTAATAAATTCGTCTTCGCGCCTACGGTTGTTGATACAGAGCAAGTTGTACTACCAAACGGAGACGTGGAGCGTGGTGATATCGTCGTCTTCAAGTTTCCCTTGGATCCCCAGCGAGACTTCATCAAACGAGTAATCGGCCTACCAGGCGAGCGTCTTGAAGTTCGCGATAAGAGGATTTACATTGACGACATTCCGCTTGAGGAGCCGTATTTACCGATTCATATGACGAACCTGGCACCGGGCGCATACTCTGTCAATGGCCGAGACAACCATGGACCCATTGCCATTCCTGAGGGTCACTATTTCGTGATGGGCGACAACCGCGACAATTCCGAAGACAGTCGTTTCTGGGGCGTGTTGCCGCACGACCACATCAAGGGCAAAGCCGTTGTGGTTTATTGGTCGTACGACGCGATGGGACCGGAGTTAGCCATAGATACAGGTCTTGGTGCAACAGTTCGCCGACTCGGCTCAGTGTTTTTGCATTTTTTTACCCGGACAAGATGGGAACGGATGTTTCAACCCGTACGATGAGTCGGTCACGTCACGTAGGAACAATAAGAACAGTTGTGTTCATGGTTTTTCGTCCTTACTGCTCAAGTCTTCGGGCCAACATTTGGGTCTAAGGAACTATTCAGAGTTGCCAGTTTTCGGAGCAACTCGATGAAAATTCTTAATTCAAGCACTCTGAATCTTAAGTGGTGGTAGTCGAGCGGGGAGTGAAATCGGCGTAACAGATTTACGTTCCGTTTACAGTCAGTACGGTTACTGCTCAACACGCACCATGCCTGTGTCAATGTGATCTACAACGGCAACTTGCAGGTGCTGCACAGGCTTATCCACAGGTGGATCGCGACCGCGAGTATTGACGGCTAAGTCGTGGCTGTCGAAGCTGCCAACGGACGAATGAAACTGTTATTGGTGGAGACCGATCAGTGTGACGTTCCTCGTGCGCCGCTGTGATCTGGTGGTTACACTGTTGAGGTGCGGTGGCCAAAGAGAGCGGTTCCGACTCGTACCATCGTGGCTCCCTCTTGGATTGCGACGTCGAAATCATGACTCATTCCCATCGATAGTTCTTGCAGCATGTCCATGCGGACGCCATCGTGTGCTAATTCTTCTCGCACCTCTCGTAATCTACGAAAATACGGGCGTGCCATCTCCGGATCTGGGTGAAAAGGTGGCATCAGCATGAGACCTCTGACCTTAATGGCACGGCAGGTGTGCCCAACCTCGAATATCTTTCGGAGATCGTCCACGCATGCACCGTGCTTTCTTGCTTCACTGGCCAAATCGACTTGGATGAGGGCGCAGGGTGTGGTGCCTGCTTCGGCGGCGGCGTCTTCAAGTCGCCGAAGGATTTTCTCGCTATCTACCGAATGAATCCAATCAAATCTCGATGCAGCGCTTCTTGTCTTGTTCGATTGAAGGTGGCCGATCAAGTGCCACTTAATTGGCAGTTTTGACGTTTGATCCATTTTTCCAAGAGCTTCCTGCACTCGATTTTCACCAAACTCGCTCAGTCCGATGGCAGAAGCGGCTTCTATAGAGGACACAGGGAACGTTTTTGAAACTGAAATGAGCTTAATCACATTGGGGTCACGACCAGAGGTCACAGCCGCACGCGCAATTCGATCATTGATCGCCAGAACGTTGGCGCGAAGTTGATCGTGAGAAAGGGACGTCACCGGGACCTATCGCTCCAGGTCCGCTAGCGTGGTGCGGGCGTTGTCAGCGTATTCCCCGTCGGCCTCTAAAACGAGATAACGCCGTAAGGCCGATGCCGCCAACGCTGAATCGCCAACGTTAGCGTGCGTCATTCCAATCCAGTAGTGTGCGGCTGCATAGCTCTGGTTTTCGGCGATGGCGCGTTCAAACAAACGGCGCGCGTCGGAAAAGGCAAGCGCGTCGTAAAACGCAATGCCACGAGCTACGTTGTCAGCCGCCCGCTGCCGTCGCGCGGCGAGAGATGTTAGTACAAGCCGATGTGCTGCGCTACGTGCGGCTGCCGCTTCGTCCGATCGACCGGATTGCACATACACCATCGACAGGCCGTAGTAGGCTGCGGCGTAGTCGTTGTTGAGTGACAGCGCGGCTTGGAAGGCACGTTCGGCATCGACCCATTCCCGGAGTGTTGTATAAGCGACGCCAGCGTTGTAACGGCACTCGATGCAGCGTGTGTTGAGCTCGGCCGCATGCTCGAAATATCTTGCGGCGTCACGATAAGAGCCGTCACGGTTGGCGGCAACACCGGCGGCAAAGGTTTTAT